>JAEEGF010645317.1_pt1 | contig 103156 bp, 92 predicted proteins | sample 9134171 | NCBI WGS metagenome assembly JAEEGF01 (sample SAMN16246542, study PRJNA631951) | gut metagenome | biome: gut microbiome; feature: rumen; material: AP-attached | host: Bos | place: Iran: Karaj | collected 2018-10
ACGCCGACCGATGCCCAGCGTAACCTCGAACAGCGTTTCGAACTCGACGAGCTCCAGTCGAAGGCCATCGTTGACATGCGTCTCGCACAACTCACGGGCCTGCGTGTCGATCAGCTCCATCAGGAGTTCGACGACCTGCAGAAACTCATTGCCGACTTGCAGGAAATCCTCGACAACCCCGAGCGTTGTAAGGAAGTGATGAAGAACGACCTGCTCGAGGTGAAGGAGAAGTATGGTGACCAGCGCCGCACGGAGATTATACCGTTCGACCATGAGTTCAACGCCGAGGACTTCTATCCCGACGATCCTGTGGTCATCACCATCAGCCATATGGGCTACATCAAGCGCACGCCGCTCACCGAGTTCCACGAGCAGGGCAGGGGAGGCGTAGGCGCCAAGGCAGCCCGTCACCGCGACAACGACTTCACCGAGTATATCTATCCCGCCACAATGCACAACACGCTGCTCTTCTTCACCCAGAAGGGCCGCTGCTACTGGCAGAAGTGCTACGAGATTCCCGAGGGCGATAAGAACTCCAAGGGCCGCGCCATTCAGAACATGCTCAATATCGAGCCCGACGACTCCATCAACGCCGTGCTGCGCATCAAGAACTTCAACGACACCGAGTTCATGCAGTCCCACTATGTGGTGTTCGCCACCAAGATGGGTATCATCAAGAAGACCCGCCTCGATGCCTACAAGAACGTGCGTGCCGCCGGTGTCATCGCCATCAACATCAATGAGGGCGACGAGGTGGTAGGCGTTCGCCTCACCAACGGCCACAACGAACTGCTGCTGGCCAACCGCAACGGACGCGCCGTACGCTTCAATGAAGATAAGGTACGCGCCATGGGCCGTGTGGCAACGGGTGTGATCGGTATGCAGCTCGACGGCGACGACGACGAGGTGGTAGGCATGGTCTGCGTCAACGATCCCAACGTCGAGACCATCATGGTGGTCTCTGAGAACGGCTACGGCAAGCGCTCCGAGGTGGAAGACTACCGCAAGACGAACCGTGGCACCAAGGGTGTGAAGACCCTCGCCATCACCGAGAAGACCGGACGCCTCGTGGCCATCAAGGTGGTCACCGACGAGAACGACCTCATGATCATCAACAAGTCTGGCATCCTCATCCGCCTGAAGGTCGCCGACGTGCGTGTCATGGGCCGTGCCACCCAGGGCGTACGCCTCATCAACCTCGCCAAGAAGAACGACACCATCGCCAGCGTCTGCAAGGTGACCTCGTCACAGGAAGAGGACGTAGAGGAGGCCGAGGTGCTCGATGAGGACCCCATCACCGATGCTCCCGTCGACGAAGCTTTCGACACAGAGAATAATAACAATTAATAATAACCATTTCCAAACTAAATTCAAGCTTATGAAAAAGTTAATGATGATGGCAATGATGCTGGTAGCCAGTGCTACCGCTTTTGCCGGTGACAGTGACGCCTTCAAGGCGCTTAAGAAATCCCTCAAGGGCTTAGGTTACGCCGAAGCAGAAGCCCTTGTGAAGAGCTCTATTGATCAACTCGCCAACGCTCAGGAGAAAGCAGCTGCCTACAATATGCTCGTCGACCTGGCTTACGACGCTTTCAACAAGCAGAGTACGATCGTGACCGAGAACCAGCTCGCCGCCCAGATGGGACAGCAAGAGAAGCCCGTCGACAACGAACTGATGTCTACTTCTGCCTACAATGCATTGCTCATGGCTATTGAGTGCGACAAATACGACCAGCAGCCCAACGAGAAGGGCAAGATTGCCCCCAAGTATGCCGACAAGAACGCCCAGCGCCTCTGGGTACAGCCCCGTAACCAGCTCGTCAACGCCGGTCAGGAAGCCGTACAGGCCAAGGACAACGCCACAGCACGCAAGTACTGGCAGATGTTTGCCGAGAGCGACGCTGCTCCCCTTTTCAAGAACTGCGACCGTGAGTTCCAGAAGGCCTACTTCGGACAGGTAGCCCGCTTCGCTGCCGTCTTCGCCTATCAGGACAAGGATATGGCAAAGGCCATTGAGCTCTGCGACATCGCCATGAAGGACAGCGCCGAATATGAGGGTTGTCTCAACCTGAAGCTTGAGATCCTCGGAAGCGAGCTCAAGACAAGGGAAGACTCCATCAAATACATCAACCAGCTGAAGGACATCTATGCTGAGCATCAGACAGACGGTGTGATGGAGAAGCTCTACAACATGTACACGATGACTGGCGACAAGGCCGCTGCCGAGAAGGTACTCGACGACAAACTCGCCGTTGACCCCAACAACTTCGTTGCCCTCGCTGACAAGGGTCTTGGCATTCTTAACGACGATCCCGCCAAGGCTGCCGAGTATCTGAAGAAGGCCGCTGAGCTCAAGCCCGACAACGCTGCTATCCAGACATACGCCGGAACAGCCATCAGCATCCACGCTCAGAACACCGAGGATCCCGCCCAGAAGAAGGCTCTCTACACCGAGGCCATCAAGTACTACGACAAGGCTAAGGAGCTCGATCCCGACCGTCTGAACAGCAACTGGGGCTACAACCGTTACAACGCCTACTACAACCTCTACGGCGAGGATGCTCCCGAGACCAAGCAGGCCGAGGCTGACTCAAAGTAAGAACGTAGTTACACACTACACAATATCATAAAGTGGGGGGCAACCTCCACTTTATTTATTTGTTGATTCAGATTTTATAATTATCTTTGCAGGCAAAAAGTGAAATAGACTACCCTTATTGAGAAAGAATTCTCTCTTCCATACTTCGAATTTGTCTATGATGAACCGATGGAGCAGCGAGAGCAATGTCAAGCTTGATTAACATTGCCGAGTCGACGAAGCTCGACGAAGTCAAGGCAGAACGTTAAGGCATCTTTAATAGTCCCATAATTGTTCCCTAATCATAAGTAGGTATTATCCCATTACCACATCGAGCACCATCATCAGGACGAAACCGATGGCAAAGCCGATGGTGCTGAGATTGGAATGCTGGCCGCTGGAGGCTTCTGGGATCAGTTCCTCGACCACGACGTAGAACATGGCTCCCGCGGCAAAAGCGAGCAAGTAGGGAAGGGCGGGCATCAGTAGCGAAGCCAATAACAATACTGCGATTGCTCCTACAGGTTCCACAGCTCCGCTCAATGAACCGATGATAAACGAACGCCAACGACTATTGCCTGCAGCCCGCATCGGCATGGAGATGATGGCTCCTTCTGGGACATTCTGAATGGCGATACCCACCGCGACGGCCAGCGCACTGGCTAATGAAATGTTCGTCGCACCGCTGTCGGCTCCTGCGAACACCACGCCGACGGCCATTCCTTCTGGCAGGTTGTGGATGGTGACGGCAAGGGCCAGCATCGCCGTCTTCGACAGATGGGAACGCATACCCTCGGGTTTGTCAGTTCCGATATGCAGGTGCGGCGTCAACTCGTCGATCATCAGCAGGAAGCCCATGCCGAGGAGAAATCCGACGGCTGCTGGGAATACAGACCACTTACCACTATCGGCCTCCATCTCCATCGCGGGAATCAGCAGCGACCACACCGATGCCGCCACCATCACACCCGACGCAAAGCCCAATAGCGACTTTTGAAGTCGAGCCGACATTTCGTCCTTCATGAAGAACACGAAGGCTGAGCCAAGCATCGTGCCCAGCAGCGGAATCAACAGTCCTATGATCAATGTCGTTGTCATAATCAGTTTCAATCTTGCTGCAAAAGTAAATAAAAAATCCCAAAGCAATGCGATTTCGCCTTGGGATTTAATATTTATTCGCTTTCAGTCGGATGATGTGCTATGCAGGATTGAACTTCTCTTTCGGCTGCTTACAACGCGGACAACGCCAGTCGTTGGGCAGGTCTTCAAAGGCAACGCCGTCGTGCTCTGCGGGGTCATAGACATATCCGCAAATGGAACAGACATACTTACCAGAAGCTTCTTGCTTGGAGAAATCGACTTCGGCCAGAATGGTTGGCACAGGATTATCCTGGTCCATCACGCGCTTGGCCTCCAGATTCTCATAGCCTTGTGGGGTGTGGGTACCACAATAGACGGTGGGGTGGCTGCGGACGAACTCACGGATGCGATTCTGCGTCTCGCGGGCAGCTGCCAGGTCATCAAAGACTACCGACAAATTGTCCTCGTAGAGCGCTTCGTCCACATAGGTGATGTCGCCGTGTATCATATAGTACAGACCGTCCATCTCCACCACGATGATGCTGTTGCCCTAGGGAATTCAGGAAGGGGAAGTAATTAAGCTTCCGCAACCCATAATTCTTTAATATTCGTAGAGTTTAATGTGTAATATTTTCCATTCGCCGACGCCGATGCGGGCATGACGGCCTTGATGGGTTTGGTCGCCGTTATGACGACGAAGGTATTGCATGGTGCCATCATCAGAGATTGATACTTCATCGACGGAAAGGAGACCAAGGCGCTTACCGCTAAAATACTTTTTTGACTGTTGAGTAGAGCCTCCGCCTGCTTCGGCGAAACCATCTTCGCCTAACTGTTTCTGCTCAGTTTGTTGCTTCTCTGTAGGCGTTTTGAAGTCGATGACCACACCGCTGCCAGCCAACAGATATTCATATTTGTTGAGACGGATCAGCATAGCGCCGCCCTCAGGCCAGATTGTGCCATCGGTAGCACGGGGATCCCAGGGGAGGGTAAAGTAATGGCGACATGTCATCACCACGCCGTTATCATCGATGATACGTTCGTAATCCTCTTGGTCGAAAAGGAGGCCCCAAGTTTTCAAATTGAAAATTGAAGATTGAAAATTGAAAATTTGTCGCAGCAGTTCGTAAGCCCGCGTCACGGATTCTGTCTCTTTTGGACTGGCCTGGTCGATGGCGAAGGGCGAGAAGCCCAAAGCCTGATGCTCGCCGAAGGCATAGAGGGCGCGGACGCCGCTGTTTTCGCAGCAGCGACTCTCAGGGATGAAAAGACGGTTCTTAACAAATTGAGAATGGAGAGTTGAAAATTGAGAATTATAATCCTGCGGACGCAAAGGCATCGCATACTGCGCACACCACGACTTGAAGCCTGTATCGTAGATGTCAGGAGCGAGCAGGTCGATGCTGGGTGCTCCCTCATGCCAGAAGTCGATGAGATGTGCCAACGGTCCCGCTGATGGATATTCGCCAGGACGACGCCCACGACTATTCATGGCGGCATTCACATAGAGCGGCATGTCGTGAATCTCACGGGCTGCTTCAGCCAAGTGTTCCACGTAACGGGCATAACTCAGCGCCATAAACTTCTCGTCGGCATATTCGTCAGTGCCGTAGCGTTCTGCCCACCTTTCTTTGTTATAGGCTTTTTCTGCCAACGGCGAATGGTCGCGTGCCGACTCCAGCATACCAATCTCGTTCTCTATCTGCATCATGATGACCACCTCGCGCTGCGGGTCTTTTTCACGGATATGCCGCATCAGCGCCGAGAATGCCTTCAGGTCGGCCTGCAGCACATTGTCGCTGAAACACGAGGCAATCTCCATCTGCTTTCCTTCGGCGGTCATTGCGCGTGGAAACCGCTTCGTGTCCTGCTTGAACCATGCTGGTGTATAGCACGACATCGAATTCTTCCACACACCGAACCAAAGGAACACCACGTGCAACTGCTCACGTCGCGCCACATCGATGGTACGGTCGATGAGGGTAAAGTCGAACTTCCCTTCCACCGGCTCCATTAATTGACCTTCGGTCGACTTCTGTCGCCTCTCGGCAGAGCTTAAACCAGTTTGGCTCTGCTCTTGCGGCTCCATCAGTTCCCAATATGCCGGCACCAGCACCGTGTTAAGTCCCAGCGCCCGCATCCGTGGCATCACCTCGTCGATGTCTTCAACCGAAGTTGCGGCAGAATTGCTCAACTCGCCACCAAGGATGGGGAAACTAAGCTTTTGTGCTGAAACAGCCAGTACGCTCATCATTAATACGAGGCAGAAAATATTCTTGTACATTGTCGGTACTATTATGTTTTTACTTTTTGCATATCTTGAAGTAGCTTCCGTATGTCAACATGCGCCAAATCCACTCCAAAGGCCCGAAGTTGAACCACTGTAGCCACCAGCCGCTGACTACTATTTGGACTACAAACACGACGAGAGCTGTCAATTCTATATAGATGAGTCCCATCGAGCAGCCGAGACCAAAGCCAAGTCCATAGAACAGCAGTACGCCTATGAGCGACTGCGACAGGTAATTGCTGAGTGCCATCCGTCCTGGGGCTGCTAACCACGAGAACACTTTGTTTGTCGGACATCGCATGTATAGCAGGCAGAACAGCGCAATATATCCGAATGCCAGGGGAATGACACTCACGGTATATAGCAGCGAATGGATGGTCAGCCCCCAGGGATGCCCCTCTGTGGCACTCCAGGCATAAAGTGCCGATGCCGGCAGTCCCCACGACAGTGCATACCAGCAAAGTCTGCGCAACAAAGAATGGTACTCGTCCAACTTGGCGTACAGCTGATGCTTGCCTATCAGGTAGCCGATGATGAAAAGTCCTACGACCTTGGGCAGACGGTGACCACTGACGAACTCCCATATCCGTTCGCAGGCTCCTTGCAATAGGAATGCGAACATTTGCGGATAACTGTCGGCATCGCGCAACCACGTGGCGAAGTTTTCCTCCGTAATACCCTGCCGCGAGGCCTCCGTCCACCACAGGTTATAGAACGGCCCGGCAAAGTCGAAGCCGGCATACTCCGTCAGCGCATCAAGGCCTACAGGAATCAGTATCAGACATGCAGCCAACATCAGTAGCTGCTTGTCATTCAACCGCAGGCACAACGGGAGCAACAGTCCTCCGATGGCATAGAGTAGCAGGATGTCACCACTCCAGATGAACATCAGGTGGCATGCGCCGATGACTGTCAGTATCGCCATCCGTCGCACGAACAGCGATACAGGGTGACGACTCAGTATCAGCGCGAATCCCACGCCGAAGAGCAGCGAGAAGATGGTGTAGAACTTTCCGTCCACCAGCATATTTTGCAGGAACCTTACTATTCTGTCAACACCTGCTGTCGACATGGCTGATTGCTCGTCTGCCGACAGGAACGTCCATAGCGCGAACTCTGGGAAATTGGCCAGAGCTATACCCAGTAGTGCCAGTCCACGTAGTGCATCGATTACGACGTACCGTTCTTTTGCGGTGGTGGGTCTTGATGATGTCATTTTTATTTCCTCACATTTATCAATTCGATGGCAACACGATGTTCTCCACGTCGTGAGGCTGTGCAGCAAGACGTATGAGAAGTTCGATGAGTACTTGCCAGATATCCTCGATGGTGGAGAGTTCCACACGTTCGCTGGTTGAGTGAGGCTCTACGATACGTGGGCCGATGCTGGCAATCTGAATGCCAGGATAGTGCTCGACGAAGAACCCTGCTTCAAGGACGAAGTGCATGGCCACCATCCGTGGACGCCAGCCCAACACATCCTGGAACGTGTCGGAGGTAAGTTGCAGGAATGCAGACTGCTGGTCTTCCTGCCAGGCAGGAGCCGACATCACCATCTCCGACTTTGCCCCATTCTCAGTAAAGACATCGGCAATCTTACGGCTCAGTTCCTTCATGTCGGCGTCGATGAAACTACGCGTATGGGTGGAGATAAAGATACAATCCTCTTCCGTCTGAATACGCCCGATGTTGTTGGAGGTTTCAACGGTGTCTTCCATTGACTCACTCATCTTGATGACTCCTTGTGGAATCTGCTCCAGACAGGTCATCATAGCGTTGATGGCTTCAGGATTGATGACGGTCTTCTGTGGTGGACATTCTTTAATGGTGCAACGGATGGCAGGGTCTGTATTACCGTATTGCCTGTGCAGCTGCTCGTTGATTTTGTTCACTTGCTCCATCAGGAAATCTTGGTCGTCTGATGGCATGTGGATGATGATTTCTCCCGACGATGCGATGGAGGCATTTGCCTCTCCGATATTGATGGAAGATACCTCTATATCGTGTTTGGTGCGGATGGCATCCAAAATCTTCCATGCCACCTTGACTGCACTGCACCGTCCCTTGTTGATATCGACGCCGGAATGACCGCCCAGACCACCGTTGATGTTGATGGCGTACCACCCTGGTCCGTTCACGTTCTTACGCTCCACGGGGATGCGATGGAACTGCAGGCAGGCCCCGGCTGCACCTGTCGTGATAGTGTCATAGTCTTCGGAATCAAGATTGATCACCTTACGACCCTTCAGAAAGTCCCTGCTCAGCTGTGAGGCTCCCGACATACCGTCCTCCTCATTGGTGGTCGTAATGACCTCCAGCGGGCCGTGTACAATCTCGGAACTCTCCAGCACAGCAAGTGCCATTGACAGTCCGATGCCGTTGTCAGCACCCAGCGACGTGCCTCGTGCCTTCATCCATCCATTCTCTATATAGGCATTGATAGGCGTGTGAAGCGGATCGCTCATGCCCACGCAAACCATATCCATGTGGTTGAGCAGTACGACAGGCTCTGCGCCCTCATACCCCTGTGTGGCTGGCTTGCTGATGACGACGCAGTTCTCCTTGTCGCGCTTATAGGGCAGATTCAGCCGCTCTGCAAACCGGCATAGATAGTCAGCCACTCGCTCTTCATGATGCGAAGGGCGTGGAATCTGGTTCAGTTCCTTAAAGATCTGGAATACACGTTCTGTTGTAGTTTTCATATAACTTTTACATTTCATCATACACTATTCATATAATCGCATGGAAAGAGGCGGATCTTGCAAACTCAAACAATGACTGAGGCAGGTGGCAGTAGCCGTCGGGATTCTTGTCAAGATAATCTTGATGATACTCCTCGGCAGTATAGAAGTTCTGCAGAGGTAGTTTTTCTACGGCCAAAGGCTGCTTGTAGTTCTTCTGCTCTTCAGCAAATACTTTATCGATAATGGGTAAATCCTCTGGGTCAGTGTAGTATACACCAGTGCGATAGCGTGTCCCCTCGTCGTGTCCTTGTTTGTTGAGACTGGTCGGATCAATGGCCTTGAAGAACATCTGTAATAAGAATTCGAGGCTGACCACATCGGGACAGAACCGCACAAAGACTGTCTCAGCAAAGCCCGTCTGGTCGGTGTAGACTTCTTTGTAAGTAGGATTTTCCGTATGTCCGTTGGCGAATCCCACTTCCGTAATGGCCACACCTTTAATCTGTTTGAAATAATGCTCCGTTCCCCAGAAGCAGCCTCCGGCAAGGTAGATATCCTTCGTGGGCTTCGTTTCTAGAATCCCATCCACATCGTGCTCAACAAATGGCCCCGCCTTGCATTCCAACAGGACACTCGGCTCAAGACACTCCAATCCGTGCCAGACGTTCTTGGGAATGTTCACACCATAACGGCCACTCTCCTGACTAATGACATAGGACTCCACTATCTCACCTTTGTCATTGTATGTCGTTACCCTGACCTTTCCTCTTAGAATCACAAAGGTCTCATCCTTGTCGGGATGGTGATGCACGGGAATAAACGTACCCGGCTCCAGGGCATTGAGGAAACGGTGGCACTTGTCCTGAAGGCTCTGATGGAAGTTATAGTTCTTCCTCAGTCTTGGTGACTTCTTGGCTTCTTCAGCCAGCCCGTTCATTAACTGTTCGTCTATTATCTTCATAATCTCGTTATTTTATCGGATCTTCCTCCACCTTACAATGCAGGAATACCGTAACCTTTTTGTGCTACGAATCCTTTATTGAAGTCGATAATCTGGTCTATCATACTCATAATACCTAAATACACTTAAAACTGACGGCAAATTTACACAAAATCCGAGAAAATTCGCTATATTTGCAACGAAATGTTGCGAAGATGGGCTGCATCTCAGCAAAAAGTGAGCTTTCTGCGTTCGATTTGCACCATCTTTGTGCCGATATTTAACGAAAGTTGATTCATGTCGCGACTCGGCTCGCCGAAGATACAGGAAGAGTTAAAGGAAACGCATTTTATTAGATAAACAATGCAACTGACATCAAATTCCGACAAGATTACGAGAGACTATTTTGAATCTCTGTTGATTGAGACCCGCTATCTGGACGCCGTCCTCCCTACGACTGAGATGACGCTGTTCGGAGAAACCTTCCGTACGCCAATTATGACAGCCGCCCTGTCGCATCTGCATAATACTGCAAAGAATGGCATGACCATCTACGCCCAGGCGGCTGCCAAGAGCGGAGCCGTGCATTGGGTGGGCATGGGTAGTGATGAGGAACTGGAAGAAATTGTTGCTACTGGCGCACGAACCATCAAGATTATCAAACCTCATGCCGACAACCGCGAGGTGTTGCGTAAGATTGAGCATGCCGTCCGTGTGGGCTGTATCGCTGTAGGCATGGATATCGACCACGCCTTCAATTCAGAGGGCGGTTACGACAACATCTTCGGCCTGCCCATGAAAGCCAAGACTACCGAGGAAATGAAAGACTTTGTTGAGGCAGCTGGTGTGCCGTTCATCGTGAAAGGTGTACTCAGTCCTCACGATGCCGAGAAATGCTTGAAAGCAGGTTGTGCAGGTATCGTCGTATCTCACCATCATGGCATGATCCAGTATGCCGTGCCGCCATTAATGGCATTACCTGATATCCTCTCAATTACAGGCAGGAGCATCCCCGTATTCGTGGATTGTGACATTGAGAGCGGAATGGATGCCTACAAGTGCCTCGCCCTCGGTGCCAAGGCCGTATCAGTGGGCCGTCACCTGATGCCGCTACTCAAGAACGGGGCTGATGCTGTAGCAGAACGCATCAACGAGATGACCGCCGAACTGGCTGGCATCATGGCCCGAACTGGCGTCAGTTCGTTGGATAAGATGGATGCAACGGTAATTCATAGGAGGGCATTCTGATGTATTTAGGTATTTCATCATCATTGCAGCACAGTTCTCCTGAGGAGTGGGCTGCGAAGCACAAGGCTCTCGGGCTGGAGTGTGTTAATTTCCCCGTCACCTGTGATGAGGATGCGGAAACCATCATGGCCTATAAGCAGGCTGCCGATGAAGCTGGTCTCACGATAGCCGAGGTGGGCGTATGGCGCAACACGTTGGCTGCAGATCCCGATGAGCGACAGCAGTGGATCGACTATGCCGTCCGCCAACTGCGCATGGCCGATGCCATCGGTGCCGCCTGTTGTGTGAATGTAGTAGGCACGCCCTACGGTCCTCGCTGGGACGGCGGCTATCGCGACAACTTCAGCCGTGAGCTGTGGGATATGGCTGTCGCGATGATTCGTCAGATCATCGACACCGCCCGTCCTCAGCATACAAAATTCTGTATAGAGTCGATGCCTTGGATGATACCAAGCGGTCCTGACGAGTATCTGCGTCTGATAGAGGATGTGGATCGTGCGGAGTTCGGCACCCACCTGGACGTGGTGAACATGATCACTTCGCCCCGCCGTTATTTCTTCAACGACGAGTTCCTCCGCGATTGTTTCGAGAAACTCCACGGCACCATCGTGAGCTGCCACCTAAAGGACATCCTGCTGAAGCCCGAATATACCTTCCAACTACAGGAGTGCGCCTGTGGCGAGGGTACGCTGGATATCTATCTCTACGCCCAACTGGCCACTGCTGAGAATCCCCGCATGCCCATGATCATCGAGTACCTGACTACCGACGAGGAGTATGTGATGAGTGTGCAGTACGTAAGGGATAGGCTGTCTAATCAGTAATTACGAAAGAATACAATAACTATACATTTATGAAAACGAACATTTTTCTTGCAGCCATGCTGCTTAGCCTGATGCCTCTCACGGTCGGGGCACAGGAAACTGACATCAACAGCCGCGACCTTCGCGGCCAGGTGGTTTACCAAGACGACGAAGTGGTGTTTCGCCAGCTCGACGAGCATACATGGATAGGGAACGGACACCGCGTCTATAACGAGTCGCTCTACCTTGTTGAGGGCAGTGATCGCGCAATCCTGATTGATGCTGGAACGGTTATCCCCGGGCTGGACAAGATTGTGACAAAGATTACTTCCAAGCCCGTCACCATGATGCTGACCCATGCCCACGGTGACCATACGGGTGGGGTACGGCCTTTCCCCGAGGTATACCTGAATGCAGGCGACATGCCCATCGTTCCGAATAGCATGCGAAACTATACGGGGCAGATCAAGTATCTTAACGACGGCGAGGTAATCAACCTGGGCGGCCGAGAGATAGAGGTCATCTTTACGCCTGGTCATACTGCCGGAAGCGCTACGTTCTTCGACAAGGCCAGGCATTATGGTTTCAGTGGCGATGCTTTCGGCTCGACCAACCTGCTGGTATTCACCAACCTCTCGACCGAGATGTACACTGCCGAGCGGATCGAGCGCTACATGAAGAAGAACGATATCCGCTTCCTCTTCCCCGGCCATTACAGTGGTGACAATCTGGAGACGCTCCAGCGTATCACCGACATCAAGAATATGTGCCGTGAGATACTCGACGGCGACCGCCAGCCGACCGCCAGCAACGGCAACAACGGAGGCATGGACATGATGGTCGACGACAAAGGCGTGCGCATCAACTTCAGCAGCCGGACGGGAATAAAATAAGGAACAAAATAATACTAAACGACATGATCAATAAAAGCTATTTCCTCATCCTTGCCCTCCTGTTTTGCACGACCATCGCACGGGCGCAGTACAACCAAGTGAATGACATCCCGTATCGCGAGGCGGCAGAGGGCTATGCCCAGGAGCGCTGCAAACTCGACGTGTATTATCCGACAAATGAGACGGACGCACCCGTAGTTGTGTGGTTCCACGGCGGCGGCATCGAGGGCGGCGAGAAGCACATCGACCCGCAGTTGAAGAACAGCGGACTCGTGGTCGTTGCGGTGAACTACCGTCTGCTGCCGAAGGCTCCTATTGACGACATCCTCGACGACGCCGCGGCAGCCGTGGCCTGGACATACAAGAACATCGCGAAGTACAATGGCAGCCATCGCAAGATATTCGTGGCCGGACACTCGGCAGGTGGCCATCTGCTCGACATGATCGGACTCGACAAGCGCTGGCTGGCGAAGTACGGCGTTGATGCCGACTCGCTCGCGGCTCTCGTGCCCTTTAGCGGGCAGTGCATTACACATTACAATATACGTAAGCAGCAGGGCATCGGCCCCTTGCAGGCCACCATCGACCAGTACGCCCCGTTGACCTACATCCGTCCTGATGCACCACCCATCGTCATCATCTCCGGCGACCGCGAACTGGAACTCTTCGGACGCTACGAGGAGCAGGCCTACTTCTGGCGCATGCTGAAACTCGTAGGCCACAAGGACGTGACGCTCTACGAGATGCAGGGTTATGACCATGATGCCATGCCGTTCCCTGCCTACAAGATCCTGAAGGACCACATCAAGCGACTGACGGAAAAGAAATAAATGGAAAATATGTAATATTTTAGAGACAAGGTGGCTGTCCGCTTTTAGAAAAGTTTATGACGAAAACGTCCATATTCCAGCGGCCCGTATGGGTGGTGGTATTTGCCCTGACAGCAGCAGTTGCGTGGGGATGGGCTTTCCCGCTTATCAAAGTGGGCTTCAATGCTTTTGGCATCACGGCGGACATGACGGGCAGCAAAATGCTCTTTGCCGGCATTCGATTTGCTGCAGCTGGTCTGATTGTCTTGTCCGTAGCCCGTAGCAATGGACGTTCGTTCAAGATGGGCAAGGTTGCGATTAAGCAAGAGCAGAGCGATGCTGGCATCGACTCTGCAGAGCGAGAGCAGGCTCGACCAAAGGTCAAGTTCGGTGACTGGTGGTTTATTCTTGCCTTTGCACTAATGAACACCACGCTTCACTATTTCTTCTTCTATGTCGGCATGTCGTATAGCGAAGGGTCGCGGGCGGCTATTCTCAACTCGCTGAGTACTTTCCTCGTAGTCCTGTTGGCTTGTGCTTGTTTCAAGAGTGACAAGTTGACCTCGTGGAAGATTCTCGGTTGTGCCATAGGGTTCAGCGGAATCCTTGCATTAAATCTTGGAGGGGCTGAAAGCGGGCAGTTTACTTGGCTGGGCGACGGAATGATTATCCTCAATGCCATCTGTGGGGCACTCTCGAACCTGATGACCCGTGGACTGAGCCACCGGATAGATGTCTTCGTGGGAACGGGCTATAGTCTCACCATCGGTGGTTTGCTACTCATTCTGCCCGGACTGGCTTTTGGCGGAACGTTGCCTCATATAAACATGCTTGGCATTGTCTGTCTGTTGTTACTCATCGCCATCTCTGCCGTTGGATTCGCCCTCTACAACAAACTGCTCAGTTGCAATCCTGTGGGACGAGTTGCCATCTACAATTCACTGATACCCGTCGTTGGAGCGGTCACCTCGTGTCTCTGTCTTGGCGAAACGTTCCACATAAAATACGCTTTTGCAGGAGGACTAGCGGCTCTTGGTATATACATTATTAACAAAGGAAAAAACTGATCACAATAATAGTTGAGCGAAGTATGGATGATAAAGATTCACGTTTCTCGTCTTTGTTCATAGGCCTTAGCCAGAGCCGAAGGACAAGTGGAAGCCTGAGAACGTATCGTATAACGAGTTTGGAGGTAAAACAGAATAGCAATTATTATAAACCTGAACGATTATGGATTTCTTAGAATTAGCAAGAAGCAGGTATTCCTGCAAGAGTTTTGACTCGCGTCAGATCAGTAAAGAACAATTGGACAACATTCTGGAGGCAGGACGTTTGGCTCCGACAGCCAAGAACCTGCAAGAACAGCACGTCTACGTGGTGCAGTCGGCAGAAGGACTGGCCAAGATTGATATGCTCACACCTTGTCGATACGGTGCACCGACCATGCTCATCGTAGCCTTCGACAAGAACAACGTGTTTACTTATCCCGGCCAGAAGTACGACTCCGGCATTGAGGATGCCACCATTGTGACCACTCACATGATGCTCTGTGCAAAGAGTGTGGGTGTGGACAGCTGCTGGGTGAACTTCTTCGACCCCGACAAGATGGCTGAAGCATTCCAGTTGCCAGAGAACGAAGAGATTCTGACCTGCCTCGCCCTTGGCTATCCGGCAGAAGGTGCAGGGCCGCTTGCCAATCACAACAGTCGCAAGCCGATAGAGGAAACGGTAACGTACCTAATATGATAACCATCGACATGGCTGCCATCAAGGATGGGTCTGCAGATTCACCAATCAAATACATTATGACATACAAAAGTTATTTCCTCATCCTCGCCCTTCTGTTTTTCACGACCATCGCACGGGCGCAGTACAATCAAGTGAATGATTTCCCGCAGGAAGAGCCTGTGGACGGGCTGAACAAGGAGGCGATCCTCGACGGTCCTGACGGTACGTCGACCCATGCCTTCACGGGAAGCAAAGACAATGTAGATGTTGATTTGCTCGACATCGATGAGATGCCGAAGACCGCTGTGCGTCAACCCGATGCCCATTTCCAACATGCCGTCTATGTCAACATCGACAAGCCTGCCAGTGGCGAAGGCGAGATGGATGCGATCTATTCCGTCTGGCTTGCTGACGAGCGGGCTGGTACGGTCATCAAGGTCTGTGTCACCAATCCTATGGCTGAACTCCAGTGGCAAAAGATGAATGGCAAGGATGCCGTCAATGTCCCCATTACCCAGATTGCCTCTGCCGATAAGGCCTATATCGCTCCAGGTGACGTCAGCAAGGTCATTGTCGAGGGATGTCCTGACGGGCGCAATATATGGACATACATCATTGATCCATATAAGGGTACTGCCAAGCAGTTGCCTTCTACTGAGGGCATTGTCACCCTCGAATGGGAGAAGAAAGAAATCATCGCCGCCTCCTATGGTTACGATGACGATGGACGGTATTCTGTTAAGAAGGCCTATTCCTTAGAAGGAAAGTTTCTCCGCAGAGTCGGTGACAAGGAAAGAGAATGACCTAAGCATCTTTTCAGCCAACGGCACATACCAGTCACGGACTTCCTCTGCCGTCGGGGTATGACCGCCGGGGAAATGGAAGAAATGGTTGTAGTGCTCCAAGAAGAGCGGCTCAAAGTGCGCCAGCGTGTCCTGTTCGCCGAACAAGCCCCAGATACGGTCTTTGAAGTCGGGATGGCAGTTGTCAAATTGGATGGCCTCCATCTCGGCAAACTCCTCAATCAAGGCTTCATCAATGACGAAGTTCTGCTTGCCATCCTTGCGTGGCGACTTGTACTGATGCTCGCCGATGCGCTGCTTCAGGAACTCCGTCATCTTGAAGTGCGGATTGCCCAACAAAGCCGGAATGCCTGTAACGGGAGCCACCATCTGAGCATAGAACGCCCCGCAGCTGTTGCCAATCAGAAGGTATGGCTGTTCACGATCTATCAATTCGCGGATAAATCTGACCGCCTCCTTCGGGTGCATCGGCAAATCAGGCGTTATCACTTCCGCACGCCCCGCGAAAGCCTCGCGCAGAGCCACCGCAGGTACACACTGACCACTGGCATAGAATCCGTGTAGGAATAATATCAGATTACCATGCATATATTAATCCATATTTCTCATGCAGTTGGCGGAGTGAGCCATCGGACTTCGGCTGGTGCAGCTTCCGCCACTCCTTGGCACGGACTTTGATGTTCTTCGCCAGACACTCGCTGTAGAGCCAAGGCTCGCAACTGTGGATGTCACCCACGTTGAAGAAGCCTTTGTAAGGAGCATATTCAGAGCCGCTGTAGCCGCTGACAACGAGAACGTGGTGTGAAGGTGCGACGGTGACGGTAATCGTGTCGTGGAGCATGGCGGGAGTAGCGTCCGTCCGCCAGTTCACGGGGTTGATGCAGATGTCAGAGGCAGAGATGACTGGGATGACGTACTTCACATCCTTCACCGTGTTGTAGCAGATGGTGACGCCCGTGTCCGTTTCTCTCTCAGCGGGACGGATGTGGCTGTACTGCGCCATGTCGGCCTTGGTCACCTTGTAGCCCAGCACGTATGCCGCAGCCAATTGGTTGTATGTCTCGTCGTCAATGTGCTTCAGCAGCTCCACCACAGCCAGACCACCCTGACTGAAGCCTGCGATGATGAGCGGACGCGACGTGTCGCGATGAGCCTGAAAATGGTCGAAAGCTGCGCAGATGTCACCCATCGACAGCCGCGTGCGATCCATGATTGTATTCTCGTTCTGTGTCATTCAGGCCTCCATGGTGGTATGACGGTAGAACGGGGCGAAGAATTGATTACCAGACGACATATACGCTGCCACCTTCTTAATTTCCAAGTCATACATGCGCTCGCGATGCACGGGATTCCAAACGTCTGCATAATGGCATATCCTGCCATCCTCCGTCGTCCAGTCTTCCTCCCACGTCGATACGACGTAGAAGATGTCGGCTCCCGTGTCGTCGTTATCGCCATCGGCCGTCACCCACATCGCTGCGTCGCTGTAGTCGGGTGCTTGAGGAATAAACGTTGCCTGCTCATACAGGCTCGCAGCATTGTCATCATTCGCCGTACACGATGCAAACGAGGCCGTACTACCAAGCAGGGCTATTGCCGTCACCACCATCATGACTACGGCAAAGATATTTTCCTTAACTATATCTATCGATACTTTATGCCCGTTTTCTTTTGCCATAAAATCAAACTTTCCTTCATAACGTTGTTCAATTCGTTTGGCAAAAGTACTAAATTCAGTACTAACCTCCAAACTTTTTGGCGATTATTATCATAAAGTTTGTTGTAATAACTGCCATAAAGTAGTTATTCTGAGATAATATGATTAACTTTGCACCCCAAATGGATAATAACACTAAACACAGAATACTTTTCGTCTGTCACGGGAACATCTGCCGAAGCCCGATGGCGGAGTTCGTGATGAAGGACTTGGTGAAGAGAGTGGGGCTGGAGGACAGCTTCATGATAGAGTCGGCGGCCACCTCGACGGAGGAGATAGGCAACAGCGTCTATCCCCCTGCCAGACGTAAACTGGCAGAGCACGGCATCGGCTGTGCAGGTAAGACAGCACGACAGATGACGCGCTCGGATTACAACCGCTACGACCTGCTGATAGGCATGGACTCATGGAACACCCGCAACATGCGAAACATCTGCGGTGGTGACCCGGAAGGGAAGATCGTGATGCTGATGGATTTCACCCGACGGCCCGGCGACGTGGCCGACCCATGGTATACTGGCAACTTCGAGGCCACTTGGCGCGATGTCCTGGAGGGCTGTCAGGCACTATTGGACAGATTCGCTCAACCGGAGGTCAAGTAGAAAGCTGTGTTAACTTGCTATCATACCTTCATAATGCGAGCGTTCAGTAGATCGCAGATTTCTTGTGGTTTCATTGAGAGAAATCTTACATAGATCTCATAGGGGTAACCCTGAAGTGCTGCCTTTGAGCGCTGTTTGCGATCCTTGGCTATCTGTTCGTCGGTGATGCCTGCCTCGATGTTGTCCTTATAGCGTATGCCAATTAACTTGCGCCCTTTGTATTTGTCTACGTAGAAAGAGTCAACGCCTGACAGTTGCACGACCCATGGTTCTGGAGCGTTTACTCTCAACTGAACATCTGTGATAACAAGATAGGTTTGGCGTTTGATGAATGCAGGGACAATATTGAATGCAGCGATGCAGACAAAAATCGTTATCATATAATACTTATTTGCCCCAATAGCCCCTGGTCCTCCAATGGCGACGCTTGCACCCATGATAACTGCAAAAACGGCTATCATTGCCAATAACATGTAAACCCATACCATTGGGGACACTTTGATTTTGATTTCTTTCATATTGTTTGTTTGATTAATTGTCTCTTATTTCAGTCTCTCTTTCAAGGATTGCAGTTCGTAATCAAAGTTATGGAGTCCGTGGAGCTGGATGTCTTCACGCACACGTCGACCATCGGGGGTGAAGGTCTCGTAGTGAGGGATGCCGCTGAAATCCAAGAGTTCTTGCAGACGACGGAAGTTATCGTTACTGACGCAGATGGTTTCTTCACCAGCAAGCCATTCTGCCACATATTTCTTATAGGCCTCGCTACCCCCGGCTGTACGTTCGCCGGCAATGAAGATAAGTTTCACATCGTCGCGCTTGGCAATCTCTGCCCGCAGAGCCTTACTTCTCTGGATGGCCGCACGACAGGGACCGCACCCCATGCCCCAGAAGTCGATCATCAAGTAACGACCTGGATATTTGGCTATGACGTCGCGGATGATCTCTGCCCCAGGACCTTCAGGCAATGGCGAGGTTAATTCTTTCTGCGACATCCTGACCTGATAGAACTCCTCAGCCTTCTGGCGCATATAGGGATGCGTGAGTGTAGAGAGATAAAGGGGATACATGTTGCTCACCGATTCGGTGTTGGCCGCGATAGAGTCGCGTTGTGCCTTGACAATCGTCGTATCTGCCATGATGATGGGAATCGCCACCTCGTTCTGCCGCCATAGGTCGAAGCTGCTCTGCATATCATTGAGCATACAGAGCTGTGCCGTCAGATTATCAGGCTTGCCCGTCAACTCGCCTAACATGGCGTAGCACTTATCGATAGAGAGCTTTCTTTTTGTAAATTCGTAGTCGTATGTACCGTCTTCGCCCTCCATCACTTCCTGCTTGACTTTGCGGACGGGCCCGGCAAACTGAATACGGTTGAGGGTAAAGAAGAAATCGTGGTTCAGCAACAGTAATGGGTTGTCGAAATCCACGCGCTGCAATGCCTTGAAGTTGTTGACATCTCTAACGGTTTGCAGTTCCACACTGTCTGTCACCAATTGTGTCCAACTTCCGTCTTCATTTTCCTTCCAAGGGGATAGCCTGTCTTCATGATACATGGCATAGTCCATCAGGGCTAATGCGTAAATGGACTGCATCTCGCCTAAGGCCAGATGTATCTCCATGGGTGTAAAGTGGTCACGGCGGCTAATCATGTCGATACGGTTCAACATATTCTGCCATATTTGATCGGCCAAGAGGTTGGCTTCTTTGAAATTTCCCTCGAACGTATTGAGAGCCCTGCCCAGTTCCATTAATCGCAAGTCTGACTTCAGCCATCGCTCCACCTCCTGACTGCTGCCGTTAGTATAGAAGCATTCATATTGTCCCTGCTCGTTTGGTCGCACGGTGACATCGATGGTCTCACCAGGACGGGCGAAGAATGGGATCTCGTAGAATCCTACCTTCGATTGCTCCGAGGCATAGAACGACAGCTTCATGGGATAGCTGAGCAGGATCTGTTTTTCGAATGTGCCGTCTGGTTTTATGTCTATCAGAAGTGTACCATTGTTCTTCTTCGTCACGTCGTACACATAGCTTTCCATCGCCGTAAATCCGAAGCGTTCTGCGTCGTATCCCTCAATACGGCCACGGATGGTGATATTGTCCGTCTTCAGCCAGTCGGCGGGTAGCGTATAAGGATTGTTGGCATAGAACTCTTGTAATGTGGGTGCCTTTATAGCCGTCTCCTTGTCGTGAATACCGAGGAGCATGAAAGCATTTCGCCCATCGCCCTCGATGAAGTCGAAAATCTGCACATGCTTTGGCATCGGCTCGAAATGCATCGTGAACTCAGTCACACCGCTCTCAGGCGATTGCACCCATGTATCGAGGGCTATACCCTCGGCAGAGCGGAGCGGATAACGGTTGCCGTCCTCGTCCTTGAGGTAGCTTTCTTTCACGAAGCGGAAGTATTGCCCTTTAGGGTACTGCATGGTGAAATGGATGGTGGAAGCCGTGTCTGTCATCATGACTTCACTGGCTTTCAATTCACCCTGAAAGACATTCGCACAAGCCATCGCCTCAGGGGCCTTGATGGTCTTGAAAGTTTTCGCCTGCCCCGTCAGGGCGACAAGGGCGAGGAGGATAGTGATAAAAGTTTTCTTCATTGCTTTGTCTTGATTTGTTCTACGTTATAGCCAGTATTGCGGAGTAGTTGCAGAATGCCGCTGTCGCCAATCAGATGACCAGCGCCGAATACGAACATCGTGGGCGCCTCGTTCATGGCAGCCTGCAACTTGGGCAGCCATTTCTCGTTGCGTTGTTTAAACAAATCAGGTTGCTTTTGTATCTGTGAAACCCAATAGGCCGAGCCTGCAAAGTTATCGTAGTCGCCCTCTTTCCAGTACTTCCCTGAAAGTGCGACCGAATTCAACTCGTCGGCTATCATCTGCTTGCGGTGATCAATGTCGTTCAGGAATGCCATCAGCGAATCTACCTGCACGTCGATCTTTGAGTTGAGCGAATCGCGCATGTTTTTCAGCTTGTCCTCAGGCTGAATCTCATCCAGTTGCCCGATTGTCTTTCCGCGTTCCTTTGCTCGATTGATGCATACCATGTCGATGGGTGTGCCTGTAAGCCCTAATTCGGGATGCTTCTGCATCTCTTGCGTAGTAAACACCAGCGAGAAAGTGGTGATCAGCACGTTGGGCTGATAGCTCCAGACGGCTTTCATCACCGAGTCGGTAAAGCTTACCTGGAAGGTCTCTTTGAAACGATAGTTCAACAAGTCCATCTGCTCCATGTTCAACACGTCGAAGATGGTCTTCCCGTCAGGTAGTGATATTGCCTGCTGTCCTGCGGTCTGAGCTTGAGCCATTGCCTGCTGACTGCTGATGTCATATTCAGCATAGAGCTGGTGGCATTTTGACTCTGCCTCAAGAAACTCCGGGATGCTATCCAGCAAAGAGCCAGGCAAAGTATGGACAGAGCCGAGGATATACGAGGGTTCTTTTACATTGTTGCCGCTGATACGGAACAAAAACTGCGCATTGGCACTCATGGAGGCCAATGCGATGGTTAGGGTTAAAATGGTTTTCTTCATATTTAATTTACTATTTATTTCATTTTACGATGACTCTTGGGTGATAGTCGAAGAGGCGCTGGTTTTCGCGGAGCTGCTGGATGTCAAGGGCTTGCACGCTGCCCGACCAATTGGCGCCCCAGGCGCTGAAGGGTTCGCCTTCTGGTTCGATGTAGGTACATTTCGTCAGCTCAAGGGGTAGGGGATCGAAGACCAGCACGTAGGCCACATAGTCACCAGCCATACCTTCCATAAAGAAAAGCTCGTCCATGGGAAGACCCTGAATTTCACGGATCTTGTATTGGTGCCCCGTCTCGTCAACCAGCTTGATATCATGTCCAAAACTCCAATATTCCGCCGTCCAGTTCTGCTCGAAGCCAATGGCAAGATAGGTAGCCTCAGGCGTGCGCCACATAGCCATCGTACCGTCTTTCACCGGCTTGATCAGATGGGCATCCCTCATCACCTTCCAGGTGTTCCAGTTCTGCATGTCATAAGGCTTGTCCTCGCTCAAGTGTTCTTTGTGCACATAGGGCTTGTGCAGTTGAGGGATGGTATCGTAGACGAGGGGCGTGAATGTGGCAGACACCTGATAGCGAATGGTGATAGGAACACCCATCATCCCCCAGTTGGGAAGTCCGTAGATTCTAACCTCTTTGGTTGTCTCGGCTAAAGGTGCGAAGAATATCTTCAGGTCGAGCACGTCGCCCTTCTTCGCCCTGACGGTGAAGTGCTTGCGGAAGGTGTCTGGTTCTGTGCGACGGATGCGGTATTGCGCGCCCGTTTCCTGATCCACGAGACAGGTCTCCTCGGAGGTCAGCCATAGGTTGGTCACCTCGTCGGCAGGCATGCGGAAGTAGCAATGCAGCACCGTCTCGTTGTTCTCCTCCGTCAGCCGCCAACTCATCGGAAGCATAGGCTGATCGTCTAACGACATATTGGCAACCTCCGGGAAGAGCTTCAGGTAGTCTTTCTCTATGGTGACATCCTTGGCTTCGCAATAGTCCTTGATCCACTCCATATTCGTCATGTGCCACGCTGCTGTGGTCTTGTTTGTCTTCGGGTCTGTTTTGACTTCCGGACGCGATACAAAGATGCCCACGCTCTTGGCATATTCTTTCACCCCTGTCGTTGGTGACTGGTAGGTCAGAGTTCCTTTCAGTTCTGTCGACTGTGCCTGCAAGGTGATGCCTGTCATCGCCAGGAGGCTTAATAAAAAGATTCTTTTCATAAGGCTTCGTCGTTAAAAATGTAATGTACTCATGTTTATATGCGTCAGCTGTTCGCGATATTCTTGGAAACAGGTCGATGAGACGGTGGCCTCTATCGGTGAGTGGTTGCTGAAGAGCAGGATTCGCCTGTCATTGATACGCTCTGCTATCCAGAGGTATTTTTCGCCCTTGCGCAGGTCCTTCAGGGTGAAGAAGAACTGCTGGTGGGAGTAGTTCAGCAGGTAACCTGGCGTATTTGAGTCATACCAGCAGGCGGCCTGCAACAGTCGTCCGAAGAGGTCGAAGTCCTGCTTGTCCTCGAAGACATAGGCTAAGCTGACAACGGTGCTTTCGCTTTCGTCCGGGATACAGTCAAGTGTTACAGCCTTTACCTTGTTATAGTCGGCCAACTTGGCGATGAACTCATCCATACGGCTGGGAGCCTGATAGGTGGAGTCTTCTGTCAGCGACAGGGCTGCATAGTGAAGATTCTCTTCTTGCAAGCCATTTGATGTCAGACTGGGTGTGGATATTTGTCCGTCCTGTTTGGGTTCCTTGTCCGTCTTTTGCGGATTCTGAGTACGTCCTGTGCGGACTATACGTGCTACCTGTGTTGAAGACTCTGAGATACTTGGGTCGGTGGTATCGATGTGCGTGGGTTGAGTACCTTGAGCTACGTAGGGCGTTTCCACCGATGGTGTCTCTGACGCTGGTTGTTGATTGAAACCGAATCTTGCACCTATACCTATCATCATAAGAATACAGGCTGCGGCGGCTACCCATCGCCAACGACGTATCGTTGTGGCAGGCTTGGGTGCCTCCTCAGGCTCCGTCTGCTGTCGCATCTTCGTCATGAAATCGTCAGGCAGCTTGGGCGTATCGGCATACTTGCGTCGCAATGCCTCTCGCAGGTCCGTGTCCTTATATGTCTTGTTCATATCTTCAATTTTCAATCTTCAATTTTCAATTTCTTAAGTAGTTTCTTTCTTGTCCGATAGAGGCGGTTGGCCAGAGGGCCTGGTTCGATGCCTGTGATGTAGGCGATCTCCGTCAGCGGACGGTCTTCGAAGTAGTAGAGTGTCAGAAGCATTCGTTCGTCGTCTGGCAGTTCGTCTATGATCTCCTGCAGCTGCTGGATGCGCTCTTCGCGTCCTGATGAGAGTTCCGACTCCAACTGCTCGTCGCTGATGTCTGTCTGCCATACCTCGCTGTCCTCGATGGGGACGATGATCGGTCGGCGGCGTTTCAGGAAGTCGAGCGTCAGACGATAGGCGATGCGGCAGAGCCAAGTGGAGAGCGAGGCCTTCTGTGGGTTGTAACTGTCGATGTGGCTGAAGGCTTTCAGGAAGGTGTCCTGTGCCAGCTCCTCGGCATCCATCACGTCTGACACTTGGCGGACTATCATCGCGAACACTCGCTCAGCATAGCGACAGACCAATGCGTCCTGCCCCTCGCGCCGTCCTTGCCGGACAGCTTCCACGATTTGCTGTTCTGTCAGTTGTCTCACTTCTACTCGTTATACGACAAGTTCAGGGAAATATCTCGCACTTCCCTGAACTTTTTTCAAAAAACTTTTATTTTTTCTTCGGCAGGTCACCTGTGCGGGTGATTTTGAAGTCTGTGCCGGAGAACCATTGGGCGCGACAGGGCTGGCCCGTGAAGTCCTCGTCGGAGGAAAGGCCGTAGGCGATGGAGTCGCCCGTGACCACGATGTTGTCGATGCTCACGTCATACCAACCCATATCGGGTATACCATCCAGATTCTCATAGACAGGAATCGATTCGAGCTTGACGCTGTCGCCGATGGCATATACGCAGGGACCGGGACCCTCTGCTCTGACAGCGCAGTCGAGACGATACACGCCAGGCTTGACGGCCTCCTTACGCTCCACCTGAAACACCTCGTCACAATTTTCATTGTGGACATCCAGGAAGCGCAGATTGTGGTTACCATTATAATAACCGACATAAGTATAGTGGTCGCAGTTCTCGGCCTTGATCAGGTTCCAGTCGCCTCGGCGCAGGAATTTCTTGTCCTGATGGTTCATCGTCACACCTTGATAGGAATAGATCTCATTCATTCTTAAATTGTAATGTGTTTTCTCCTGTTGCTCAATCCATACGAGTGCAGGGAAGAGACAGCACAGAGACACTACCCACAGCACAATCCACAGGATGCGCCGTCCGATACCCATCGGCTGCGCCTTGCCTGCCTTCGATAATAGCATGTGGACGATGGCATAAAGCGGAATGCAAATGGCATGCAGCAGACCAATGACGAAAATAATGACAATCCAGGGATGCACACTCATCAATTCGGCCAAATGCAGTTCTTCGATGTCAAAGGGTAGGGACATCCGAACTGAAGGAACGGTAAAGACGATGACCAGCGACACGATGATCAGCAACAGGCTGACCAGCAGCACCAGTCCGACTATTGAGGCTATCGCCACGAAGAAGGCGACGAGAATCGAGAATATCACGGAGAAAACCGAACCCAGACAACCGCGACGCCGCTGCACAGGTTGCTTGTCTTCCACCACAACGTCGGCCAGATTCTGTGGCGTCACATCCTTACCTTTCATTTCCAGCACCTGCTTGGGCGTATCTGCCACAGGCAGAACGATGGCCAGAATAAAATAGAAGAGTATGAAGGCCAGGTTGACATGGAAGAAGAATCCCATATGAATCACATGCAATATTGGGCCAAATAAGAAGTTGGAGCCAAGCACCAACAGCACGTAGCCGATGCGCCACCAAGTGACGTCGGAGGCTGTATAGGCCGCAATGCCTGAGAGCACACCAGCCACCATCTTGTCGTTGGGGTTGCGATAGAGTCGTTTGCCGGCTGTCCTCGCGCGTACATTATCCCTAAAGCCCTGGGCAGCCGTGCGGAACGAGTCGTACTTATGGCCGCCGTTGTCGCTCTTCTCTTCTTCGCCTGTCAGTTCCTCAGGCTTGCCGATGCGGGTGATGATGTCCTTCACATGTTCGATGGTGATGGCCTCGATGCCCTGCTGGTTCAATTCTGAGAACAGCTCGGCAATGCGGGCCTCGATGTCGTTGACGATTTCCTCGCCGCCCTCCTCATGGCCGAACGACTGACGGAGTGACTCGATATATTGTTGCAATAGTTCGTAGGCATCCTCGTCGATCTGGAAGAGCCGCCCACACAGGTTGATGGTTATATTCTTCTTCATAATACTATTTTTTTTATTCTTTTGACGACAACTTATACAACTTTGACAACTTTTTTCTTTATTGCCGCTACGGCAAATGTTGTCTTAGTTGTCTTTGTTGTCTTCTAAATACTTTTGGTTGTTTGTTGACATTTGGGTGGTCTTGAGATAATTGATGGTGTTCGAGAGTTCGTTCCAGGCGCCGTCGAGGCCTTCGAGGAACTTTTCACCCTCAGGACTGAGGGCATAGTACTTGCGGGGAGGACCCTGCGTGGACTCCTGCCACTCATACTGCAGCAGTCCGTCGTTCTTCAGGCGGGTCAGCAGGGGGTAGAGTGTTCCCTCCACCACAAGCAGCTCCGCGTTCTTCAGTTGTTGGATAATGTCACTGGCATACGATGGACGATGCTTCAGGAGCAGCAACACGCAGTACTCCAGCATCCCTTTCCGCATCTGTGACTTCGCATTCTCGATATTCATAATCTGGCGTAAGATTTGATTTCGGGTGCAAAGATAGGCAAAATATTAGTACCTTGCAATACAAAGTACTAAGTTTTTGCCAAGAATTATATCTATTTAACAATTCCCGCCTTGGTCGTGTGCTGTAAACGACGTCTACATCACGAAATCAAGGCCGATGACGAACCTCGGATGGCTGTTGAGGAAGTCGTGCCCCCAGAGGTAGAGGGTCCAGTTCTTGAAGGTGTAGTACATTCCGGCAGCAGGTTCCAGATCCTGATTAAGACGCCAGGAATGGACGGCACCAATCATGGGAGTAATGGACCGGTCCTTTTTCAGAGGGATCGTATAACCCAGATATTCGTAGTTGGAATAGCTGTCGTCTGCGCCGTCGTTGACGATCCACCAGGTGTTTGTACACCAGAACAGACTGCCGTCGCCCGTAATCGCCCCGTTCAGGTAGAGGGCCGACGTGAGGTAGGAGAACTTGAAACTGTCGTTGAGATTGAACGACGGAGTGATTTCTGCGCCAATGTTAAACCACTTGCTGGGCTTAACGCCATAGCGGATGAGGGCGCCCCAATAGGCACAATCAGGACCCGTATAGAGGTCGATACCCGTGGCGAAGTGGTCGCCCAGGCCATACTGGAAGGTGGTGTAGGTCTCCTGGTGGTTGATGCCAGGCCGCATTTTCAACGAGGTATAGCCATAGAGTTTCGCGTCACCCACCGTACCTGCATAGTAGGGGATCTGGGCGAAGGTCCGTAGAGAGACCGATAGCCAAAGACAAAGGATAATATTAAATCGCTTCATAACGACAAAGATACTACAATTTTTTCGCTTTCCCCTTAACACCTTATTTATAATTATAATTGTTTAACGTTTTGAGCCGCTTGAATCTCACGTGGACATAGTACTCACCCGCCTGTTCGATTTCAGAAGAGGAGTCAGGAACCTCTGAGCCCTAACCCTGCCTTCTTGCGCAATAACCTAGGGTTATTGGACGATAACCTTGGGTTATTGTTACACCCTAATCGCCTGAGTGTTGCTTTTTCAAGCAGCAATAGACTACAAGAACAACAAATACAACTTCAAGAAAGAAAATGTGAAGGCACAGAACCATGTTAAGATGGTACTCGGTTTAATAAATGTTCCAGAGAAAGATCGTCTGAAATATTTTGACGCGACTGGACACGCATATATTAACCAATTGAAGAGCGACCATTATAACGACTTCCGGGTTATAATGAAATCAGAAAGAACGTCTAACCTTTCGTTTAAACTTACTGTTGGTGATGATAATTGGAATCCTATTGCAACCTATAGCGTAACATATCAGAATAACGGAAAGTTTAAGTCTGCTATCAAGATCCAAAAAATTGCATTAGAGCAGATAGACAGGTCGGACTATAAAACAAATGAATCTGAAGTACCTAATCATATAATATCTAATGGAGTTACATCTGAGATTTCTTATCACAAAGTAAGAAAGGGCGAGACAGTATCAAGCATAGCACGAAAATGTGGAATCAGTGTTGATGAATTATGCCGAATGAACCGTATTGGTAAAAACACGCAATTAAAGATTGGTCAAATACTTAGAGTGTCACATCGGGGACAGGATGTCTTGTGACAGTCACAAACTATCCAGACATAGTTCTTCAATCAGTGTTCAATCCCGTCAGCGCGAGAACATATCATACTCTGGAGAAATGAGATTTTGATGTGATACTGCAAAATAATGGGTCAGAGGATGCCCCTGACACATGCGAGAAATCAACCTCGAAAAAGTACCGATATAATGACGCAAGAAGAAAGATGGCAACAGCAGTATGAGCAGATGATGTCGTTCATGGAAACGAATCACCGGCGACCTTCCAAGCACAGACTTGAAGAGCATGACATGCTCAACTGGTTCAAGGCGACCAAAAAGCGAGTTGCAAAAGGCGAACTCTCGGAAGAAAGGCTGGAGAAATTTATATTACTCCTTGAAGTGGCAGATAAATACCGAAGACTGAATCAATATAAATAAACAACAGCATGAAGATAGTCAGCTACAATATCAATGACAGTCAGCCTTGGAAGATAGAGAAACTCCTGAAAATGGGGGCAGACGTGCTTGTTGTGCCTGAAATTACCTGTCCAGAAGATGCTCACCTACCCGAAACTCTTGATATGAAATGGTATGGTATTGAATATTTCCATCACCAGAAGAAATGGAAAGGATTGGGCATCATTTGGAAGAGAGGTCAAGGTTATATTCCAGAATGGTTCAATCCTAAACATGACTATGCCATACCCCTTATAGCGAATGATTATCTCATTCTTGGTATATGGCCGACTAAGCCGACTGACGATAGACCTAAGAAGCCATATCCCCAGATTGCACAAGAAATCATTCAGGAATATGCTCCGTACTTTAAGGAGTATAAGACGCTTGTCATCGGCGACTTCAATTGTTATGTAAACCAATATGACAGAACCAAGAAGTATGGTGACATGCTGAAAGTGAATGAAGTGCTGGAGTCTAAAGGACTCCACAGTCTCTATCATCAGCAAACGGATGAAGAGTTTGGCAAGGAATCAATCTTGACATACTTCCATCGCTTTCATGAGTCAGACTCATACTTCCTCGACTATGCATATACAAACTTCCCTGTCATATCTTTCTGCATATTCCCATGGGACAAGGAAATGAGCGACCACACAGGATTAGAAGTTATTATCTAACTGATTTCTGTGAGGGACTTTTGTTATATAAGTTTAACGGGGAAAACGAACAATAATTGAAATAAAATGTTTATCTTTGCACGCAAATTATAAACCATTATTATAAACATTTAAACCATTACTACAATGAATGAAGAAACAATGAATCCTGTCCAGACGGGAATGTTCGTGAACAACTCGATGAAGGCCGACCTGCTCTCCGCAGCGAAGTGGGCGAAGTTCCTCTGTATCGTCGGCTGCATCGGCGTAGCCCTGATGCTGATTGCTGCCATTGCCCTGGTTGCCCTGGGCTCAAAGCTCGGCGGCGCTTTTCCCGGCTCAGCCATCGGTGGCGCAGGCATGGGTTTACTCTACCTGATCATCGTCGCCATCTACATCTACCCGCTCATCAAGGGCTTCCAGTTCGCCAACGCCACGAAGGCCGCCTGTCTCTCCGACGATGCCGCCCAGCTGGCCAGAGGCTTTGCCGGCCTACGCTCCCTGCTGAAGTTCTTCGGCATCCTGACCATTATCATTCTGGTCCTCTACGTGCTGGTCTTCATTGGGGGAGGAGCCATCTTCTTGAGTGCCTTAGCAGGTGGCATGTAGCCCTGCCGACAGTATAACAGACTGTTATCAACAAAGAAGGGGAGAGCGCTCAAGCGCTCCCCCCTCATTGTTTTCTATAGACTTATTATCACTTTACCTTGAAGTCGAACGACTGGAGATCCTTGTCGAGCGAAGAGGTGCCGTAGAGGATCTGGTAGCGGCCGGGCTTTACGGAGAGCTCGTCGATGGCTTCGTCGTAGTACTCGAAGGCCTCTCCGTCGAGGGTGATGGTGGCAGTGGCGGTCTCACCAGGGGCGAGGGAGAGCTTCTGGAAGCCCTTCAGCGACTTGATAGGTGCGCCGGGATCGTCGAGGGACTTCACGTAGACCTGTACGGTCTCTGTGCCCTCACGGCTGCCGGTATTGGTGACGGGTACGGTCAGCGTCACCTTACCGTTTTTCTTCATCGACGACTTCGAGAGCTGTCCCTTGCCGACGTTGAAGGTGGTGTAGGAGAGACCGTAGCCGAAAGCATACTGGGGCTCACCGGTGAAGTAGCGGTAGGTGCGGTTCTTCATCGAGTAGTCGAGGAAGTCGGGCAGGTCGTTGTTCGAGCGGTAGAAGGTGACGGGCAGCTTGCCGCCGGGGTTGTAGTCGCCGAAGAGCACTTCTGCCAGGGCCTTGGAACCTCCCTGACCGGCATACCAGGCTTGCAGGAGGGCATCGTACTGTCCCTCTACGCTGCCGAAGGCGATGGCGGAACCAGAGCAGTTGACGAAGATGACGGGACGGCCGGTGGTGTGCATGGCGCGGACGAGCATCTGCTGCACCTTGGGCAGTTCGATGTCCTGCTTGTCACCGCCTTCGCCCTCCATCTGTGCGGAGATGCCGCCGATCACGATGATGGCATCGGCTGCCTTCACCTCGTTGGCAAGGTCGGAGAAGTCGGCGAGGTTGCGCTCGCAGATGTCACCACGGAGCATGGCGAACTGTCCGTTGCCGTGACGGTATTCAATCTCTACATCGTAGGTCTTGCCGGCCTCGACGGGGAAGGACTTGTATTCGGGTTTCCGTCCGAAGCCGAAGAAACGGCGGCCACCGGCCTTGCCTTCTTCAACCACTTCACCGTTTACTTTTAATAGGTAGCCGTTGTCGGTGGTCAGCGTGTATTTCATCTCACCGGTGAAGGTGGAGGTGTACTGTCCGCTGATGCGAACAGAGAGGCTGTCGCGGCTCACACCCTGGGCAAAGCCCCAGGCGCCGAAGGTGGAGAAGTTGAGCTCGTTGTAGTAATCGGTCTTGGCTGGCTCGCCCTCGAGTTCGCGGTTGTTCCAGAACTCGACCTTCACGCCCTTACCGTCGTTGAAGTCCTGCAGGTGGTGGACGGTGGTATATTCGTCGTTCAGTTCACAGGCCTTGCGGTAGATAATCTTTGTGTTGGGCAGGGCAGCGCGGATGCCGTCGAGCAAAGAATGGGTATGGGCCTCGGTGGGTGTGCCTCCGTAGTTGCCGTTGAGCAGGGCGGCATCGTCGGCGTTAGGACCTACGACGGCGAGGGTCTTGATGGTCTTCGAGAGGGGCAGCACGTTGCCCTTGTTCTCGAGCAGCACCATCGACTCGCGGGCGGCCTGTGTGGCGAGGGCGTCGAAGGCCTCGCTGCTGATGACCTCGGGGCCGAGTTTTGCCCAGGGGATCATGTCGGCAGGATCGAACATACCGAGTTCGAAGCGGCCGGTAAGTGTCTTGCGCAGGTGCTGGTCGAGCAGCTTCTCTTCGATCATTCCCTTCTGCAGGGCTTCGGTGAGTACCATGAACACCTTGCCGCACTCGAGGTCGGTGCCGTTGAGCACAGCGTCGACTGAGGCGGAGAGACCGTCCTTATGGGTCTCGTGCTGGCCACGGTTGAAGAAGTTGTTGATGGCGTCGCAGTCGGTGAGCACGATGCCATCGTAACCCCACTTGTTGCGCAGGATGTCGATGAGCAGACGGTCGCTGGTGCAACAGGGCTTGCCCTCGAAGCGCTGGTAGGCGCACATCACCTCACGCACGTCGGCCTTCTTCACGAGCGCCTTGAAGGCGGGGAGGTAGGTCTCCCAGAGGTCGCGGTTGGTGGGCTCGACATTCATAGAGTGGCGCAGGGGCTCCGGACCGCTGTGTACGGCGTAGTGCTTGGCACAGGCGTGGGTCTTGAAATAGCGCGAGTCGTTGCCCTGCATGCCGAGAACGGTCTGCACACCGAGGACGGCGTTCATGTAGGGGTCTTCGCCGCAGGTCTCCTGACCGCGTCCCCAGCGGGGGTCACGGAAGATGTTCACGTTCGGGCACCAGAAGGTGAGTTCCGGGTTGCCGGGATAATAGACCACACCCATCGGCACGTTGAAGAGCTTGGGGTCGTTGTGGTCGGTACGGTTCCAGTTGGCACGGGCCTCGTCGCTCACGGCAGAGAACACGTCGTAGACCAGCTTCTCGCTGAAGGCGGCAGCCATGCCGATGGGCTGGGGGAAGACGGTATAGCCGCCCTGGCGCACACCGTGACAGGCCTCGCTCCACCAGTTGTAGGAGGGGATGCCGAGACGGTCGACGGAGATCGACTTGTTCATCATCAGACCAACTTTCTCCTCGGGCGTCAGCAATGAGATCAGGTTTTCCACACGCTCTGCCGTGGGCAGCTGTGGGTTCTGCCACGGGTACTTTTGCTGGGCCGGTGAAGCAACGGTCACCAAGGCCAGCAACGTCAGAAATAGAATTCTTTTCTTCATTTCAAATCAGATTTATTGAGTTTCTTTAAGTTTATCGGAATGTGATATAGTTGATTGCGGTGCAAAGATACAAAAAAAGGTGAAAAGTGAAGAGTGAAAAGTGAAAAAATTGCTGCCGCATGTAAAATTTCTCATTTCTCATTTCTCATTTCTCATTATTTTTTGTACCTTTGCAACCGATTTCAAAAGTTAACCCCTCGTCGGGGCTTCGCGTAAGCCCTGAGTGGACTGACAAGACGACGGCTTTCGGGTAGGGCTGGCATGGTACACAGGGAGAAGTATAACATTTTTAAAACAAGTCAATTATGGCAGAAATGAATTTCGGTGGCGTGATGGAAACTGTTGTCACCAGCAAGGAGTTCTCTTTGGAGAAAGCACGTGAAGTATTGAAAGATGAGACCATCGCCGTGATCGGTTATGGCGTACAGGGACCGGGTCAGGCCTGCAACCTGCGCGACAACGGATTCAACGTGATTGTCGGTCAGCGTCAGGGTAAGACCTACGACAAGGCTGTTGCCGACGGATGGGTGCCTGGTGTGACACTGTTCTCTATCGAGGAAGCCGCTGAGAAGGGTACTATCCTCTGCATGCTTCTGAGTGATGCTGGTCAGATTCAGCAGTGGCCCGTCATCAAGCAATATCTGAAGCCCGGCAAGACACTGTACTACAGCCACGGCTTCGCTATCAACTGGAGCGATCGCACGGGTGTGATCCCCCCGAAGGATGTCGACGTGATCATGGTGGCTCCGAAGGGTTCAGGTACCAGCCTCCGCACGATGTTCTGCGAGGGTCGCGGCCTGAACTGCTCATACGCCGTCTATCAGGACGCTACTGGCAAAGCCAAGGAGAAGACGCTCGCCTTCGGTATCGGTATCGGGGCCGGCTATATGTTCGAGACCACCTTCCAGCGTGAGGCTACCAGCGACCTGACTGGTGAGCGCGGCTCGCTGATGGGTGCCATACAGGGTCTGCTGCTGGCACAGTATGAGGTGCTCCGCGAGCACGGACACTCTCCCTCGGAGGCCTTCAACGAGACTGTCGAGGAACTGACTCAGAGCCTTGGCCCGCTCTTCGGCGCGAAGGGTATGGACTGGATGTATGCTAACTGCTCGACGACCGCTCAGCGCGGTGCCCTCGACTGGGCTCCCCGTTTCCACGATGCCATCAAGCCGGTGATGGAGTGGCTCTACTACTCGGTACAGACGGGTAACGAGGCTCAGATCACCATCGACGCCAACTCGAAGCCCGACTACCGCGCCGGACTGGAGAAGGAGCTCGAGGCTATGCGTAACCAGGAGATGTGGCGCGCCGGCGAGACCGTGCGTAAACTGCGTCCTGAGAATCAGGAGATATAATTTAGTTTATAGTTTATAGTTTATGGTTTATAGATGATTACTTCTAAAGGACTCAAAAAGGGCTTGCAGGGTAATCAACTATAAACCATAAACATTTAAACAATAAACAGAAAAATAGATTATGGGAAAATTAGTCATCAATTCTTACGATGAATTCGCAGCCCACCAGGGTGAGGAGCTTGGAACCTCGGAATGGCTGCAAGTAGACCAAGACCGCATCAACCAGTTTGCCGATGCCACGCTCGACCACCAGTGGATACACGTCGATGCGGAGCGCGCCAAGGAAGAGAGTCCGTATCACAGCACTATCGCCCACGGCTACCTGACACTCTCGCTGGTGCCCTATTTCTGGAATCAGATTATCGAGGTGAACAATGTCAGCATGCTCGTGAACTACGGTATGGACAAGTTCCGCTTCGGATTGCCCGTCATTACCGGTTCGAAGGTAAGGATGGTAGCGAAGCTGCACAACATACAGAACCTGCGCGGTATCTGTAAGACAGAGGTATTAATCAAGATTGAGATTGAAGGACAGCGCAAGCCCGCCCTTGAGGGCATCGCCTCGTTCCTCTATTATTTTAAATAAGGTATGGGAGGATTCTTTGGAACCATCAGTACTAAGAGTTGCGTGAACGACCTGTTCTACGGCACCGACTACAACTCACACCTCGGCACGAAGCGCGCAGGTATGGTCATGTTTGACAAAGAGAAGGGCTTCAGCCGTAAGATCCACAACCTGGAGCGCGACTATTTCCGGTCGAAGTTTGAGGATGAGCTCGACTCGTTCTCCGGAGAGCAGGGCATCGGCGTCATCAGTGATACCGACCCGCAGCCCATCATCGTGAATTCACACCTGGGACGATATGCCGTGGTGACGGTGGCGAAAATCAATAACCTGAGGGAGATTGCCGACGAGTTGCTGGAGCGCCGTATGCACTTCAGCGAGCTATCTGCCAACAACATCAACCAGACGGAGCTTGTGGCGCTGCTCATCAACATGGGCCGCACCTTCGTGGAGGGCATCAACCTCGTCTACAGGAAAATAGAGGGTTCGTGCTCGATGCTGATACTGACGGAGAAAGGTATCATCGCCGCCCGTGACTTCCTCGGCCGTACACCGATCGTCATCGGTAAGAAGGAGGGTTCGTACGCCGTGTCGAGTGAGACGACGAGCTTCCCGAACCTGGACTTCCACCGTGAGAGAGACCTCGGCCCGGGAGAGATCGTGTTCCTGACGGCCGATACCCTCGAGGTGCTGCAGGAACCCTTTAAGCGGGAACAGATCTGCTCGTTCCTGTGGGTGTATTACGGATTCCCCGCCTCCGACTATAACGGCATCAACGTAGAGGCTGTGCGTGAGGCAAACGGTAAGAAGATGGGTGAGTTGGACGATACCGAAGTGGACAGCGTCTGCGGTGTGCCTGATTCTGGCGTCGGAATGGCGCTGGGATATGCTGAGGGCAAGGGTGTGCCATATAAAAGGGCGGTGCTGAAATACACGCCGACATGGCCCCGTTCGTTCACACCTGGCAATCAAGAGCGCCGTGCACTGGTGGCAAAGATGAAACTCATTCCCAACCCTGCGCTGCTGAAGGACCAGCGCGTGGTGTTCTGTGACGACTCTATCGTTCGCGGTACACAGTTGAAGGACAATGTGAAGACGTTCTTCGACTATGGCGCCAAGGAGGTGCACTGCCGCATATCCTGCCCGCCACTGGTGTATGGTTGTCCGTTCATCGGTTTCACATCGTCGAAGAGCGATATGGAACTGATCACGCGTCGTATCATCAAGGACTTTGAAGGCGACGACAAGAAGAACCTCGATAAATACGCACAGACCGACTCACCAGAATACAAGCGCATGGTTGCGGAGATTGCCAAGCGCTTAGGACTGACGACCCTGAAGTTCGCCCGTCTAGAAGATCTCGTAGAGAGCATCGGTATGCCGAAGTGCCGGGTATGCACCCATTGCTTCGACGGCTCAAGCTATTGTCATGAGTATGACAACGAGGATGAACGGCAACTGAAGCTGGATTTCTGATTACCCGGAATACTCAGAATTAGTTTTTGCTGAGGAGGCCGTCTTCCTGACGGATATATTCCTCCTGAAGTAGATATTCAAGCGCGGTGTCCAGTTCGCCTACGGGTAACTGGAGGCCGCGTAAATCTGTAATGGGGTGGGGCTGTCCGTCGCTGAGCAGGTGGAGAATCTTTTCCATAGCCGTGTTCATACGAGGTTCGGAGACAAGACCTTCCTTGCGGTGACTCAGACAGACGTCACAGAGGCCGCAGTCACGGTTATCCGTCTCACCGAAGTAGCTGAGCAGCTGGCGGCTACGGCAGATGCGGTCATCGGTGGCATAACGGATGACGGCAGCTATGCGCTGACGGAACTGCGACAGGCGCTCCTCGTATATCTCTGGCGGGAACTGCAGCAACTCCTTGTCCTCCCGCCGCTGGGTATAGCGTATGTAGGGCGTCTTCTTCTGGGGTATGAAGTGCAGGATATGCCGTTGCCCAAGACCTTTGAGTATCTGGTACACCTGATGCGGCTGCAGGGCTGTCTGACTGGCAAGGAATCCCTCGTCGATGTAGTGGTAGTCGGAGAACAGACCGCCATAGTTGCGCAGAAGCGTCGTGATGATCCTCTCTTCGTCGGGGGTGTTGTTTTCCAGTTTGTACAGTTCCCCACGACTCACAGTGAACATCAGCCGTGCCTGGTTATCCTGCTCTTCGGTGTATTCGATATAGCCTGCCCGGGTGAGGATCTTCAAAGCGGAATCAACCTGTATGGGGAAATGACGGAAAGCATGGCAGAACTTGTCGATGTTGAACTCAAAGGTGTGGTTATAGCCTGAGCCGATGCCAATCTGATAGAAGAAAGCCAGATGCTCGTACACCTGACGGAGATAGTCCTTGCTGGGGAAGGTGTCGGTGATGCGTTTTTCCAGCTTGCGCTTGTCAGCACCGTTATACAGGAGCACGGCATACGAACGGTTTCCGTCGCGACCAGCCCGGCCCGCTTCCTGGAAATAGGCTTCTATACTGTCCGGGCAGTCGATGTGTATCACCAGTCGCACGTCGGGCTTGTCGATGCCCATGCCGAAGGCATTGGTGGCTACCATCACCCGTATCCTGCCTTCCTGCCAAGCCTGCTGTCGCTCATCCTTCACGCTGGAGTCAAGACCTGCATGGTAGAAGGTGGCGGAAATGCCTGCCTTGTTGAGCAGTTCAGACACTTCTTTCGTGCGCTGACGGCTGCGGGTGTAGACGATGGCCGTGCCTGGCATGCTGTTAAGGATATGAAGGAGCTGCTCGCGCTTGTCTGTGGCATTCCTCACGACGTAGACGAGGTTCTTCCGCTCGAAGCTCATCTTGAAGAAGTTGAAACTAGTGGAACTAGTAGGACTAGTTTTACTAGTTTGGCTAGTCTGGCTAGTCTTCCTAGTGAGCTTCTCCTGGATATCCTCCACAACCTGCGGCGTAGCGGTCGCCGTGAGCGCCAGCACGGGGGCATGGGGAAGAAGCTTGCGGATATTCGCTATCTCGAGATACGACGGACGGAAATCATATCCCCATTGAGAGATACAGTGAGCCTCGTCGACGGTGATGAAACTGACCTTCATATGACGCAGTTTCTTCTGAAAGAGTTCGGAGGCCAGGCGCTCGGGTGAGACGTAAAGCAACTTCACGTCACCGAAGATGCAGTTCTCGAGGGTGATGATGATTTCCTCATGTGCCAGCCCGGAATAGATGGCGGCCGCCTTGATGCCCCGGCGACGCAGATTGTCTACCTGATCCTTCATAAGGGCGATGAGGGGGGTGATGACAATGCAGATACCGTCCATAGCGAGGGCCGGCACCTGGAACGTGATGGACTTTCCACCGCCTGTAGGCATCAGTCCCAATGTGTCGTGACCAGCACCTATCGACTCGATAATCTCACGCTGAATGCCCCTGAAATCATCATAGCCCCAGTATTGTTGAAGAATATTCTGGTATATGTTCATATCCTTTCCGTTTATTGTTTATAGTTTATAGTTGATTACCGGGCAAGCCATTCCGCCTTTAAACATATCATCTATAAACTATAAACTTTAAACTATAAACAATTACTGCTCCGAAGGTTTGATGTCCTCAATCTGCAACTGAACTTCGCTGCGCTTGTAGATATTATCTTCAATGGTATAAACAATATCAAACGAACGCTTTGACTTGATGAATCTTACCGAATCGCTCTGTCCGAAGGCAATACCGTTGAGCACGTTGCTCGACTTGGAGTCGACCAGTTCCAACTTGATATGTTCCTGCTGCCGGCCTACGACCTTCGACGTGCCGTAGTCATATACGTTGCGTGTGCAGAAGATGGGCTTGGGATTGTCAGGGCCGTGAGGGGCAAGCTTCTTCAGGTCGTTATGAAGTTTCTTGGTCACATCTTTGAAATCGATGACGGCATTGATATCGAGGGTGGCTTCCGTCTGTTCGGGGAGGATATGCTCATCGACATACTTCTGGAAGCGCCTGCGGAATTCGGGGATGTTCTCTATCTTCAGTGAGAGGCCAACGGCATATGTGTGGCCGCCGAAATTCTCCAACAAGTCGCGGCAACTCTTGATAGCATCATAGATGTCGTAACCTGCCACGCTGCGCGCAGAACCCGTGGCGATGTCATTGAACTTCGTGAGCACCACCGTAGGACGGTAGTAGAACTCCGTCAGACGTGAGGCAACGATGCCTATGACACCTTTCTTCCAGTTCTCGTCATAGAGGACAATACTCGACGGATGGTCCTGGTTCACGAGCTTCTCCACAATCAGGTTGGCCTCCTCGGTCATCTGTTTGTCAACATCCTTGCGCTGCTCGTTGTACTCGTTGATGAGATGTGCCTCAGACAAGGCCTTGGCAAGATCGCGCTCCACCAGCAGGTCGACAGCTTCCTTACCATTCTGCATGCGTCCTGAGGCATTGATACGAGGACCTATCTTGAAGACGATATCGTTCATCGTGATCTCACGTCCCGTCAGTCCGCAGATATCGCAGATGGCCTTCAGTCCTGTGGAGGGGTTTGTGTTCAGTTGTTTCAAACCGTGATAGGCCAGTATGCGATTCTCACCCATGATGGGCACAATATCGGCCGCAATACTCACTGCACAGAAGTCGAGTAGGGGAATGAGTTTTGAGAAAGGAATGCCGTTGTTCTTGGCAAACGCCTGCATGAACTTGAATCCCACACCACATCCGCAGAGATCCTTGAAAGGATAGGTGGAGTCGGTTCGTTTCGGATTGAGAGTGGCCACCGCGTCGGGCAATTCGTCGTCCGGCACATGGTGGTCGCAGATAATAAAATCAATACCCAATCGCTTGGCATAGGCAATCTCTGAGATTGCCTTGATGCCGCAGTCGAGCACGATTATCAGTTTAATTCCCTGTTCTGCTGCATAGTCCAATGCCTTGATACTGACACCATAACCCTCCTCATAGCGATCGGGGATATAGTATTCAATATTGGAATAGAACTGTTGCAGAAACTTGTAGACCAAAGCTACCGCCGTACATCCATCAACGTCGTAGTCACCGTAGACCATAATGCGCTCTTTGCGCCCCATAGCATCATTCAGCCTGTCAACCGCCACGTCCATGTCGTTCATCAAGAACGGGTCTATCAGTTCGTTTAACATCGGACGAAAGAATCGCTTTGCCGCACTCTCCGTCTTGATGCCCCGCTGAATGAGCAGGTCTGCGAGGATCGGACTCATGCCGATCTTCTCTCCCAGCTCCTTAGCCGCCGTCTGTTGTTCTGATGTAGGTGGTTCGTAATTCCATTTGAAATGCATTAAATATATTATTTTTTATTCTATTCGCTTTGGTCACATATACCGCTGTTGATGGCTCAAAAAGGGCCTATTACGGCAATATAGCGCCCAAAGGTAAGCATAAAAAATGAAATAACCGCACAAAACCCTCAAAATTTAACATATTTATAAATAAGAACACATAAAAATGCAGCGCATCCTTGATGGAGAATGCGCTGCCGTATGATTGTAACTATTTGTGAACAGCCTTAGATACCGAGCTTCTTACGTATCTCAGCGGGGATGGCGTTCTTGTTGATGAGGAAATCCATCGTGTTGGCGGCGATGAAGGCCTTGGTCATGTACCAAATGCCCTTGTAGTCGCCGGACTCGCCCCAGGAGTTCTGCACCATGTAATACTCTTTTCCGTTCTGGTCCTTGGCCACACCGAAGATGTGCATGCCGTGGTCGTCGGTCAGTTCCCAGTTGTCGAAACGCTCCTGGCGCATCTCCTGTGTCGGTACGATCTCAGGCACGGTGCAACCCAAGGAGTCGATAATGTTGCGCTTCTTCTCGGCAGCCAGTTTCAGCCAGCGGGCCATGTCGCTGCCGGCGAGACTCTGGGCGGCCTTGCCATCGACGGCATAAGCCAGACCCTTGCGGGTAAAGCCCTCTTCCGACACGTCGCCGCCCCAGGCTACGGTATAGCCGTTGTCAATGGCGTTGTCGATGATCTGCATCATCTCGTCCATCGGCACGTTATAGCTCAGCGGGAAGCGCCAGTTGTCCTGTACCTCCACAGCGAAGGCTGAATAGAAGGGGTGATGGGTGTAGCTGGTGATGGAGACATAGTCATTGAGGTTGATGCCGAGACTCTCCATGAACGTCTTCGGGGTGTATTTCTTTCCCTCGTAGGTGAACTCCTCCGGGCACTTGCCGAGATAGGCGTCGAGGATCCCCTGCAGACCCACCTTCCACTGGTTGGAGATCTTCCTGGCATCGCTCTTGGCAATGGCTGCCACATAGGGCTCCAACAATGAGAAGAACTCGTTGAAGTTGTTCAGGGAGTCACCATAGAGTGAGCCGGGGAAGGGCATCGCCTCCAGCGGACAGATACCGTGGTTCTTCAGCGTGGAGAGCACATCCTCGGCAGAACCGCCCTGTGCGAACTGGCAGTCACCGTGATAGCGTACCACCTGGATGGCGCGCTCCATATAGGTCTTGTTGGCCACAAAGGCTTCGCAGAGGGTGTAACGCTTACCTGTAGCCTTCAGAATCTCGGCCTCGAAGAACGAGAGGGTGGAGTAGTCCCAGCAGGTACCCGAACGGTTCTGGTCCTTGATGGTGGTGATGGGGAGTTCCTTGATAACGGTAAAGACGGGCTTGTTAGCGTCTTTGGCAGCTTCCTTCTTCTTGGCTGCCGATGCACTGAGGGCTATCATAGCCATGAGTACAAAAGTTAAAATCTTCTTCATAATTTTATTATTTTCTGAGTAATCTGAGTATTCTGAGTAATCTGATCATTATTTCCCTGCTGCCATGAAGGCCTCAAGTTCCTGAGGATGGTAGGGGATGCGCTTTGTGCCGAGGAAACGACATCCGTCCTTCGTGATGAGGATATCGTCCTCGATGCGGATGCCGCCGAAGTCCTTGTAGGTCTCCAGTTTGTCGAAGTTCAGGAACTCCTTGCAATGTCCGCTGGCCTTCCAGTCATCGATAAGGGCGGGGATGAAGTAGATGCCAGGCTCATCGGTCAGCACAAAACCTTCCTCCAATCTCCGACCCATACGCAGACAGTTAGTACCGAACTGTTCCAGATTCGGACGCGTCTCCTCGTCGAAGCCCACGTAGATCTGTCCCAGTCCCTCCATATCGTGGACGTCCATACCCATCATGTGTCCTAAGCCGTGAGGCAGGAACATGGCGTGAGCACCTGCTGCAACAGCCTCATCGGTGTCACCTTTCATCAGACCGAGCTCTTTCAGCCGCTCTGTCATCAGACGGCATACCGCAAAGTGGACATCCATATATTTCACACCGGGCTTGGCTACTTCGAGCACATAGTCGTGACAGGCTTCCACAATACTGTAAATCTCTAATTGTCGCTCCGTGAACTTTCCTGTGACGGGCATCGTACGAGTATTATCAGAACAGTAGTCGTCCAATTCACAACCAGCGTCGCAGAGCGCAAGACGACCTGCTTCGAGCTTGGCGTCAGAGGGGTTGCCATGCATGATTTCACCGTGTTGAGAGAAGATGGTTGCGAAGCTGACACCCTGAGCAAGACTGCGGGCAATACCGTCTACCTGACCACCTACGTAACGTTCTGTGATGCCGGGACGTATAAGACGCTGGGCAGTCGTATGCATGGTATAGCCCACGTCACAGGCACGTTCAATGGCTTCAATTTCCTGTAACTCTTTGGTTGAACGCATCTTCACAACTGCCTGAATCAGAGGAAGTGACGCCTTCGTCTTCTGCTCGTCAGGATGAATACCTAACAGATCCATGATCTGAATCTTCGTATCGAAACGGTAAGGCGGCAAGAAGTGGATGGTCCTGTGTGTTGCAGAAGCACGGCTGCATACCTCACTAAGCACCTTTATAGGGGCGGTTCTGGTAATACCCACTTCTGCGGCGAGGTCTGCTACGGACGGGGTGTAGCCCATCCATACGATATCCTCCACATCGATATCGTCGCCGAAGAGCCATTCTTCATCGTTATCGATGTCAATCACACCCACCAGACCGTCGCGATGCTGTCCGAAGTAGTACAAGAATGAAGAATCCTGTCGCATCGGGGCATATGAGTTGGCAGGATAGTTAGCCGGAGCCTCATTGTTACCAAAGAGGATAATCACTCCTTTGCCGACAAGTTTCTTCAACTCAGTACGGCGATGAATGTATGTTTCCTTACTAAACATAAAGTCTTAAATGTATTCTTTGTAACTATTTTGAGGGCAAAGATACATATTATTTATTAAAATGCATAACCTTCATGTCATTTTTTTGCATTATTTATGCAGGGAGGCGGAAAATTGTGTCCTTATGTTCTTCTGTCTGAAAAAAAAGTACTACCTTTGCACAAAAATTTGAAAACAAAGACTAAGAAATACAATGGGAAAAGTAATATTGACCGGTGACCGCCCCACCGGAAAACTCCACTTAGGACACTATGTCGGTTCGCTCCGCCGTCGTGTCGAATTGCAGAATCAGGGCGATTATGACCGTATGTTTGTGTTCATGGCCGATGTACAGGCTTTGACCGATAATGCCGACAACCCCGAGAAAATTCGTCAGAACATCATAGAGGTGGCTCTCGACTATCTCGCAGCTGGTCTCGACCCGGAGAAGTGCGTGCTCTTCATTCAGAGTCAGATTCCCGAACTCGCTGAGTTGACGACGTATCTGATGAACCTCGTCAGCGTGAGTCGTGTGCAGCGCAACCCGACGGTGAAGACGGAAGTCAAGATGCGTGGCTTCGAGGGTGAGAGTATCCCCCTCGGATTCTTCTGCTATCCTGTCTCTCAGGCTGCAGACATCACGCTTTTCAAGGCTACTACCGTGCCTGCCGGTGAGGATCAGGAGCCTATGCTCGAAGTATGTCGCGAACTGGTGCGCCGTTTCAACACGACCTATGCTGAGGTGCTGGTAGAGCCGAACATCCTGTTGCCTGAGAATCTGACGGCCCGTCGTCTACCAGGTACGGATGGTAAGGAGAAGATGTCTAAGTCGTTAGGCAACTGCATCTACCTCTCCGATACTGCCGACGATGTGTGGCAGAAGGTGCGCTCGATGTATACCGATCCTGAGCATATCAACCTCAACGATCCCGGTCATGTGGAGGGCAACGCCGTCTTTACCTATCTCGACGCCTTCTCATGTGATGCTGACTTTGCTGAGTTCTGGCCTGAGTACCAGAATCTCGACGAACTGAAAGACCACTACCGTCGCGGCGGTCTGGGTGATATGAAATGTAAGAAGTTCCTCAACCAGGTACTCAACAAGTTCCTCGAGCCCATGCGCCTGCGTCGTGCTGAGTTTGAGAAGGATATCCCGGAAATCTACAATATCCTGAAGAAGGGTACTGAACAGGCCCGCGAGGTGGGAGCCCAGACGATGGACGAGGTCCGTAAGGCAATGCGGATTGATTATTTCAACGATACCGAACTTATCCGCCAACAGACCGAGAAATATGCAAAATAAAAGCAGCGCCAAACGGCGCTGTTTTTTTATTTTAGCAAGTCGGGCCTGAGGCGTCGGGTGCGCTCCATTGCCTGGTCGAGTTCCCATTCGCGAATCTTGGCCTCATTCCCACTGAGGAGGATTTCCGGCACCTTCCAACCTTTATAGTCGGCAGGTCGGGTGTAGATGGGAGCGGCGAGGATGTCATCCTGGAAGCAGTCGGAGAGGGCAGACTGTTCATCGCCGATGACACCAGGAACCACACGAACCACAGCATCGGCAATCATCGCAGCTACCAGTTCACCACCCGTCAGTACGAAGTCGCCAATGGAGATCTCACGGGTGATGAGGTGGTCGCGGATGCGCTGATCAATACCCTTGTAGTGGCCTGCGAGAATGATAAGGTTGCCTTTGAGCGAGAGTTCGTTAGCTATATGCTGGTTGAAGCGCTCTCCGTCAGGAGATGTGAAGATCACCTCGTCGTAATCGCGTTCGGCTTTCAGTGCGGAGATGCAACGGTCGATGGGCTCGCACTGCATGACCATTCCTGCCGACCCACCGTACGGGTAGTCGTCGACACGACGCCACTTGTCTAAGGTGTAGTCGCGCAGGTTATGCAGGCGTATCTCCGCCAGTCCTTTCTTTTCGGCACGTGCCAGGATGGATTCATGGACAAAGCCCTCAAGCATCTCTGGCAACACGGTGATAATGTCTATTCTCATTGGTAGAACTCCTTTAATCTTTCTATATTTCTGAAACCCATATCACGGCCCTGTTCATATACCCGCTGCATCTGCTCAGGATCATGTGAGATGTGTCCGATTGGCAGTTTATCGTCAGGCCTTATGACTATACAGCGTCCTTCCCGTTCAGCTTGCCGTACATAATCCAACTGACAGTTGTACATGATGTGTCGCTGATCTAAAGCCTCAATCATTTTAGGATACTTCTTGAGTGCGATACGCATCAATGGCATCAAGCGGTTGTGCTCCTTAACGTAGCCTTCTGGCTGTGTGAGAATAACCACGTTTCTGTCATAGCCGATGCTTTCAAAGAATTTGAGGGGGATAGAGTCTGCTACTCCACCATCAAGCACCTTCATGCCCTCCAACTCCACCACTTTTGAAGCAAGCGGCATAGATGCCGACGCTCGGATCCAATCATAGGTGAGGTGAGTGCCTTCCTCCAGTTTCTTATAGACGGGAAGACCGGTTTCCACATCAGTACATACGGCATAGAACTCCATAGGATTCTGCTCGAAGGCTTTGTCGTCGAACAAATCATATTTCTTCGGTATTACGTGATAGCCGAACTCAGCATTATACAGGTCACCTGTCTTCAGCCACGACAGCCAACTGCAATAACGTTTCTCACGTGCGTACCTTTTATTATATCTTATTGCCCGACCAGGCTGTCGCGACTTATAATTACAACCAAAAGCTGCACCAGCAGATACACCAATCAGTCCGTCTGGCTCAATGCCAGTCTCCATCATCACATCAAGGATACCACTGGTGAACAGACCTCGCATCGCTCCACCTTCCAAAACTAGTCCTCTTTTTTTCATCCTTTTTCTGTTCTATATTCACACATAGCTATAGTCACATTGTCATATCCACCTCTCTTTAAGGCCGATGAGATTAGATTTTCGCAGCACACCGCAGGGTCATGCTCCTTCATTATCTGTTCTATTTCCTTATCCCGGCACATCGTGGTCAGTCCGTCGCTGCAAAGCAAGATAATATCGCCGTCATTCATATTGTATACATGACATTCTGGCTGAGCAGCATTGCCGGCATCTCCGAGACAGCGAGTGATAATATTGGCGTATGGATGGCTGTGCATATTCTCCGAATCAAGTTGTCCTATGTCAACGAGTTCCTGAACATAAGAATGGTCACGGGTCAGTTGGATGAGACCACCATAATCGTTATAAACGTAGCAACGGCTGTCTCCGCACCAGCAGATGTATGCTTTTCCGTTAACAATCCAGGCCATTACAAGCGTGGTGCCCATACCTTTAGTCTCAGGATGAACTCTACTATGATTTAAAATGTTATCATTGGCTATACTGACGGTTTCCTCCATGAGCTGGAGCATCTGCTCATCATTGTCAATCGCTTTCTTGATACGCTCTAAAGTAAATTGGTTTTTAATAGTGTCTGTGGCTATTGCGGAAGCCACTTCTCCAGCCATCATTCCTCCCATGCCATCAGCCACCACAGCCAGCACGCCATATTCATCAGGATTGACATCCAAAATAGTCTTCTGCGAATGCCAGTCTGCGGAATCGAAGTTGCTACATAATATGAAGTTGTCTTCATTGTTGCTTCTTACATAACCGACGTGTGTGTCTGCCGCTAGTTTTATGGTGGTCTTTATCATTCTATTTCTTATATTGAGTAACTTTCTGGGTGCAAAATTACGAAAAGTCGAGCGCAAAACAAAGAAACTCGTTTCTTTTTTTGCCGAGACGGAGTAATTTCGCCATCTTTGATGGCAAAGTTACAAAAAAACAATCAATGAAGCAAGTTTTCAGGATTATTCGAAATTAAAATAGTGCTAAATATTTCGTCATGTCAATTATTTGCACTACCTTTGCACGCAAATGAAGACATTATTGTTATTTGCACTCTTTTCCCTTTCATTTGCAGGAGTCTTCGCACAGACCTCTGCTGATGCTAAGAGCATATCTATGATGGGTGTTCCTTTGGAGGGGCCAGACTCCGTGTTTCTGCCAGCGCTGGAAGCAGCGGGCTTCGTACAAGTTCATCCAGAGGAGCCTGAGCCTGACACCTATTATTTCGAAGGTGATTTCTACGGCATTAAGTCATCGATGATTGTCACCATCAACGAGCGTACCAAGATGTTTTCCGATGCAATGGTCACCTGTGGTCCTTACCGCACTAACGACCTCTACGATCGAAATCAGAAATACCTTATTGGACGACTTCAGCGGGAATGGGGTAACTTCAAGGCTAAGGGCGACGGCTCGCTATACAAACTGAACAGCTATGGCTACATACAGCAGTCAACACCCATTGATGAACAGGGTCGTCACTCCATTCGCTATTATTACCTCAGTTCGTCGCCCTATTACAAGGATGCCGCAAACATGGGACTGAGGGGACTCGTGCAGGAGGTCATCACAAGTAATCCTGTTATTGAGAACGACATCGAGCACTTTGATGAGACAGGACGTCTGGAGAATGATGAACTGGTGCAGCGTGAGTACAATGCCCAGGGCTATCTTATCAGGGCAGCCATGAAAGAGAAGACAGGCGGCTACAGCCAACTCACCTACGAGTACGCCGATGACGGTTGTCTGATGAAGCGTACCCTCTTGAACTCTACTTCAGGACTGCGCTCCGTTTATGAATACCGTTATAACGGCAGCAATGAGATCTCACAACTGAGCATGAAGGTTTTCAACAAAGAAAATGAGTGTATCGTTTCAATCAACACGAAGAACGACTACTCAGAGCGTGACGACAACGACAATTGGACGCAGAACAAGATGCAACTCACTTATTGGGAGAAAGGCCAGCGTACACAGATACAGACGGTGGAACAAATGAGGACCATCAGTTATTGGGACGAATAAATCAACTGATTAATTCAAGGAATTCGTCCTCACTCATTATCTTGATACCAAGTTTCTCGGCCTTCTGAAGTTTCGACGGCCCCATGTTCTCGCCTGCCAGTATGAACGAGGTCTTAGCACTGATGCTCCCCACGTTCTTGCCACCGTGCTGTTCGATAAGTGCTTTGTACTCATCGCGGCTGTGATGAGAGAACACCCCGCTGATGACAATGCTCTGACCAGCCAGTTTATCTGATGCCAGTGCCGTCTGCTCCTCACTCAGTTCCATCTGTAATCCATAACTGCGCAGACGCTCCACAATCTCACGGTTCTTCTCGTCGTGGAAGTAGGTGATAATGCTCTTCGCCATCACCTCACCGATACCCTCCACTTCCTGCAAATCCTCTATACCAGCAGACATCAGGGCATCGATGTTCTTGAAATGACGTGCTAAGAGTCGGGCCGAAGTCTCACCTATAAACCGTATGCCGAGGGCAAACACCACGCGTTCAAATGGCACTTCTTTCGACTTCTGAATACCATTTACAATCCTCTGTGCCGACTTTGTGCGGCTACCGTCGCCGTTGATTTGCTGTACTTCAATCTTATAAAGATCTGCAGCGTTGTGGATAAGTCCCTGACGGTAGTAGTCGTCAATGGTCTCAGGACCCAACGAGTCTATGTTCATCGCCTTACGGGCTATGAAGTGCTCAATACGTCCTTTTATCTGTGGCGGACAGCCGGTATCGTTCGGACAGTACCAGGCTGCCTCACCCTCGTATCTTACCAATGGTGTGCCACACTCCGGACAATGCTTGATGAACTGTACGGGCTGTGCTATGATGGGACGCTGGTCGATATCCACACCCACTATCTTTGGGATAATCTCACCGCCTTTCTCCACATACACGTAATCGCCGATATGCAGGTCGAAACTCTTGATAAAGTCCTCGTTGTTCAACGTGGCGCGCTTCACAGTGGTGCCTGCCAGTTGTACGGGATCCATGTTTGCTACAGGGGTAACGGCACCAGTCCTGCCCACCTGATAAGTCACTTCATTCAGTCTCGTACAGGCTCTCTCTGCCTTGAACTTATATGCTATTGCCCAGCGCGGACTCTTAGCCGTAAAACCGAGAGAACGCTGCTGACGTAAGGAGTTAACTTTCAATACGATACCGTCAGTTGCTACAGGAAGACTCTTGCGTTCTTTGTCCCAATAGTTGATGAAGTCGTAGATTTCCTGTAAGGTCTTCACCTTCTTCATTCCCTCCGAAATCTTGAAGCCCCACGAACGAGCTGCTTCCAGATTCTCATAGTGACCATCGGCAGGAAGTTCTTCTCCCAGTAGATAATAGAGGTAGGCATCTAACTGTCGTGAAGCCACAAGACTCGACTTCTGGCTCTTCAACGTGCCACTGGCAGCGTTTCGCGGGTTGGCGAACAACGGCTCCTCTGCCTCCTCACGTTCTTTGTTCAGACGTTCGAACACCGTCCATGGCATCAGTATCTCACCACGAATCTCAAATTCGTGTGGATAGGAGGGCGTCGCAAACAGATTACCTAATTGTTCTGGTTTCTCGGATGTTCCTGCTAATACCAGCGGTATGCTGCGTATGGTCTTCACGTTCGCCGTCACATCATCACCCCTCACACCGTCACCACGTGTAACGGCCTGCGTCAACCGTCCGTCAACATAGGTCAGCGAGATGGAGAGACCGTCGTATTTCATCTCACAGCACACCTCGAACTCCTCGCCAGCCAGACCCTTCTTGACACTTTCATACCAATCGCTAACATCTTGCTCATTATAGGTATTAGCCAGCGAAAGCATAGGATATCTATGCTCTACCTGCCGGAACTCTTCGTTCAGGTCACTACCCACGCGCTGAGTTGGGGAGTTTTCATCTGCCATTTCCGGATGACGTGCTTCCAAATCCTGCAGTTCATGCATCATGAAGTCGAACTCCTGGTCGCCGATAGTAGGTTGGTTCAGTACGTAATAACGGTAGTTATGCTCGTGCAGTTCTCTGCGCAACTGCTCTATACGTTGTCTTTCGTCCATCTTCGTCTTATTTATTGGCCACAAAGATACGAACTTTTTGTGAAAGAGCCAAACTATCTGCCAGAAAGTTACTCTATTTGGATGTTACTACAGCCATCAGCGTATCTGTCTCAGTTGAGTACTCGGCTTTGTAGGTGCCTTCAGACAGTTCTGCATCCTCCAGACTCCATACGCCCTTTTTATTATTTAGATCAAAGCCTTTTACTGAGACTTGTTTCTTCTCCAGCACGTCATAACTGCGATAGCGGTTATTCGACTGGTTGATTTGCTGCCCACGTATATTCGTGCAGACAGCCATTGCTATAATTATAAATAGTAACTTCTTCATATAATTTTAGTTTTTTAAATGTAAATCGATCAAAGACCTGTCCCTTCGATCTTTAATTGATAGATATTGCTTTTCGACATCAGAAAGAAACCTCTTTAACATCTCTTTTTCTTTTATTTTAGTCTCTTTTATAATTGTGGATTTATACTTATTAACATCAATTCCTTCATAATACAATTCAGCTGCTATGTAATATGCATATATTTCTTTAATACTATTATCTCTTCCAAAATATTTTATTACATAGTTCGTGTTTTTATTAAAAAACTGCAAGCAATAACAACTCACCATTTCTCCTAATGCTCCATCAGAATTAGTTAGAATCTTATTTAACAAATGGAATTTAAACATTCGATCATTATCATTGTATAATATACACAATTTTTTTAATAATTCATTAGTTCTATCATCGTCAGTAAGAGTATATTCACCTAAATACACAGCTTTTAATTCTTTATTATCAGGAAGTGTATCTAGCATTCTTTCCTGCTCCTGTTTTGTATAATCCTCCCAATAAGTATATACAGAAATACAGGAAAGAAAAAATAACTGACATAAATATATTATGACCATATTAATTCTACTTATTTTCGATAAATTCATCATAATCATCTTTAATAATTACTTTACCTGGCTTTTCCAATTCGTCTGACTTCTGCAAATTGTCTGTAATATCCTTAAAGTTCTTCATATCATCATCATTCATGGTGGGTCAGGGGACGGTTCTCCGACCCACTTTTTCTGATTAACATCAATTCCATATCCTTCCATCTTTGATTCTTTCTTTCGCAGGCAAATATACGAAGTTTCTGACAAACTGACAAGCAAATCTTTGGAAAACTCCACGAAAGGAGATAAAATGAGGCAGATATTTCAAAATAACACTTCTTTTTCTTGGTCATTTCATGTCAATTTATTACCTTTGCGTTGTTAAACTTAATTTTAAAATTGGAGAACAACATTATGCCAAGGCATTCACGAGAACAAAGCGCAACGGGTATCTATCATGTGATGCTCAGGGGAGTAAACCGACAGAGTATATTTGAAGATGATGAGGACTGCATCAAGAGGATAAATCAGCACGAACTGATTGAACAGGTTTCATCACCTCTGGAAATGTTTGAAGACCCGCTGGAAAAAGAAGATGAGAAAACTGTACTTCACCATATCTGCGATTCCGAAGCGAGGGATTTGCTAAGGAAACTATGCTCGGATCCTAACATCTGTGTCATTCAGACTTTCAAACGAAAAGAGCGCAATTATATTATTGAGTCGGCACTCAAGCATGGGCTTGGCGTTCGCCAACTGGCCAGAATCACGGGAGTAAGTGACTTGCCCCATCAAACAATTTAGCCTTGGGGACAGATTCTGTTTCCGATAGTCCAGTGTCTTTTGTTCCTTACTTCAAATTGACTTTTTCGGCGTATTGTTCGCCGTCCACATTGATGTAGAGGATGTACTGGCCGCGGCGGAGGCCGGAGCAGTCGATGGTGGCCTGGCCGTTGCCGACGGCGCAGGACTGATCGGCGCGGCGATAAACGTAGCCAAGGGCATTGGTCACCAGGGCAGTCATCTTGGTGGCGTGATCTGTGGAATAATTGATAGTTACCTGGTCGCTGTTATCATCCTGAGGGAGGTTGTAGGTAAAGCCGTCCTTGCCGCGGCTCTTCGGATTGCTATCCTCATCGGGTGATGATGCCAGCCATCGAGCCCGTTCCTCCTCGGCCAGACGAGTCCGTATCCGTTCATTCTCCTCGTCGTTGGCTAGTGTTCGCTGCATATCCGGCGGGCAGTAGTACATCTCCTCCGTCAGCAGCGAGTCGCAGAAACTCAGGCTCTTGGCCTCCAGTATTGGGTAGCGGAAGCCCTCGGCATACCAGCGGTAGACGTCTTCACGCACCTTTGCCGTGTCGGGTACCAAGAGCCTGATGATGCTGTCGACGGTGAAGGCAGGAATCTTTTTCTCCATCGTGTCGATGGGCACGGTGATGGTGCCTACGTAACGTTCCGTATGCAGACGGATGACATTACGAAGAGAGTCACCTTTGGGCAGCACCAAGGTTCCTGCTGCATCTGCCTTTGTCTTATATGTACCATAGCGGCGCATGAAGAACCGTTCGCAGTATGGCCCAGAGCCGTTGAAGAAGCCGCAAACGCTGTCACCCACTTGCATCGGGAACCTGAGCCAAATCTCGGGCATGTCGTAACTTATCAGCTCCATGAAGTTCTCCGAGCCGATAATACTTACTGTACTACGATCCTGACTGTAGTACGTGCGGTCGCCACGCTCCACAGCCATTAGCGTGTCCGTCTCTGTTGAATACTCGGCGTTGTATGAATTTTCTGACAGTTCTGCATCCTCCAGACTCCAAACACACTTTTTGCTATTCAGATCAAAGCCTTTTACTGAGACCTGTTTCTTCTCCAGCACGTCATAACTGCGATAGCGGTTATCCGACTGATTTATCTGCTGTCCGCTCATTGTCGTGCAGACAGCCATTGCTATGATTACAAATAGTAACTTCTTCATATTATTTTAGTGTTTAAATTGTAAATCGACCAAAGACTTGTCCCTTCGATCTTCTATTCTTACAAAGGAAAGAGAATCTATGACCTCTTTTTCTTCATTTATTATTTCTATGTAAAGGGTGTCTCTAATAGTGACATTGAAAATTATGAATTGTTTCCTTTTCCCAGCGAACGTAATCAATGCTGTCTTTTTCACGTTCCAATCTCCACCAACAGGTCCTCTTACTATATTACCATCTTCAACGAGTATCAAATTTGAGATGGTATCATTGTAATAGAAATCTCTTCTGTACCAGCCTTTATGCAAGTGAGACTTTTCTGCAAAGATCTCTTTTGCACTAATAAAATATTTATGAAAGGTTGTTGTGTCCAAGACTTCATATTGACAAACAAAAGCTTTATTCTTTTTTGACTCTATTATAGAATAGCTCTCTTCTACTAATCTTTTACGGAAATATGGGGGCACTTCAACACCAATGAGATATGTCACAGTCATTACAACTATGGTAACCAAAAACAGATATAAGAACTGCTTGAATTTCCTTCGCAGAAGAAAAATGATAGCAGTTATAAATATAACAGTTAATATGGTTATAGATATAAAAAGAGCAAATAAAAAATTAATGGCTTCAAACCACTCTGCTATGACAAGTGCTATCAATATGATTATTTCAATTTTTATTGCTTTCATCTTCTTTTAGGTTTTTTTACTGATCCTAAGTTTTGTTTTTTTATAGCATTATATATCTGAGTAGGCAACTTCCCTCTCATAATAACATCAATTGCTGCTGCAGCAGGGTCAATATCTTTTGCATTATTAAAATTTTTTGGAAGGCCTGATTCCTTGTTTGCGGATTCTAGTGCTTTTTGTACCGTTACTGCACAATTTGATCCTAAAGGATTATATGTCTTATCAATTTCATTCACTGCTGCCTCTATAGCTTTTGCATCCTCCTCCCGGGATGATGGGATCAAATAACCTTCACTATAATTTCTATTTATTTCTTGAGTCATTTTTTCAAAGAAATCTTCTGGAGAAGAATAAACAAATTCTCCTTTCATTCCTTTCGGATTTCCAAAAAGACCGCCCCATTCTGTTGATCCATCTTTAGAATAATATGCCCATTTACCATTATCATTTTGTATTAACATACCCAAATGACCAAATCCAAATGCACCGATATTTTCTATCATTACAAAAATGCTATCACCCTTTATATCAATATTATTAATCGGATTATTCGCACAATACGCATAAGGACTGATGTTGTAATATTTCTCCGCCATGGGGTCGACGGACGTGAAGCGTCCTACATCCGGACTCATGTGTCGGGCACCGTAGTCATACCAGTCAATGCCATGGGTGCGATCGAATTCCTTGCCGTTGTACCTGAACCGCTGGACAGTATTCCCCGTGCTCTCACCGAACAGTCCGCCGAAGGGATAGTAGTGGTTCACCTGAGTGGCCGTACCCGCAGGGCTTACCACCACGCGGTTGCTGCCCAGATGGTCTTGCAGATAGTAGAAGTAGAAGGGAGTGCCGGTCACCGTCATGTATCCACCGTCCACCAGAATCTGTTTCAATACACCGTTCTCGTATATCATGTTCCCGCAATAGTCCGTCGGGACGGCTGTCGCAGAGGCAGAGGCTTTGTAACTGGTTCTCAGCTTTTTGCCCGTAGCATCGTAGATGTATGCGGCAGACTTGCCCGAACTGTAACTGATATTCGACGGCAAATTTAATAAATTATAGCTAATTGACGAAATGTTTTTATTTAAATCTTTCGTCATGTTGCCATTTTGGTCGTAAGTGTACTCTGTCGTGCCGTTTGCTCCGTCCACAAAGTTGAAAGCCCCATTGTATGTCGGATCCGTTTCATAATCCTCAACCGACTTCACTTGATTGCCGGTATATGTGAACTCCAGGTCGTCTATATAGTCGTAGCCGCCTCCGTCCTGAAGGCCCCACCGTTCTATTGAGGTAAAGTTGCCCATCTTGTCATACCAGTAGGCTGTCCGGAAGCGGGATAGGCTGCTGCCGTTCTCCTGATAGTCTGCTCTGGTCAGCCATCCCAGCTTGTTGTAGGTGAAGTTATATCCACGTGTCTTGGTCTCGTTCCCAGTCTTCCATTTGACGGCACCGATGTTGCCGCTGTAGTACTTGTTTGTGGGGACTATGTCGCCAGACGTCTCATTATACCCGATGTACTCCTCGAAGTTCGTGCTGTAGATACTCTTCTGCCAGTCGCGGATATTATAGCCGTAGGTTTGCGTACTGACGGACGAACCCTTGCTCGCCACTCGTCCTATATAGTCGTAAGTCAGGGTGCTGAGGGTCACCTGCGAGTTGTTGTCCAGTTTATGCCTGATATACTGTAATTGGTCGGCTTGGTCGTACACATAAGTATATACTTCAGTGTGGGTGGTCTGTCCAGATGCCGAGTGGATGTGCTTGTGATACAGTTCTTTGCCTGTATAGTGGTTGTACTGGATATAGTTGTCGTCGTTGCCTGAGAGGTGGTTGGTGGACCGCTGCTGTATCATCTCGCCGTAGGCATTGTAATACATGGTCGTCACCTCGTATGATGACGGGCTGTCCAGGTGGTGGACGCGGCTGCCCGTCTGAAGTCCCTTGGCACTGGCGTATGTCGACTCGTAGCCGTTGTTGCTGTCGAATCCCACCTTTGTGGTTTCCGTGCTTGTCAGGAATGTATAGTCGTCGTAAAAGGTCTCGAGCAGCGGTATTTTGGAGCCCGACGGGTACTTGATGCCCATCACGGTCTGCCGGCCCAACGTGTCGTACTCATAATAGGTGGTGGTCGGTGATGAGGAATTCCGCTGTTTGCCGTCCTGTGAGGCAATCAAGCGGTCGTCCGTGTCATATGTCATGGTCATGTAATCGCAGCCCGGCAGTTGTTTCTTGGTGCAGCGGCCGCGGGTGTCGTACTCATAGTAGTAGCCGTATTGCTGGACTGGTGTTGAGCTCATAGTCCATGAATCGTTGGTCATGTTGTCGCAGGCCTTCGGTGGCAGCACATAGCGCAGGTTGCCCAGATAGTCGTAGACATAGTAGGTGTCGTAGTTGACGGAGACGTTGATACGGCGCTCCATCACCGTCCGGCCTTGCATGTCGGTGTAGACTCGGGTTTCGCAGCTGTCCTCGTCCAAGCTCTTTACAACGGTGAGTTTACCCTGACCGTAATAGGGGTTCTGACTGTTATGTGTCAGCGTGTTGCCCGACACCGTGTACAGTTTCACTTCGCTGGTCGAGTTCAGGAGATAGGCGGTCCGCTTAAACCTGCCGTTGTTGTGCCACAGGTCACCCGGGCCTTTCTCTATGGTCACACGGTCGAGAGCGTCGTAAGTATAGGTAGTTGAACGATGCGTGTCCGTATCCATCCAGTTGAGGCTTGTAGTATAAACAGGTGTGGTTCCGCCGTATGCTCGGATGCTCTGTTCTGAAACCCTGTCGCCATGGTCGTACTGCTGAAGGGTGTACACATAATTCCCATTCTTGCCCATACTGTTGGTGGCGTTCAGCGTGGGGCGTCCCAGTCCGTCGTAATACTGTACGGTGGTCACCTTGCCGCCATTGCCATTGATGAAGGCCTCGCTCTTGACGTAGTTCTCCGTGGCGGTCTGTGCCATCACAAGGCTTGGGACTGTCAATAGCCAAAGAAGGGCTATGACCGTTTTAAAATGATGTCTTTCCATACCTTATTTATTATTTATAGTGATAGCTATGTTGTTGGACAGTGTTGTTGCCGTGGTTCTGAACACTTGAGAGTCGGCCCATGACATCATAGTTATAGGTAGTCTTGGTGCCGTTGGGGGTTGTCATGCTGGTGATGCCGACCAGTGGGTCATAGGTGTAGGAGGTCATCAGTACCGGTCTGCTGGCCAATGATGACCTGATAGTCGCCAGTGTTGACAAGACATTCGACGTATTAGTCATTGTTGCCAGGTTGGAAATCTGTGTCGTGAGTCCCCAGCCTGTGAGATCGCTGTAGGTGGCTCCTTTGATTTCGGCTACGGGATACATATAGTTATAGGCCCAAAGGTAGGTTACCTTCTCGGAATCCTTGGTGATGCTGATTCTGTCGCATTTGTCGTTATAGACATAGGTCAATCTTTGTTCAAGTGAGCCTCCGTTCAGCGCAAAAGACGTGGCCGTTGGCAAGAACACACGGCTGTTATAAATTGCATCCCTGTATTTATTATTGTATGCGGTGTAGGTCTCCTTCCTTTTCTTGATTAAACTGGTCGAACCATTCACTGTGGCACTCAAACTCTGCTCAATAACGGGATAAAGCATGAAATTTGTTGAGTTGCACATCAAGCTACAAGGATATTCTGTGGGGTAGTCGCATGGATATTTGTACTCGGTGATATAAGTAATATTGCTGTCGCTTGAGTTGGATGTTTCCTTCCATACATGGTGATTGGTTGTATTGTAGTCGTATGAAGTGGTTTTCACCTGTGTGTTAGTCCCGTCATATGTCGTGGTGGTTGTCTGTAGGAGTTTGTTCCATTTATATTTGAACGGGAAATGCCAGAACTGATAGCGTGGGAAGTCAGATGCATTGTAAAAGGCGTCATGCTCATAAATGACCCTATCTTCCATTAGCAGGATATGTCCAAAAGTCGAGGTGGTTTGCCCATAGGAGTTCTCTACTTTCAGTAGAGGATTGTTAACCGCATTTCTGATAATCTGTGATAAAATGTTGCCGTTGTTGTCCGTACCGTAATAGTATTTGCTGTAATAAAGCAGCGGCATATTATTCAGGTAGGAAGATTCAACACTAATCTGTCTGTTACCTTGTGCATTATATGTCTCCTTTATGACCGAAGAATAACCGACAATTCCGCCACTTAATGCCTGAGAGAAGGCAGTCATTGCCGAGGAAGACTGCTTCAGCCTCAAGATGTCGAATCTGGTTCTTCCACTAGGATTATTAGGGTCGTTATTTGTAACAATTCTGATTATTTCTTTTTTTTCATATAACAGCATGGGGTGGAGCAGCTGGCCTGAACAGTTTCCATTGGTATCCAGATAGTGATAGGCCGTGGAGTCAAGTAATGCGTTGTCGTGGTTATAATTCTCAATTCTTTTGATTCTTAAACCTCCACCTGTGCTAACAGGCACATTACTTGCTTCTGGCAGTGCCGTCAAATCTAGTGTAGCAGAGACGTAATAACTGCTTCCAATCTTCGGACAATAAACAGACACTGTATATGAAGTGGCTGGCAGGCTGACTTGGATTGTCTTGGTAAAGTATGAATCGTATGCTCTTTGGTACTCGGTCGCCAAAGAAAGATCGAATGTCTGTGTAGTGCCAATATTAGGATTTTGCGGAATGATCGATACGTGTGCATTATTTGTATAGAGAGTCGATAAGGTTCCGCTAAACACTAAAGTGATACTTCCGCTGGCATTCCCATTCATTGTAAACTGATCGTGTGCAGAAGGATTTGATGTTGGACTGTTCCCATGATCAGACAAGTATTTGTAATAATGGTTTGTTAAGAAGAAGCCCGTTTCTGGATATTGTGATGAGACAAACTGGTGCGGTTCAAATACAAACATGGTATATCCTTTAGTAGGATAGATAATTTTATTGAGCACTGCAGCCTGTATGGAATCCTTATTGCAGTAACGGTTGGCTCCGGAATAGGCCTTGACCTCATTCGTCAGATATGTATCTGACTGGCTCAGGAGGTATTTGGGAGTAGGTAGCAGAGTAAGCCGTCCGTTAATGTAATTTTCTTTTCCGTTGTAGTAACCCCAGAAATCCTTGGCAGCAGATGTCTTCAGAGGCAACTTCTTCTCGTTATATTCAAAACTTGTACTTAAGGTGATTTGATCAGCCTTCTCATCTATCGAAGTTAGTTTTAAGCGCTGTCCTTTGTCAATATCATAGCTGAAAGAACCAGTACTGCCCGTCAGCATATCACCACCAACAGTCGATGCCGTGAAATAGGAGTAGTTAAACTGGTATTCCTTGACTGTCTGGTTTGAGATATTTGAATGAATGGTTATTTTATCCAATTTCCTTGCATTAGTCAGATCGGTTCTACTCCCAAGTGTGAATGTTATCGTTTCCGATGAGGTTGTGATGCTGCTGAGATAGCGGGCATGCATATAATAGGTCGACGTCGTAAGAGAACTGTTATATCCATGCCCGGGATAACTAACCATACCCCCATTCTGTCCGAAGCTAATGATCTCATAGCTGGTCACAAAATCATTTTGTTCATACATTCGAGCCCGACATGGTATATCATAAATATCGGATGTATAGCTAAAGTTGACCCGAGAGCCTTCTGGGGTTATGATTTGATGGAGATACCATGCAGAAGTATAAATGCTTTGAAAGCTTGTACCGTTGGTTACTTCTCCTTGCATAAAAAAATATTGGGTTCCATTGCCATCTGTGATTTTCCACGCCGCATTATCAATGTTGGCATAGGAGCAGTGGTTTGTGTCTTCTATCTTGTAAACGTCACTGCCATTTCCAATAATCCTATATTGGTTAGTCGAACGGTCATACATAAACAGCAGTGTCTGGCCTAAGAAATTAGCGGAAAAGTAGTCCGTCTCTCCATAGCCATGCGTCAGATCATCTAGTATGGGATAATTCTGACTGAGTTGATCACCGTTTCCAATAACTAGGTTGCTGGTAAATGTATTGATATCACCATTACCCTGCGAAGCAAATTGTTCCCAGTCCGATGCATTTGTGTTTAGTGTTCTAGGGTCTACATCTCCTGCTGCCACATAATTTATGCAACCACCCACCATGAGGTTCCACCCGAGTCCGACCCACGATGCCTCCTGGTCTACTTTTATACCTGAGGCGTCATAGGTAAGGATAATTGGTATCTCAATATCTTTATAGTTAAGAGTATAGATTGGGATGTTGATATTGGGATTGCCTGTATATTCGTTGACAGCGTACTCTCCATATTTTCTGAAGGCCGCAGCCTCAGGTGATTTGTATTGGTAAAAGGGAATCTCCACTTGATATGTGTCCCTGTTCGGAATACTGTCATCCACTAATGAGTCGGGGACGTAGACATCTTCTGTCTGTGCATTGGCAATCACAGTACAAAATAGGGAAAATAGGATCATTAATCGTTCAATACTTTTTTTCTTCATCTTCTTTGGTTTTAGGAATTTCGAGGGCAAAGATAGTTTATTTTATAATACGACACAAGCATTTTATGTTTCATATTTTAATGTCGTAAAAGTCCGATGAATAAAGGGATACACGTGGTTTTAGGATTCGTTTTGGGGCATTACAGAAACATAACTCGCGTTTCTTTTTTGAGACAAAACTCTTAAAAATCGCTAACAACCTATTGCGGGATGGGATAGTTTTTGTATTTTTGCATTCGTTATCGGCTCCGCTTTACGAGCAGGAGTTAGACGACGGAGCATTTGGAAGGATATTATCCCTACTCTTGAATTCAGCAAAACCAAGCTATGGATAATGGACAGAAGAATGCTTACGTCCATGGTATGTTGTCATCCGACATCTATCATATTGGGCGTAGGCAGTTGTTCATTAGATAGCGCGGGTCCTGCTGAAACCCAAGAGTAGATAATGGTGCAACGAGCTTACGCTTTTCCTTTCTGTCTGCTCGTTGGCAGGAAATCTTTTAAGCAGATGATAGATTCACGAATAATAGGGGAGAGATTAAGACTGATACGGACTCGGCTTGGAATGAGCCAGAAACAGTTGGCTGCAGCAATCGAGCAAACACAGCCGGCCGTTTCCCGTTTGGAGAACGGCGAGGAGGTCTATGCCTCGGTCCTAATGGCCGCACTCCATTTCTATCAAAGCAAAATCAGCCTGGACAATCTTTTTGCCCAAGACTTTAATACAGAAGATGAATATCTGTTATATATCAGCCATGAAAAGCAGCAACGAAGTTTTCTCCAACAGCTTGACCTTATAGCAGACATCATCAGTGAGGCTAATGAAGCCTGTCTTACACAATTAACCCGCTTAAAGAAGAATATACCTTAACTTTACTCGACAGGCTTAGTCCTCGACTTTAGCGTACGCATGCCGTTTTCGGAAATTGATAGAATCTTTGCCACTTCGTCTTCATTCTGATCTTTTATTTCCATCAGTAGCAGATAGAGCAAGTTGTGATCAGTAAGTGGTTCACGGCGTTTCATCTTCTTTAGTCTTCTAACGGTTCTGTAATTGATAGCCATATAATAGTTAATGAACAACCGCTTTTCTTTAATTGTCCAGTCTTTGATAGGCTTGCCTTCTATGATCTGGTCATAAAGCATTCTGCCCTGTTTCAGTTTGGGTGATTCTTCTTCTGTCAGTTTTTTAATCTCATTATTCAGACTATCAATGGTATCGTGGGCATCCTCCCCAGTGGCCTCCAACTCACGGATATGGCTGATGTGGTCGTTAATTTGCATTTGAATATCCTGCATCTTCATCTTTTCCAAGACTCTCCGAATGACGATATATGCCGCCAGCAAAACAATCAGTATGACAGCAAAGAGGACGCCTTTCTGCCAGTTGCCCATCACTTGCTCCTGCCGACGCATGGCCACCTCATGGTCAAAGCGCAGTTGCAGGTCTTTGATAGTGTCGTTTCTCAGACTGTTTAGCATGCTGTCCTTAATGTGTAGAATCTCGTTCACCGTTTCACATACATGATCTGTATGGCCGTGATCCGTGTCATAGTCCAGGATGTTGTGCAAGACATTGTCCTTGGGGACTCCATCATTGACGGTAAGGGCCTTCTTCCATAAACGATAGGCTTCTTCCTTGTTTCCTTCTATATAATAAATATCTGCAAGATGCTGCATTGTTACTGAAGATTCTTCTTGTTCCATAGACATTATCAGGTATTTCTTAGCCGAATCAGGCATGGTGTACTTGTACACATAGGCAGCATTGGTCAAAAAGGTTGGCAGATCTCTTTTCTTGATGTAGCGAGAATATGGTATAGCTTTATTCATCAATATCATAGCACTGTCTTTATGGTGTAATCTGGAGTGTGCAAACGACATTCTACAATATGCATAGGCAATCCACTCCTTATTTTGCGCCGCTTTAGCAATTTTAAGAGCTTTTTGGGCGTAGTCAAGTTGCATTGTGTGACTTCCTACAATTTCATTGATAGTCGCCAAACTTTCTGCTATCTTATACCGAAGACGATGGTTAGAGGAGTGAAGAGACTGTTCTTCAGCTTTCTTATACCAATGGGTTGCTTCAGGATAATTCTTTTGTCTTACCATCCTATATGCTTTGTAATAATATGCCTCAGCCAATTTCTCATGATTCCTTACATTAATATAATAAGGTATAACAATGCTGTCGAGCATGACCAATGTATCGGGATGCCGGGTGAGGATACTTGTCTGAGTTAATAGGAGATAATAATGAGCAGAATCATCCATTTCGGAAAGATCTGTTACGCCTATTCTCATCACACTCGCATACGCGGAGTCATATAGCTCTTGGATGACTAACGAATCTATCTCGTTCATCCGTTCTGTCACGCCCTTTTCATGACAACTGGCTAATGCCATCAAGAGCAGGAGTAGGTAAAAAGTCTTTTTCATCATGGGTGCAAAGGTAAACAATAATATTCATAAAATGAAATAATTCTGTTTTTTATTGATTGGAAAAGTGCTATGGACTTGTTTCGTGCATAAATATTTGTTAAAAAACTGTTTCTGGAATTAGCCAAAATATAATCGACAAAAGAAAACACACCTGAATATCAGGTATTTAAACCATTCGAAAACAGAAACACGTTTTTGTTCTCTGGTGGGTATAGAGTTTATACCTTTGCAGCGTCTAATTTAAATCAAATGTAATTATGAAGAAATTATTGTTTACTTTACTGATGGGTTTTTCCCTATCCCCATTACAAATGTTTGCAGATCATTATCCGTATGATGAACTGAAGCCTTTTCCCGATTTCCCTGTTAAGGGGCCTATCGTTTCTCAGGTTGCTTTCGACTTGGATTACTACACAGGCGATCTCGCCATCTATGCGAATAACGACATCACGGGCCTGAACATCACCCTTACGGGCTATGGCGTGACGTACATCAACACAACGGTGTCTCTGACTGCTGGACATGCATACACAGATTGCCTCGACTACCTCACTGTGGGAACGTACCTCTTGACTCTTTCTACCGCTGATGGTGTGATTGGCCAGTACCAGATTACGGTTGAACCTGATTAGTGCAGAATGTTGAGCCTCCATCAAGGCTCAACGTTATACTGAAAGAGTTACTACTTTGCCAGGGTTTGGTTTACCACACTTTTGTGGATAACCAAACCATTGGTAAAGCATGACTAAATCTATCAGCAAGTGCTGCCATACTCGGGGAGTGTGGCAGCAGGAGGTCGCAGCGATCGACCTCCAGATCAGTGAGTTGCAAACAGTGATTAACCAATTGAAGGCCCGCAGGCGGGAGATTCTTGAAAAACACAAAAAACGACGACGATGTCTTTGGGACTCAGACACACCTATGAGAAAACTGGTCCCGTTAGCCTTTGAAAGCCAATTTATCACTATGATGAAGGAATGGGAAAAACATACTACTCACACCATCCAACCCATGAAAGCATCGCATTTCAATTTTGTTCAAGAACAGAAATGGTACGTCATCCGGGCGCTTGCCGTGCTGTTGGTGAAAGACTGGCACGTCTTCAAGGTCAGCACCTCTGAATTGTGTAGGTATCTGGAGAGCCACTCCAATCTTGGGAGTCAAGAGGCCATCCGGAAGGCTGTCTTGCGTATGAAAAAACAAATATCGCAAGAGTCACAAAAAGTTGGGACATGATTTCAGTTTATAAGTAGTCTTCACGGGAATGGCAGTGTTTATAAGGGTTTCATACTCTTTTATGAGGACTATTTGTTGGGACATGGATATTAGAAAACTCTTGCATGGTTCAGGCGGTTTCCGTACCTTTGCTCCCATCATGACAAATTATTTAAACTTAAAACCAAGCATATATGAAAGAAAAAAAACTAACACCGGAGTTGCGGAGATTTTATTCGCTGGTGGACAGTGTGCGAACGATGTTGCGCAGGAACTACACGATCATGTTTTGTAACTTGGGATTCAGGATGACCGACGAGCGACGGCTGCAGATGATGGAAAAGACTGATGAAGAGTCGCTGGACTTCGTGTTGACGCTGCTGGCGCTGCTGCTCTTCATGACCGAGGAAGAGAAGTGTGACTATCTCGACGGACTGAAACATATTGTAACCGGCTCATATAGAAACGACAACAATCATGAGTAATAACGACAACTTTGAAAACAAAGATAACAAAAGGTCCAAAAGGACCAAGAAAGCTGAGGGTGACAGCGGCCACAAGAAACCGTGGCAGGAGGTGTATGCCACAATGAAGGAACTCCGACAGATGCTCTGCGACAATGTCTTCCTCAGGTATAATGTCATCACCGGCAGGCCAGAGTTCAGGGTGCCTATGAAAGACGAGTTCGACACTGCCAGCAGGATTTACTATCCTTCAGGCAAGTCGCCGCTCGACGAATGGCGGTCGGCAACGCGCTGGTATACCATTAACGACCGGTTCTGCGATTCCCTGATGCAGCTGTTCTCCGAATGGAAGAAGATCCGTGAGCGTGACCTCTGGACCGTCATCGGATCCGACTTCGTGCCGCTCTACAATCCCTTCAGGGAGTATCTCGACCGCCTGCCGCCGTCAGACAAGGACCGGGCGGCCATCTTCGAACTTGCCATGACGGTCAACGTGAAGGGCGGTACCGACGAACAGGCCCTCTTCTACATGTACCTGCGGAAATGGCTCGTGGGCATGGTGGCCGGATGGATCGACGAGAATGTGGTGAACGAGATCATCCTGGTGTTCATAGGGCGTCAGGGGATATACAAGAGCGTGTGGTTCGGCCAACTGCTGCCGCCCGCGCTTAGGCAATACTTCCACAGCAGTGCCAACATCGTCAGGATGAATACGGACCAGGTGCTGAAGCTGTCACGCTACGCCTTGATATGCTGTGAGGAGATCGACGCACTGAAACCCTCTGAGATGAACCGCCTGAAATGGGCCGTCACGACCCGTTTCACGGAAGAGAGGAAGCCGTACGCCCACTTCCCCGAGCGGGAGGAGCACGTAGCCACTTTCTGCGGTACGGGCAACAACCTGCAGTTTATCGACGACCCTTCGGGCACGCGCCGCTGGCTGCCGTTCGAGGTGGAGAGCATAGAGAACCCGTACGAGCATCAGATTGACCACGACGCCATCTTTGCCGAGGCGTATGAACTTTACAAGAGCGGCTTCAAGTACTGGTTCGACGATGCCGACAAGGAACTGAAGTCCCGTAATGAGAAGTTTGAGGTGCCCAATCTGGAAAAGGAGCAGATCAGCAGGTTCTACCGTGTTCCCGTAGGTAAGGAGGTGGGAGAGTTTGTCAGTTCGGCAGAGATCCTACAGACCATATCATACAATCTCTACCGTGATGTCACCCCCAACAAGATGGGCAGGGCCATGACGGCCCTCGGCTTCAGGCGTGAGCGCTCTCATAACATTTGGGGCTACCGGGTCGTGGCATACACTCCGGACGAGATCAGGAACAACAAGTCGCTGCTGGCACAAGATGTATGTCCTGAGGCCAAGGAAGTGCCGGCTGGTTCCGAATCTTCCGGAAATTCCGAATTGTTCTGAGGATCTCTCCCGCGTACCGTGCACGCCTGTGCGGTACGCGGGAGAGATTCTTGTTTTAATTCGGAAATCAGGAAAAATTAGTTTATAGTTTAGGATTTAGAGATGAGTAGCAATACATTTGAGATACGAACTTACGGGAAGTCGGAGTTTGCGATGCTGATGTTCCCGACCGTCAAGGACCCGCGTCAGGCGCAGAACAGGCTCCTGCGCTGGATCAAACGCGATGCAGAACTCCATGAGCAGATACGCCGTCTGGCACGTTCGGCCAGCGACAACGACTACAGTCCCGCCCAGGTACGCCTCATGGTGGAGAAGTGGGGCGCACCGGGAGAGTATGATTTTTGAAGGTATGGCAGTTTCGGTTGTAAGTAATGCCTGTTTCGAGAGTAAGGGATAGGACTTTACCCCTATAAAGTCCTATCCTTTACTGTGTAAGTAGGCATCGTTTACTGTCGTAGTAGGCATCTTTTACAACGTAAAGTCCGGGGGGGGAGTTGCGGAGTTTCGAGTCCTCAGCACTCGGAAATAAAAGAAAAACAAGTTTTCCTTTTGCATTTCTCTCGTTTTTTCATAACTTTGCAGCCGCTATGAGGATGATTTTCCGTGTCATACCAATCATGTGGCGGGCCGTGCGACCCAGCCTTACTGCTGATATGCCGGCGGTTGTGAACACCTTCTGGCTGCGGAAGGGCTACGAGGGACTGACCTTCTTCGGACATATCCTGACGCCAACACAACAGGAGGCCGACCGTTTCAATGCGGGGGAGTCGGGCGACAGGATGTCGGCTGCCATGAAGAACCACGAGATGATCCACCTGCGACAGGCTCAGGCGTGTCATGACTCATGGTTGCTCTTCTACATATTATATATATGGTATTGGCTGAAGATCAAGTGTACGGCTGGACGCTCCGTTCGCCGACAACTGAAACACGCGGCATATCTGCTGAACCCCTTCGAGATGGAAGCCTATGGGCGGATGAACGACCTAAGCTATCTGAAACGTTGTGAGAGTGGGGCACAGGAGTGGCGTACGTATGCAAAGATGTCGATGGAGCAAAGGCTGCAGATATATAAGAATAACCATAAACACAGATAAGATGAATAAGAAACTTCAGGCGCACAGCGCTATCTTCCTTGCGAACACCATCTTCGGCCTTGGTGTTCCTGTAACTAAACTGTTGCTCGACGAGTGGGTGACACCTATGGGCTATATGGCCAGTCGCTCGTTGGGAGCCTGTCTCGTGTTTTGGCTCATCGCGGCATTCCTGCCGAAAGAGCACGTGGAGCGTAAGGACCTTATCACCATCCTTTTCGGTGGTCTGTTAGGATTCGTCATCTCACAGACACTCACCGCCTGGGCTCTCGATTACACCAGTCCCGTGTACTTCTCATTGATTGCCACTTTGACGCCTGTGGCAGTGATGCTCTGTGCTGCACTGACTATCGGGGAGAAGATCACATCGATGAAGTTCTTGGGTGTACTGCTGGGTATCGCTGGTGCGGTGCTGATGGTGCTGATGAGTCAGACACTCGGATCTGGAAAGAACGATCTCATCGGTATCTCATTAGCTATCCTAAGTGTACTCACTTGGGCCATATATCTTATTATCACGCGTAATGTCGCTACGAAGTATTCCCCTGTGACACAGATGAAGTACGTGTTCCTCATCTCGGCCATCGTCACCGTACCTATCGCCATTCCTGAACTGCCGATGAATGCGCTCTATACGGCAGCATGGGGCTGGGACGGCGTTGTGGAGATGCTCTTCATTGTACTGGGTGCAACGGCCCTCGGATACTTTCTTATTCCATTTGCCATGAAATACTTGCAGGCCACAACAGTCAGTATCTACACAAACCTACAGCCTGTGGTTGCTTCGTTCGTGGCCATCATGATAGGACAGGATGTGCTGACGTGGGATAAACCTGTGGCTGGAATACTGGTGCTGCTGAGTGCTTACATCGTTACGGTGGTGACGGCGAAGGATACTAAAGGCTGATTATTTCGCAAGTTCCCAGAAGGCTACGGCTGCTGCCGCTGCCACGTTGAGGGAGTCTACCTGATGATACATGGGGATGCGGACGGTGAAGTCTGCATCCTCTATTGTTTTCTGCGGCAGACCTTCGCCCTCTGTTCCCATGATGATGGCCAGCCGTTCCTGTTGTTTCAGAATGGGAGCAGAGAGAGGGATGCTCTTGTCGGTAAGGGCCATAGCGGCGGTCTTAAAACCTGAATCATGCAATTGCCGATAGTCATCGAACCATGTCCATGGCACTAGGAATACGGTACCCATAGAAACGCGTATCGACCTGCGGTTCAATGGGTCACATGAACTTCGTGTAAGTAATACTGCATCTATACCGAGGGCTGCCGCCGAGCGGAAGATGGCCCCGATATTGGTGGTGTCACAGACACTGTCGATGACACATACCCGTCTTGCGCTTCGGAGTGTTTCGGTCAGCAAAGGCTCAGGCTTTCTGCGCATGGCACAAAGAACGCCTCTTGTCAGCGTATAGCCTGTGAGACACGACAGCGTCTCTCGATCACCTGTATATACTGGGACTGAAGGACACTGACTGATAATATCCGCAGCATCTCCATCGATATGCTTACGTTCACAGAGTAGGGCCATAGGCTCATAACCCGCCTGCAATGCCACACGTATTACCTTTGGACTTTCTGCGATGAAAAGGCCCTGTTCAGCATTCAGACGGTTACGCAACTGTGTCTCCGTCATAGTGGCGAAAACGGCCACACGAGGATCTTGTATCGATGAAATCTCGTATATCATCTGGTGTAAAAGTCAATAAGTCTGACAAGCGCCTCCTGACAGACGATGCAGAACTCAGGTTCCTCGTTGGTGCGCATACGGCAGTTCTCGCAACCACGCCAGACACCTTTCTCCAGATAGCCGCCACCCTCGATGAGACTGGCCTTTCCTTCCTTGATCAGATGCTCCCACTTGATGAAAGCAGTAGCCTGGGTTGTCAGGTTCGGTTCCCAGGGCTCCGTGTCGCTGAAGTACATCGGATCGTCGTTGCCATAGGCATACTCATCGCCCAATCCACCGAAGGAATGGCCGAATTCGTGTACCACGACAGGCAGGAAATTCTTACCGCCCGTATAGCTGAGGTTATAGGAATTATAGATACCGCCTCCGCCGTAGTGCTCGGTATTCACCAAGATGATGATATGCTCGTAGGGCGTGCCTGCCAACAGGTCGTGCAAACGTTTCAGATGCAGCGTCGTCAGATAGCGGTCGCTGTAGAACGTGTCGAAGTGGGAACCGAGGGCCGTATTCTTCCAGATGCCCTTCGACGGCTCGCTGGTACCCGATTCCTCTGAGGGGGATTTCACGGCAATGATGTTGAAGCGGTCCTGCATAGATTTGAACGGTTCGTGGTTGAAGAGTGAGCCGATGGCCTTTTGGCAGTCATCAAGATAATGGTCCATTTCATCGACCGTATAGCCCTCTGCCACAAAGGCAATACGGATACATCTGGAGGTGTCGGCAGCTTGATGCAATATGTCATAGGGTGTGATGCTGCGCTCTCCCGCCTTGCGGATGAGAATGTCCTTGGGGGCAACGGTATGCGTCAGCGAGTTGACAACCTGATCATGGTAATCGAACAGTTCCACCTTGATTTCCACAGAATCTTTCGGGAAGGGCACGAGGAACACGTTCTCGAAAGACTTCTGTGTGTGCTTAGCCTCATCTGTGGCGAGCCATTCCTGGAAGAGGGTAGAGAAGGAGTGACGGTAAATAACCATTCCATCGACCTTCGAACGTACTGTAATCTGTCCGTTGCCTCTCAATGGCAGTTCTGCCAGATGTTCTCTGCGACCATACCAATGGGGCAGGCTGACGAGTTCGTCTACGTAGATTTCATGGAGGACATCATTGCCTGCGAAGGTGTAGTCGAGGCGCAGGGTGCGGTCTTCGAAATAATCCTCAAACCGTTGTGCTTTTGTGCATACGGTAAGCAAGCATAAGACGTTGATAAACAACAATTTCTTCATAATTCACTAATCAAGTCCTTTACGTAACTCCTGCTCCAGTCTCTCAGGTGATGCTTCTGTCCGTCGAATTGTAGCAGGTCGAGGTCGATGACCACGATGCCGTCTTCGTTCTTAATACGCCCGATGCGCTTTTCCGTTTCCTTTAGTACCTCACAGAGCAGCCCCTCGCCAAAAGCCGTCGTGCCTTTGCAGAGCTGGTTCAGATAAGGCTCTTTTCGCGAGGTGGCTATAGGCTCCGTCCAAATGGCGGAAGTAAAATGTACCTCGGTCATCAATTGGGTTAATTGCTCCCTGGCCTTTGCCAGGTTTTTCTCTTGATTCTCGTTCGAAGCGAGCGAGATAATTACTTCATGCACCTTCATATTTATATAATTTGGGTGCAAAGATAAATAATTATCTTGAAATATACAAGTATAAAGTCGATTCTTCTCGTCGTTACCTGCACCCATACCCCATATCGCGTACTTTATAATAATTATGTGCAATATAATATCTGACGTTAAACTTGGCTAAAGGCTTGCCGATATCAGAATTTCTTTGTAATTTTGCAGCAAAGAGTGCCGGAGAATGCGAAGCAGAGTTGACAAAATGAAAGAAAATGCTTTATTTTTGTGAATTTCTGCTCAAATATTTGGCCGAATAAAAATAAAAGTGTAATTTCGCAGCGTTTTTCAGAAACAGATCATTTAAACTTATAAAATAACAACAACCAAAATGAAGAAGTACAACTTTAACGCCGGTCCCTCGATGCTTCCCCGCGAAGTGATTGAGAAGACCGCACAACAGTGTCTTGATTTCAACGGCTCGGGTCTCTCTCTGATGGAGATCAGCCACCGTGCAAAGGATTTCCAGCCCGTAGTAGACGAGGCTGTGGCTCTCGTGAAGGAATTGCTCGATATTCCTGAGGGTTACTCCGTGATTTTCCTCGGTGGCGGCGCAAGCCTTGAGTTCTGTATGATTCCCTATAACTTCCTTATCAAGAAGGCTGCCTACCTGAACACGGGTGTTTGGGCCAAGAAGGCTTTGAAGGAAGCAAAACTCTTTGGTGAGGTGGTTGAGGTAGCTTCTTCAGCCGATGCCAACTACACTTTCATCCCAAAGGACTGGACCGTGCCCGCAGATGCTGATTACCTGCACATCACCACGAACAACACTATCTATGGTACTGAGATCCGTAAGGACCTCGACGTTGCAGTGCCCCTGATTGCCGATATGTCTTCCGACTTCATGAGCCGTCCCGTTGATGTCAGCAAGTACGATGCCATCTATGCCGGTGCTCAGAAGAATCTGTCAATGGCCGGTGTTACCATTGTCATCCTGAAGGACGAGAAGTTGGGCAAGGCTCCTCGTGAGATTCCTACGATGCTCGACTACCGCACACATGTGGACAAAGGCTCGATGTTTAACACACCTCCTGTAGTGCCCATCTACTGCGCACTTGAGAACCTTCGTTGGATCAAGAAGCAGGGTGGTCTGGTGGCTATGGACAAGCTGGCCAAGCAGCGTGCAGAGATCGTCTATGGCGAGATCGACCGCAACAAGATGTTCGTAGGAACTGCCAAGGAGGAGGATCGTTCGCTGATGAACCTTTGCTTTGTGATGGCTCCTGAGTACAAGGAACTGGAGAAGGACTTCCTTGACTTCGCTGTCTCTAAGGGTATGGTTGGCGTAAAGGGTCACCGTTCGGTAGGCGGCTTCCGCGCTTCTTGCTACAATGCCCAGACCATCGAGGGCTGCAACGCTCTCGTCGCCTGCATGAAGGAATTCGAAGCAAATCATTAATTAACTAAGGAATATAAAAGGAAAGAACTCTTTCATAATTAAGATATTTATGAAAATTCTTGTTGCAACAGAAAAACCATTTGCAAGTGCCGCAGTTGAGGGCATTCGCAAGGAAGTAGAGGCAGCAGGCAATGAGCTCGTGCTGCTGGAGAAATACACAGAGAAGGCACAGCTTCTCGACGCAGTGAAGGATGCCGACGCGCTGATCATCCGTTCGGATAAGGTCGACGCTGAGGTGCTCGACGCCGCCAAACAGTTGAAGATTGTTGTTCGTGCTGGTGCAGGTTACGATAACATCGACCTCGCAGCTGCAACAGCCCACAACGTGGTCGCCGAGAATACTCCCGGACAGAACGCCAACGCTGTTGCCGAACTCGTGTTCGGTCTGCTGGTGATGGCCGTTCGTGGATTCTACAACGGTAAGAGTGGCTCAGAGTTGCTGGGTAAGAAGCTGGGTATCCTTGCCTTCGGTAACGTTGGTCGCAACGTGGCCCGCATCGCCAAGGGCTTCGGCATGGATGTCTATGCCTTCGACGCCTATTGTCCCGCAGAGGTCATCGAGGCTGCCGGTGTTCACGCCGTTGCCAATCAGGACGCTCTCTTCGAGACCTGCGACGTCGTTTCACTCCACATTCCTGCTACGCCTGAGACCAAGCAGAGCATTAATTACGCTCTCGTTGGTAAGATGAAGAAGGGTGGTATTCTCGTGAACACTGCCCGTAAGGAGGTTATCGACGAGGCTGGCCTCATCAAGCTGATGGCTGAGCGTGAAGACTTGAAGTTCGTCACCGACATCATGCCTGATGCTAACGATGAGTTCGCTAAGTTTGAGGGCCGTTACTTCTCGACCCCGAAGAAGATGGGTGCCCAGACTGCCGAGGCCAATATCAACGCCGGTATTGCAGCCGCCAAGCAGATCAACGCCTTCTTCAAGGACGGCGATACGAAGTTCCAGGTGAACAAGTAATATTTCTCTGATTATTCAGAAATCACATAAAAAGAGGATGTGGCTCTCTATTGAGACATGTCCTCTTTTCTTATTGTGATTATTCGGACCCTTTCTCCTAATTTTATATTTTTCAAAGAAAAATGTAACAAATCCTTTTGTTTTCAGGAAAAATTTGTATCTTTGCATCGTGAAATATATTCACGAGGTCTAAAACAGTAACGAAAGTAGTCATGAAAAGATTATCTTTATTTGCACTTGTGTTCATAATGGCCTTGGCGACATACCCTTATGTGGCAGAACTGGCTAATGATGACAATACGCCTGAAACAGAGGAAGTAGACGACCAGGAAGGTGAAGAAGGTGAAGGGGAGGAAGAGGAAGAATATGACCCCGAAAACTTTACCATCGATGATATCAAGTATCACTTGACGGCTCCCGGTGAGGTGGAAATTGTAGAGTCGGCTACTGATGTTGCCGACCTTGTAATTCCTGAAGAGATTACCGACAAGAAAGATAACACCTACAAAGTGACTTCGATTGCTGAGAAGGTGTTCTATCAGGCGGATAAGCTAAGGGCAGTTACCATTCCGGCAACAGTCAAGTTGATTGGAAAGTCTGCTTTTGAGGGTTGTGCCAATCTGGCAACAGTGCAGATTTTGGGCGCTATTGATGAGATGGGAGAATCGGCTTTCAAAGACTGTGGCAATCTGACAACAGTAGTGATGATGGATGCTATTGCAGATATGGGTGATTCCGTCTTCGAAAACTGCGTTAATCTGACAGCATGTCAGTTGAGTGGCGGTGTCAAAAAGATAGGCTCATCAGTATTCAAGGGCTGTGTGAAACTGGAAACGTTTGAGATAGAAGGAGACGTCGACGAACTTGGTGATAGCGTCTTCGAGAGTTGTGGTAGTCTGACAACGGTAAAGATAAAGGGCGCCATCAAGAAGATGGGTAAGTCTGTTTTCAAAGACTGTGCAAAACTTGAAGCTATAGAGATTGGAGGTGACATTGACGAACTGGGTGATTCGGTATTCGAAGGCTGTAGTAATCTTGAAACGATCATGATTGAGGGCAACCTCGAGGAGATAGACCAAGAGCTGTTCAAGGACTGTGTCAACTTGAAGACGATAGAGATTAATGGTGATGTTAAGAAAATAGCTGAGTCGGTGTTTGAGGGCCACAAAAGTCTGGAGACCGTGAAGATTGGTGGCAGCGTCGACGAGATTGGCGACAAGGCCTTTATGGACTGTGCTGAATTGAAGACCTTCGAAATTGGCAAGGACCTGAAGCAGTTAGGCGAGTCGGCCTTTGAAAACTGTGTGAGTCTGGAAGAGATAAAGATCCCGGGCAGCTTGGATGTGATCAAGAAGAACACCTTCAAGGGCTGTACAAAGCTGGTCAAGATTGAGATTGAGACAGGCGTGGGTGAAATAGGAGAGTCGGCCTTCGAAGGCTGTGAGAGTCTGGAAGAGATAACCATCCCAGGCTCAGTGAAGAAGGTTGGTGAGATGGCCTTCAAGGACTGTATCAAACTGACCAATGTTCAGCTGGAAGAGGGTGTTGAGGAAATTGGTGATTCTGCCTTCGAAGGCTGTGGTGACCTGAAGGTGGTGACCATTCCTGCAACAGTCAAGGAGATTGGTGAGTCTGTGTTCAAAGGCAGTAGCCTGACAGAGCTGGTGATTCCAGGCTCAATGAAGGTGATCAAAGACGGTTCGTTTAAGGACTGTGAGACGCTGACCAAGGTGGAGCTTCAAGAGGGCGTTGAAGTCATTGGTGTATCAGCCTTCGAAGGCTGTACTGGCTTACAGGAGCTATTACTCCCAAAGACGTCGTTGAAGGAGATCGGCCCCTCGGCCTTTGCTGGTTGTGAGAGTCTTGAGGCGCTGATCGTCCCCGGATCGGTGAAGACCGTCGGCCAAGCGGCATATAAGCAGTGTATTAGTCTGGAAACGCTCGAGATTGAAGAGGGTCTCGAGGAGATGGGCGATTCGGTCTTTGTGGGCTGTAGCAGTCTGCAGAAGGTATCGCTGCCCGGCAGTCTCAAGGTCATTTCCTTGGCTACATTCAAGGACTGCGAAAAGATCGACTCTTTGGTCCTCGTCAAGGGTCTGGAGGAGATCGGCGAGTCGGCCTTTGAGGGTTGTAAGAGTCTGCCAAATGTGTCATTACCCGAAAGCCTCGTCAAGATAGCAAAAGCAGCATTCAAAGACTGCGAGAAAATAGATTCCGTTATGATGGCAGAGGGTCTGAAGGAGATTGGGGAATCAGCATTCGAGAATTGCGAAAGCCTTGATTCGCTGTCATTGCCAAGCACCATCACAACGCTCGAGAAGGCCGCCTTCAGAAACTGTAAGAGTATTGTCCTGGTAAGATCGGAAATCCGGGAGCCGTTCTCTATCGACCTTAGCGTATTTGAAGGTATCGACAGCAAGGCAAAACTGAAGGTACCAAAAGGTACGAGAGCCGCCTATATGAAGGCCGATGGATGGTATCAGCACTTCGCTATGATTATTGGTGGAATATATAGGATCACACTTGTGTCGAAAGGCTATGGTGTCGCCACGTGCGAGAATGATACGGCCACCACAGACATACCTGGCGACTCTGTGAAGGTGAAAACGGAATCCATCTCAGTGAGAAACGACTCTCTTACATACTCCTTCTATGAAGGAGACTCCATCTTGGTGGCATTTGCGTCGGACAAGGGTTATCAGATTAAGGATATCATGGTGAACGATGCGTCAATTGCCGACAGCCTCTTTGCTGATATCTACGCTGCTGATACCCTCAGCACAGAGAAACCGAGATTCGGTGATTATATGATTCAGTATCTTGATGAGGATATAAAGGTGGCGGTAGAGTTTGAGAAGATCCATTATCGGTTGTTCATTTTATCAATAGGTCAGGGAACAACGAAATATGGTGAAGAGATGATCGTGGATACAACGATGATCTACAGGGTAGAGGAAGGTGAAGCCGTTACCGTTACGTTTGACCCCGCTCAAGACTGGCGTATCAGGTCTGTGTATGTGGATAGTGTGGATGTAACGTCTGAGGTGGGGGATTATTTTTACACTATCAAGGGGATATGGCATCACACGAAAGTGGAAGTGGAGTATGAGGAGATTCCCATAAACCAATATATCCTCCACATCTACACACAAGGAAATGGTGATATTATGGTTGGTGAGGATGTGTTCAGAAACAAGTCTAAATCTTATTATATGGACGAGGGAATGGATACAGTTATTACTTTCCGACCCGATGCCGACTATATGATTAAGTCGTTCAAGGTAAATGGGGAGGACCTGATGTCGAGTATCGTTGACAATCAGTTCTTGGTAAAGGACATCAAGGCCGACGTGAATATCCGAGTGTCATTCGATAAGTTGGAAATAGCCTTTGCTATAGATGGAATCAACTATCTTGTGACGTCGCAGGATCCGAAGCAGGTCGTAGTAACGCCAGGCGACTACGGAAACTGGTTGAATGTACCCACCTCCGTATCGTATATGAACAATACGTGGGAAGTGGCAGGCATTCAGGAAAATGCGTTGGAAAGCTGTGACAAGCTTGCTGCAGTCATCTGGAACCCGGCAGTACCCTTCGGAGCAAAGGTGTCAAACCCGAACTTGTTGCTCTATGTGAAGGATAAGAAGTATGACCTTTGGTCCATCCAGAATCTGGTTGTAAATGGTACTGCCAAGAACATCATCCTGAAGGAAGCGCTGAACGGTAATGACTTCTATTGTCCGAAGCCCTTCACGGCAGAAAGCATTTCATACACCCATAATTATAAGATGGAGACGGGTCTCACAGATTCGAAAGGATGGGAGACCATAGCATTGCCATTCAATGTGCAGAAAATCACCCATTCGAGTTCCGGAGAGATTGTTCCATTCAAAAAATGGAACAGCGAAAACGAAACTAAACCCTTCTGGCTGTACGAACTGACATCTGGCGGCTATCAGGCGGCTGATGCTATCAAAGCATATACACCTTATATTATTAGCATGCCGAATAACAGCCTATACAAGAAGGATTACAGGATTTCTGGTCAGGTGACATTCTCAGCAGAGAATGTAGAAGTGGGAGTGACAGAGCAACATAGTGCTAAATATGGTGATAGAACTCTTGTGCCAAACTTCACTAATCAGAAAGACGAGTCGATTCTTGCGCTGAACGTAGACAACGACATTGTGTCAAATATGTCTTCGGAAAAAAATGGCAGCAAGTTTATAAAGGGCCTCCGGGCTGTGCATCCTTTCGAGGCATATATGACATCGACATCTGGTACTCGCTCTATTGATGTACTTGACGGTATGACTACCGATGTCAGGGGCATTAGGGATATTAAGGATGTTAGGGATGTCAGAGTGTATGACATGCGTGGCGTGCTCGTAAAGAGCAGTACATCGATGGAAGAGGCTATGCAGGGTCTGAATACTGGTATCTATGTGGTCAACGGAAAGAAAGTAATTGTGAAATAGTTTACTGTTATGAAAAGAGCAACAATATATCTGTTCCTTCTCGCTGCACTATTTGCTTGCAGCGGAGATGACGACAACGATGACAATAAGGTCACCAAAGAGTATGTCGTTGTTGACGAGATGCTGAGACTGTCGGATACCAAGGAGAATGTGATTAAGGTGAAATCCAATTGTAAGTGGAATGCATACGTTGACGTTGACTGGATAACTCTTGACCCTGCCTCTGGGGAGGAGAAGGGAACCGTCACCGTGATAGCTAAGCATAACAAGACTGGCGCAGAGCGGAGGGCAAATGTAACTTTCAAGACAGAGAATCTGATGGATGAGCAGATAATAGTAGTTATTCAGCCGAAGGCCGAGGAAGAGAGTCTCATCCCGGAGACAGATGACAATCCCTTGCCGGAATAAGTAGATATTTAAGGATTATAATTAATAGTTCAAAGATAAATGAAACAGACAATATTAGTAACAGGTGGTACTGGCTTTATCGGAAGCCATACTACGGTAGAACTGCAGGAAGCAGGTTATGAGGTGGTCATCATCGACAACCTCTCGAATTCAAATGCCAACGTGATTGACGGCATTGAGAAAATTACGGGTATTCGTCCGGCCTTTGAGAAAGTAGACTGCTGCGATATGGATGCATTAGAGGACGTCTTCAGGAAGTATCCGAAGATTGAAGGTATCATACACTTTGCAGCCTCGAAAGCAGTAGGTGAGAGTGTGGAAAAACCATTGCTCTATTACCGCAACAACCTTATGAGTCTTATTAACTTGTTGGAGCTTATGCCGAAGTACAATGTCAAGGGTATCATCTTCTCGTCAAGTTGTACGGTTTATGGTCAACCCACTCAGGAGAATTTACCTGTGACGGAGAACGCTCCCATCCAGAAGGCTATGTCACCCTACGGAAACACGAAGCAAATCAACGAGGAAATTATTCAAGACTACATCCACTCTGGCGCTCCCATAAAGAGCATCATCCTGAGATACTTCAATCCCATTGGTGCACATCCCTCAGCCCTCATTGGTGAACTTCCCAATGGGGTGCCCATGAACCTGATTCCCTTCGTTACCCAGACGGCTATGGGTATCCGTGAACAGTTGAAGATTTTTGGCAACGACTACAACACACCCGACAAGACTTGCATCCGTGACTATATCTACGTGGTGGACCTGGCAAAAGCTCACGTGAAAGCTATGGAGCGCGTGCTAGACAAGCCGGATACTGATGCTGTTGAGGTGTTCAATATCGGTACAGGTAAAGGTCTCTCTACGCTTGAGGTTGTTGAGGGATTTGAGAAGGCTACAGGTGTAAAGGTGAACTGGAAGTATGCTCCACGTCGTGAGGGTGACATCGAACAGGTGTGGGGCAATGTCGACAAAGCCAACAAGGTACTTGGCTGGAAAGCCGACACACCAACGGAAGAGGTTCTGAAAAGTGCCTGGAAGTGGCAGAAAAAACTCCGTGAAGAAGGAATCCAATAAAGCAGATAATCCCTCTCAATCGAGAGGGATTATTGTTTTAAAAGTTCCTTCGGTATCAAAGGTGTCAAGACTGACAGGCTCTCGAAACAGTCCGAATAGTGATGATCCTGAGCCTGACATCGCAGCATAAGTGGCTCCCATTTCGTAGAGACGGTCTTTGATGGAACCTATCTCTGGATGTATGGTGAAGACGCTCTTTTCGAAATCGTTGGTGAGTTCGTAGCGCCAGCTTTCCACAGGTTGCATTACAATATCAAGACAGTTCTTTTTAGGATGCTGCGGAGTTATGAGCGAGAATGCTTCCTTTGTGGATACAGGAATTGCCGGTCGGACGATGGCAAGATACCAACCGCTAAGATCGAGAGCTATGGGCTGTAGCTGTTCTCCGATACCCTTAGCATAGCAGGGACGGTTAAGAATGAAGAAGGCACAGTCAGCACCCAGACGCGCAGCATAATTGATCATCTGTTCGTCTGTGAGTCCCAAGCCAAACATCTTGTTGAGCAAGGTAATCATAAAACCGCAATCGCTGCTGCCTCCACCCATACCAGCTTGTGTAGGTATACCTTTATATAAATGAGCGTGTACGCGAGGCAAGTCAGGGAAGTCCTGCTTCAGGAGATTATAGGCTCGCACCACGAGGTTCCGTTGCTCGTCCCCCTCAATGGTAATATTAGTCACTTTAAGATCACAATTAACTTGTGAAGGAAATCTTGTGTCCATCTCAAACACTTCTAAGGCATCGCAGACAGGCACAGGATAGAACACTGTTTCGAGGTTGTGGTATCCGTCGGGGCGTCTTTCAACGACATTAAGCCCCAGATTGATTTTTGCGATCGGTCTTGTGAGCATGATTCTTCTTCTTTTGATTGTTCTTGCTACCGTTGCCACGAGAGTGCCAGCGACCATGACGGCGAGTGTTGGAACGTTTCTTCTCGCGTTTGGTATATTCGGGTCCTTCGCCGATTCCGTCGGGTAGGGGAGTCTTCTCCACATCCTTACCGAGGAAATGCTCTATCTGCTGGAAACGGTAGATGTCGGCTTCACTAATGAAAGTGATGGCTTCTCCATCACGGTCTGCACGAGCTGTACGTCCTATACGATGTACATAGTCTTCTGCATCGTGGGGAACATCGTAATTGATAACGATACGGATATCGTCAATGTCAATACCACGAGCCACGATATCTGTAGCCACGAGTACATCGGTCTGTCCGGACTTAAAGCGGTACATAACCTCGTCGCGTTCCTGCTGGGAAAGGTCACTGTGCATCTGGTCACAATTGATATGCATCTGCTTCAGGTTGCGGGCTATATCCTTTACTTTTTCTTTCTTGCCGGAAAAGATGATGACACGCTTCAGATCTCCTGCCTTGAAAATGTAGTTGATGATCTTCAACTTCTGAGGGTCATAGCAGACATAGGCACTCTGATGGATCTTCTCGGCAGGCTTAGATACGGCGATCTTTACCTCAACGGGATCGTGGAGCAGGGTGACGGCCAGCTCACGGATCTTTGGTGGCATCGTAGCGGAGAACATGATACGCTGACACGACTGCGGCAGTTGTTGCACAATCTTCATGATATCGTCGATGAAGCCCATATCGAGCATACGATCAGCCTCGTCAAGCACGAAGAATGAGCAACGGGAGAGGTCGAGGTTTCCGACCTTCAGATGACTGAGCAGACGTCCTGGAGTGGCGATAAGCACATCAGCACCCAATCGCATGCCACGCAGTTCCTGTTCGTAGCGGCCTCCATCGTTGCCGCCATAGACGGCTACGCTGCTGACACCATCGAGGTAGTAGCCGAAGCCCTGCATGGCCTGGTCTATCTGCTGGGCCAGTTCACGTGTGGGCGACATAACCACGCAGTTGATGGCATCCTTGGGATAATCGCCGTCATCAAGTTGTGAGAGGATAGGCAACAGATAGGCAGCGGTCTTGCCTGTACCCGTCTGAGCCACACCCAACACATCGTAGCCATCGAGGATCTCGGGGATACAACGCTCCTGTATGGGTGTCATCTCGTCGAAGCGCATGTCGTATAGCGCATCGAGTATATTATCGTTCAAATATGTTTCTTCAAATTTCATTTAATTAGGTGCTTGTTTGTAACAAAAATATGCAATGAATGCATAAAGGATGTTCGGAATCCACGCCGCAAGCATCGGTGGCGTATCGGCATTAATGGCGAACGTCGAACTGATAGTCTGCAAGAGAATGTATGAGAACGACAGAGCCAGACCAATACCAAGATACATGCCCATACCTCCCTTGCGTTTGCGGCTGGAGAGGCTGACACCGATGACCGTAAGGATAAACGAGGCAAAGGAGGTGGCGATACGCTTGTGGTACTCTACTTCATACTGCACCACATTGCCCGAGGCCCGTTCGGTCTGTTTGGTGATGTATTGACGTAATTCGTCGGAAGTAAGTGTCTCCTGTTGACCCTTTGAGAACACAAGGTCCATGGGCTCCATCTGTATAAGCGTGTCGATGACATTTCCAGATTTGATCTCTTCACGCAGTCCCTTCAGCGTACGGATCTTATAGTTCTGCGCCTTCCAATGGTAGCGGTCCTCACTAATGGAGTCGTAACGGATGACGGAGGCCGTCATGTGACTGACGAGCTTCTTGTTCTCGAACTTGTCGAGCGAGAAGCCATAGCCGGTTTTGTTGTTGTTGTCGTACTGCTGGATATAGGCAATCACTCCCGGAGCCACCATCAATTGCACATTGCTGGCAGTGGTTATTATTTTATTGTTCTTGTACTTCGCCTCAAAATCCTGACGCACAATCGTTCCGTGCGGGATGATATAAGCTCCCAAGTAGAAGTTGACAAGTGCAATAATGGCCGCAGAGAGGAAGTAGGGCCGCATCAGACGCTTGAAACTCACGCCTGCAGCGAGCATGGCGATGATCTCAGAATTGCCGGCCAACTTGGAGGTAAAGAAGATGACAGCAATGAATACGAACAACGGCGAGAACAAATTGGAGAAGTACGGCACAAAATTGGCGTAGTAGTCGAAGACGATCGCCTTCAGTGGAGCACCAAGTGTCGTAAACTTCGACAGGTTCTCGTTGACGTCGAAGACAATGGCAATGGAGATGATGAGGATGATGGAGTAGATGTAGGTACCGATGAATTTGGCGATGATATACCTGTCGAGGCGTGACAACAGCCGGAAAGGGTTGATATATCGCAACCATCGGGACTGTTTCCTGAGGAAGCGTACAGCCCTACGGCACCATACTCTGAAATATTTACTCTTCTTCATCGTCTCCTTCCTAATTTTTCAATGACTCCACGCTTCCATTGTATGAAATCTCCTTTAACAATGTGCTGACGGGCATCGGTAACCAGTCGCAGGTAAAAGGCGAGGTTGTGAATCGAGGCTATCTGCATGGCTAATAGTTCCTGAGCTTTGAAGAGGTGATGCAGATATGCCTTCGAATGAATACGGTCAATATCACAGCCGTCCGGATCTATGGGGGAGAAATCATCCTCCCACTTCTTGTTACGCATGTTAATCGTACCTTCGTAGGTGAAGAGCATGGCATTACGGCCGTTGCGGGTCGGCATCACGCAGTCGAACATATCCACACCTCTTTCGATGGCCTCAAGGATATTCTGCGGAGTGCCTACTCCCATCAGGTAACGGGGCTTGTCCTTGGGCAGGATTTCGTTCACCACCTCAATCATCTCGTACATCACCTCAGTAGGCTCTCCAACGGCCAGACCGCCGATGGCATTGCCGTCAGCTCCGATATCCGCCACATGCTTGGCGGCATCCTGACGCAGGTCCTTGAAAGTGCATCCTTGCACGATGGGAAACAGACTCTGCTGGTAGCCGTAGAGGGGTTCTGTCTCGTTAAACCTTTTCACACAACGCTCCAACCACCGTTGCGTCAGTCGCAGGCTCTTGGCCGCATACTGATAGTCGCTCTGTCCAGGAGGACACTCATCAAAGGCCATCATGATGTCAGCGCCGATGATGCGTTCGGTGTCTATCACGTTCTCCGGCGTGAAGAAATGTCTGGAGCCGTCAATATGGCTCTGAAATTCACAACCTTCCTCACGGAGTTTACGGATGCCTGTCAGAGAGAAGACCTGAAAACCACCAGAGTCGGTCAATATCGGACGATTCCAAGTATTGAACTGATGCAGTCCGCCGGCCTTACGAAGGATGTCGAGTCCAGGACGAAGATAGAGATGATAGGTATTGCCAAGAATAATCTGAGCCTTCACCTGTTCACGCAATTCTGCGAAATGGACAGCTTTTACACTCCCCACCGTTCCGACGGGCATAAAGATAGGCGTCATGATTTGACCGTGATCGGTCTGTATAAGACCGGCTCTCGCATCACTATTTGGATCCGTATGCTGTACTTGAAACGTCATTTCTTTGATTCTCCCTACTTCTTCTCTCCTTCCTCAGGAATCGTGAAGTCAAGCGGATGATTCACGATTTCTTTGGTTAGTGCAAAGTCCCAAACGTCCTGCACATTCTCTACATAGTGAAATGTTACTCCCTTCAGATAGACATCTGGAATCTCGTTGATATCCTTCTCGTTCTCACGGCACATTAAGATGTCTGTTATTCCTGCACGCTTGGCAGCAAGGATTTTCTCCTTGATGCCGCCAACGGGGAGCACTTTGCCACGGAGGGTGATTTCACCGGTCATGGCAGTATTCTTGCGAACCTTACGCTGGGTGAGGGCAGAGGCGATGGAAGTGGCGATGGTGATACCAGCCGATGGACCATCCTTGGGGGTTGCCCCCTCAGGCACATGGATATGGATGTTCCAATAGTCGAAAATACGATAGTCAATGTTCAGCGTCTCTGCGTGGGCCTTCACATACTCCAATGCGAGGATGGCCGACTCCTTCATCACATCACCGAGGTTGCCGGTAAGCGTGAGTTTCGAACCCTTTCCCTTGGAGAGAGACGTCTCAATGAACAGAATCTCTCCGCCAACACTCGTCCAAGCCAGGCCTGTGACCACACCGGCATAGTCGTTGCCCTGATAGATATCCCGATAAAATGGCGGTTTTCCTAGCAAGTCTTCAATCTCAGCAGGCGTAATCTTCTCATAGCCATAGTTATCTTCCAACTGACGCTTGTAGGCAATCTTACGCAGAGACTTATTGATCTGCTTCTCCAACTGTCGAACGCCACTCTCACGGGTATATCGCTCAATAATCATCTCTATGGCGGCCTTGTTGAATGTTGGTTTCATACTAGTAGCCTTCAGACCGGTATTCTCCAGTTCGCGTGGTATGAGATGACGCTTGGCTATCTCGTACTTCTCCTCAGTGATATAACCGCTCACCTCGATGATTTCCATACGGTCGAGCAATGGCCGGGGGATTGTTGACAGATTATTGGCTGTGGCAATGAACAACACCTTCGACAGGTCATAGTCCACATCGAGGTAATTGTCATGGAAGGCGTTGTTCTGTTCCGGGTCAAGCACCTCCAGCAGAGCCGAGGCAGGATCGCCATTATGAGTCATTTGGGTCACCTTATCGATTTCATCGAGAATGAACACTGGATTGCTAGAGCCGGCCTTCTGGATCGACTTGATGATACGTCCGGGCATGGCTCCAACATAGGTACGGCGGTGTCCGCGAATCTCTGCCTCGTCGTGCAGACCGCCAAGGGAAACCCTTACATACTTACGCTTCATGGCTTCTGCAATCGACTTTCCAAGTGAGGTTTTTCCAACTCCCGGAGGACCGTATAGGCAGATGATAGGACTCTTCAGATCACCACGCAGAGCGAGAACTGCCATATACTCAAGGATACGCTCCTTCACTTTTTCCATGCCATAGTGGTCCTTGTCGAGGATTTTCTGCGCCCGCTTCAGGTTCAGGTCATCCTGCGTATATTCTCCCCAAGGAAGTCCGACAAATGTCTGCAAGTAATTCAACTGTACATTGAACTCCGGACTCTGTGGATTTAAGTTGTCGAGTTTGTCGGTTTCCTTATAAAAAATCTTACTAACCTCATACGACCATCTCTTGTTCTCGGCCTTTTTCAGCAGTTCTAGTTTCTCCGGTGAACTCTCGCCGTGACCCATTTCTGCCTGGAGGTTCTTGATCTGCTGCTGAAGGAAATAATTACGTTGCTGTTCGTCGATATCCTCACGGGTTTTATTGCGGATGTCGGCTTTCAGGTTCTGAAGATTGATCTCACGGTTCAGAATCTTCATCAGCGTGAATAGTCTTTCCTTCACATGCTCCATCTGCAGTAGACTCATCTTCTCTTTCACGCTGAACGGCATGTTCGAGCAGACGAAGTTAAGTGCCATGATGTTATTCGAGATGTTCTTGATAGCGAAGGTCGCTTCGTCGGGAATCTCTTCGCTGACGTTGATATATTCCGTCACCATACTCCTGAGATCTTCCATGGCCGTACGGAACTCACGGTCTTTCTTCTCAGGTTCGATATCGTTCAGCTGCTCTACGATACCCTCAAGATAGGGATCGGACTTCGTGATTTGCACAACACGCAGACGGCCTAATGCCTGTACTATCGTCGTGAGGTTGCCGTTAGGCAGCGTCAGTTGTTTCATCACTCTGGCATAGACACCATATTCATAGAGATCCTCCTGCATGGGAAGGTCCACTTCAGGATCGCGCTGACATACAATACCGATGACATGGCCTGTTTTCTCCGCCTTCTGCACTAATTTCTTACTGGAGTCCCTGCCTATGAGAATCGGTGAGACCACACCTGGAAACAGTACGAGATTACGTACTGCAAGAATAGGTACCGACTGAGGGACATTCACATTGAGCAGGTCTTTAAAATCCCCTTCAATGTCTGCTATCATCTGAAAAGCTTGATTCTTATTCTGATCACTCATATTACTTTTTTATCTTAATCATAGTCAAATTGGCTGCAAAGGTACAAAAAAAGCCACAGAATACACCTATTTATATTATTAATCTGTGTTAATCATATATTTCTATGACATAAATTAGTTATCTTTGCAGACTGAAAATGGCAAACGGCTACTTCCGATTCAAACAATTCACCGTTCATCAGCAGCATTGTGCGATGAAAGTAGGTACTGACGGAACGCTTCTCGGAGCTTGGGCTTCAGCACCTGATAAAGAATGTTGTATCCTGGATATCGGCACAGGTACGGGTCTTATTGCACTGATGATGGCCCAACGATTTCCGAAAGCCTCTATTACTGCAGTAGACATCGATGAGGATGCTGTCAGTCAGGCTAAGGAAAATGTTCTGGCATCTCCTTTTGCCGATAGGATAAACGTCCTTCATCGTGACGTGACGATGATGGATGATACAGAAAAATACGATTCTATCGTATGCAACCCGCCATTCTTTGATCATTCCCTGATTTGTCCAGACCAACAAAGGACTTGCGCTCGCCATACCGTCACACTTAACTATCAACAGCTGACTGAGGCTACCTATCGTCTGCTAAAGTCTGATGGATGCTTCTCGGTTATTATTCCCTCTGACTATCGCTCTCAGATAGAGTCAGAGGCTTTGCTGAGAGGATGTTTTATCAGTCGAGTATGCAGCATCCAGACGACGCCTTCAAAAAAGCCGAAGCGTTATATGATAGAATTTACAAAACTACCTGTTAGTGAGATTATTACAGAAAAAGGAGTACTCAACGATTTTTCGCAGAAAAGGAATTCTTGGTATCAACAATTAACTAACGAATTTTACATTAAATGAAAGTAACTGTCATACAACTGGATATCGAGTGGGGGAGTCCACAAAAGAATATTGAACGAGCAGAACGGCTGATGCTACAGTCACCAGACAGTGATTTATATGTACTGCCTGAAATGTGGAGTACGGGATTCGCCACAGAACCGCAGGATATTGCCGAAGACGAGAATACGAGCATTTCGCTACAATGGATGCGTGAAACAGTCCGCAAAAAGCATTGTGCCATCTCAGGCAGTCTTGCCATCAGAATTTCAGATAGTAAACAATACGTCAATCGACATTATTTCATTGATGGCCGTTCTTTGATAGAAAAATATTATGATAAACACCATCTCTTCCGTTATGGTGGTGAAGACCGTTATTATATGGCGGGAGAGAAGCAAGTCATTGTGGAATACGAAGGGTTCCGTCTTTTGTTATTGACATGTTATGACCTTCGTTTTCCTGTATGGAGTCGTTATTCAGACAAACTATCTTACGACGCCATAATTGTCGTAGCCAACTGGCCTGAGAGCCGTCAGAATGCCTGGCAGATTCTTACTCGTGCACGAGCCATGGAGAATCAGGCTTATCTCATCGGATGTAATCGTGTTGGTGATGATAAGTATTCTCACTATCGCGGACAAAGTGCCATCATTAGTCCAATTGGCAAAACGCTTGCCAGTTGTAGGGCCAATTCAGAAGAAACAGCTTCATTTCTGATAAATTTAGAAACTATTAGCCATCAGCGCTCAAAATTTAAAGTTTTGGACGATCGGGATGTCTATTAACTAATTTGTTTGATGTATAAGATAAATGCTCGGTCTTATTAATTGTGCAGAATCGGCATTATGATAAATAAATAGAATCTGATTTAAAAAAGGGGATAACGCTATCCCCTTCCTTTAAATTTAATTAGAATGGCAGATCATCAGCCGAACCTTCACTCGCAGGTTCCTGTGCTGGTGGGAACGGTGACGTTGCCCCGTCTGCTGGTGGGAACGGTGATGCCTGAGTAGCTTCAGCAACAGGTGCTCCAGCTACTGGCTGCTGGCCACGGACCACGTTGTAGGCACGGATATCGTTAAACCAACGTCCGTTGAACTCGTGGGCATCAATATCGAACTGCACGGTAAGATCTTCGCCTTGCTGAATATTGAACTGTTTGATTCGGTCTTCGCCGAAAATACGGAAAAGACATTTACGCGGATACTGTCCGGGAACTTCGATGACGTAGTCCTGAGACATCCAGTTGTTTCCTGTACGTGCCGACACACCACTCTGAGCCGGCAATACTGCAATAATTCTACCTGTTAATTCCATTGTTTAATTGTTTTTATTTGTTGATTTTCTCGTTTTCACGTGGCGAAATTACTAAAAATAGTTTGAATAACGCAATTTTCTCTGCATTTTTTTGTTGAATACAACGTTTTTTTGTAATTTTGTCCCAATTATTAAAAAGGTAATAATAACAAGAAAACTATAACAGCTATGAGATTTACAGTATCAAGCAGCGCACTGAGTGGAAAACTCACTGCCCTCTCAAGAGTGATTAACAGTAAGAATGCCCTACCCATCCTGGGCGACTTCGTGTTTGAGATTAAAGACAACGTCCTTTATCTGACGGCCTCTGACTCGGAGAACATCATGAAGACCCAGCTGGATCTGACGGAAAGCGACGGGTATAGCCGCTTTGCCATCGGTAACCACGATCTTCTGGAAGCCGTGAAGGGATTTTCGGAGCAGCCCATCACTTTTGATGTGGACCAGGAGAAGAGCACTGTGAAAATATCGTACCAGAACGGACTGTTCTCTCTGCCCATAGAGAATGCAGATGAGTTCCCAATGGCACAGCCCGTCAGCGACTATGCCACCGTCATCACCGTACCCAACCTGACGCTTGCCGAGAATATCAACCGTTCCGTCTTCGCGACTGCTCAGGACGAGCTCCGTCCCGTGATGAACGGTATCTATTTCGACCTGACAGCCGACTGTCTGGCCGTAGTGGCCAGCGACGGCCACAAGCTGGTGCGCAATAAGGTCTACACCATCAAGAGTGATCAGCCCGCCGCATTCATCCTGCCGAAGAAACCCGCTAATCTGCTTCGTAACTTGTTAGGCAAGGACGGTGGCGACGTGATCATCCGCTTCGATGACCGCAATGCTGAGATCAACTATGGCGACGGAACGCTCCAGTGCCGTCTGATTGAAGGCCGCTACCCCAACTACAACAGCGTGATCCCGCAGAACAATCCCAATGAACTGCGTGTGGACCGTCTCGGACTCCTGGCAGCCCTACGTCGTGTGCAGCCCTTCGCCAACGACTCCAGCAACCTAATCCGTTTCCACGTGGAAGGCTCAACGCTGCAGCTCGATGCCGAAGACTATGATTTCTCCAAGACCGCCACAGAGCGCATGTCGTGCGAATACAATGGTCAACCCATGAGCATCGGCTTCAAGGGTTCTTCATTCATCGAGGTGCTGAGCAACTTCGACTGTCCTGAGGTCATCATCCAGCTGGCCGATCCCAGCCGTGCAGGTCTCGTTCTGCCCTCAGAGCAGCCCGAAAACCAGGATGTGCTCATGTTGATGATGCCGATGCTGATCAATGATTAATTGACGGTTTACAGATATGAAGCTTCATCTAACAAAGCCACTCGTCATCTTCGACTTGGAGACGACGGGTCTTGATTTGGTCAAAGACCGTGTCATACAGATATCATATATTAAGGTGTATCCCGATGGACGGGAGGAGCGCGGTAACGAGATCATCAATCCCGAACGCCCCATCGACCCATTCATCACCCAGCTGACAGGCATCAGCAACGATGACGTCAAGGACAAGCCGACCTTCAAGCAGCTCGCACAGAAACTGGCCGACATCTTTGCTGGCAGTGACTTTGCGGGATTCAACTCCAATAACTTTGACATCCCCCTACTCGCTGAAGAATTCCTGCGTGCAGGCATCGACTTCGACTTCTCAAAGTCCCGCTTGATTGATGCCTGTACCATCTTCAGGAAGATGGAACGCCGCAACTTGTCAGCCGCCTACAAATTCTATTGCGGGCGTAAGATGGAGGAAGACTTCGAGGCCCACCGTGCCGATGAGGATACAGAGGCCACCTACCGTGTGCTGATGGGCCAGCTCGACAAGTACGCCCCTGGTGCCAACGAGGATCCGGAGAAGGTGCTGGAGAACGACATGGACCAGTTGGCAGCCTTCTCGAAGGCCAATAACAACGTCGACTTCGCTGGTCGCATCGTATGGCAGGAGCAGAAAGACCGCAACGGTCAGCCCGTCCTCGATCAGGATGGCAATCCGAAACTCATAGAAGTGTTCAACTTCGGCAAGCACAAGGGAATCCCCGTAGCCGACGTGTTTCATATCGATCCCGGTTACTACAGTTGGATACTGTCTGGCGATTTCACCTACAACACCAAGCAGGTGCTCACCCGCATTCGGCTTCGTGAATCGAAATTGAACGGATAAAATGTGATGAAGAGATTTCTGCAACTGCTTACCGTTTTCATCCTGGCCCTCCCCTCCTCCGCTCAGGAGCTACAGGCCAGGATCAACATTAACCACAGTCAGATACAAGGCACCGATGTCAGCGTCTTCGAGAACTTGCAGCAGACGCTGGAGCAGTTCGTCAACGAGCGCCAGTGGACCGACCTGCAGTTCCAGAAGAACGAGCGTATACAATGCACCTTCAGTATCACCGTCACCAAGTATATCCGCGAGGAGAACAGGTTCGAGTGCAACGCCCTCATACAGGCCAACCGTCCTGTCTTCAATTCCGCCTATACCACCACCTTATATAATAATAGAGACGACAACTTCCATTTCGTGTTCGCGCAGTTCGATCAGTTGAACTACAACGATGAAACGGTTGACAACCAGTTGACAGCCCTCTTCGCCTACTACGCCTACCTGATCATCGGCCTAGATCTCGACAGTTTCGCACCGCTCGGTGGAACCGACGTTTTACAGCGTTGTCTCTATCTGGTAAATAACGCCCAGGATCTGGGATTCCCCGGCTGGAAACTGTTTGAAGACAGCCGTAACCGCTTCGCCATCATCAACGACTATATGGATGAGGCGATGAAACCCTTCCGTCAGCTTCAGTATGACTACTACCGTAAGGGCTTCGATGAAATGGCCAATAATGCCGAGCGCGGACGTACCGAGATCACCAATGCGCTAGAGAACGGCCTGAAGGTGGCCCATGAGAACAACCCCCTCAGTCTGCTGCCACAAATATGGACCGACTACAAGAAGGACGAGTTGAAGAACATCTACAAGGGTAAGGGTACTCCGAAGGAGAAGGAGCGTATCTACGACCTGATGATGAGTATCAATGCCTCGCAGAGCAACACATGGGAGGAGATACAGAAGTGAGAATTGAGAAGTGAAAGACGAAAAGTTGAAAACTTGTAAATCATGCTTAAACATCTCTATATCAAGAACTTTACTCTGATTGATGAACTGGACATAGAACTCCATGAAGGGTTTTCGGTCATCACTGGTGAGACGGGGGCAGGCAAGAGTATCATCCTCGGAGCCATCGCCCTGCTGCTCGGTCAGCGTTCCGATTCTAAGACGCTAAAACAAGGAGCTGACAAATGCGTCATCGAGGCCAGTTTCAACCTCTCGCGTTACGGAATGGACGATTTCTTCGCTGAAAACGACATCGAAAACGACCCTGAGGACTGCATCATCCGTCGTGAGCTGACGGCATCGGGCAAGAGCCGCGCCTTCATCAACGACACTCCCGTACAACTCTCCATGCTCAAGGAACTCGGTGAGCGCCTCGTCGATGTACACTCCCAGCACCAGAACCTGTTGCTTAACAAGCAGGACTTCCAGTTGGGTGTCGTAGATATCATCGCCGACGATGCGACGGCTCTTTCCCAGTATCAGCAGACTTTCCGTCAATGTCAGAATATCAAGAAGGAACTCGACGAACTCCAGGAAAACATCGAGCGCAATCGTCAGAACCTCGACTTCCTGCAGTTCCAGTGTGACGAACTGACGCAGGCCGCCCTCGTGGAAGGCGAGCAGGAAGAACTCGAGCAGCGTAGCGAGACCATGAGCCACTCCGAGGAAATAAAGAGTGCGCTCTATGAGACCGACAATGCCCTTAGCGCGGAGCAGACGGGTGCCGTCAGCGCCCTGCGCTCATCCATGTCGGCGCTCAAAGGCATCAGCCGCGTCTTCCCCGCCGTAGACGAACTGTCGCAACGACTGGAGAGTTGTTACATCGAAGTGAAGGACATTTCTCAAGACGTTTCCCGTTATCTGGAGGACGTTGATTTCGACCCATCGGAGCTCGACGCCGTCAACAACCGTCTCGACCGTCTCTACGACCTGGAGAAGAAATATCACGTTGAAACCGTGGAAGAGCTGATTGCCAAGCGCGATGAAATCAGGCAACAGCTCGACGGCATAGAGAACAGCGACGAGTCGTTGGCTGAGCTCCAGCAGCAGCTCGACGCCCTTCTGAAGCAGGCCGGTCAGGAGGCCGATGCCCTGACGAAGCTTCGCACCGCAGCCGCCCGACAGATTGAGGCCGACATGCTGTCGAAACTCGTCCCGCTGGGCATGCCCGCCGTACGCTTCTCCGTCCAGATAAGCTCCGAACAGCTGGGTCCGAGCGGTCAGGACAAGGTGTCGTTCCTGTTCAGCGCCAACGCCTCCACCCCACTCCAGCCCATCGCCCAGGTAGCATCTGGCGGTGAAATCGCCCGTGTGATGCTCTCGCTGAAGGCCATGATCAGCGGCGCCGTGAAACTGCCGACGATTATCTTCGATGAAATCGACACCGGCGTGAGCGGGAAGATGGCCGAGAAGATGGCCGAGATGATGAAGGACATGGGCAGCCACGGCCGTCAGGTTGTCAGCATCACCCACCTGCCGCAGATCGCCGCCCTCGGCACGCATCATTATAAGGTGGAGAAGAAGGAGACGCCGCAGGGCACGTCGAGCAGCATGAAGGCCCTCACCGCCGACGAGCGCATCCTCGAGATAGCCCAGATGCTGAGCGGCTCCGACGTCAGCGCTGCCGCCATACAGAATGCAAAGGAACTATTAAAAATGAAATAATGACAGTGAAAATGAAGACAAACGATATCCATCTGGTACGAAGGCTGACGGCGGGCATCCTGCCCCTCCTCCTTTTCGCCTTCCTGCCTTTGTCCGCCCAGCCCTCATGGGTGAAGAAGGCCACGAAATCGGTGTTCACGCTGAAGACATTCTCGGCCGACGGCTCGCTGATTGCCAGCAGCAACGGCTTCTTCACGGGCACGTCGGGCGAGGCCGTCAGCAGCTTCTCGCCCTTCAAGGGAGCCTCGCGCGCCATCGTCATCGACTACCAGGGGAAGGAGACCGAAGTGGTCAGCATCCTCGGTGCCAACGACATCTACGATGTGGCCCGTTTCCGTGTGGCCAGCAACAAGACGCAGCCCCTACCCTTCTGCCAGACCACAATGACGGAAGGCAGCACCGCCTGGCTCCTGCCATATCACGAGACCAAGAACCTCTACAGCGGCCCGGTCAGGAAGTCGGAGTCGTTCATGCAGAACTACACTTACTACACCGTGGCCCTCACCTCGCCGGAGCATACCGAGAACTGTCCGCTGCTCAACGACGAGGGTGAAGTCATCGGCATGATACAGCCCTCGGCCGTGGCCAACGATACGCTCAGCTACGCCATCAGCGCCCTCTTCGCCGACTCGCTCCGCATCAGCGGCATCGGCTTCAACGACCCCGTGCTGCAGCTGACTGCCATCCGCAAGGAGCTGCCCGACGACCTGAAGGAGGCCAACGTGGCCGTCTACATGGTGAGCACGCGCAACGACTCCGTGGCCTATCGCCAACTCATCGACGAGATGATCCGCAAGTTCCCCGACGCCCCCGACGGCTACACCTACCGCGCCCAGGAGTCGGCCGCCCGTGGCGACTATGCCGCTGCCGACGCGGACATGGCGACGGCCATCCGCGTGTCCAAGTCGAAGGACGAGCCTCGCTACAGTCTCGCGCGCATGATTTATAATAAGAATGTGTATCTGCCCGACCCTCCCTATGAGAACTGGACGCTCGACAAGGCGCTCTCCGAGATCCGCAGCGCCATCAGCGACAATCCACAGCCCACTTACCGGCAGCTGGAGGGCAACATCCTCTTCGCACAGAAGCAGTATCAGGAGGCCTACGACGTGTACATGAGTCTCACGGCCACTCCGCTGAGGAATGCCGAGACGTTCTTCAGCGCCGCCAAGTGTCAGGCCATGCTGCGCGACACTACTGCCATGCTCGCCCTCCTCGACAGCTGTGTCGGCACCTTCTCCAAGCCCTATCTGAAGGAGGCCGCGCCCTACATCTGGGAGCGCGCCACCGCCCGTCGCGAGGCCGGCAAGTACCGCGAAGCCATCAGCGACATGAACGAGTACGAGAAGCTGATGAGTGCCAACATCAACGAGAGCTTCTACTACATCCGCCATCAGACCGACATCCAGGCCCGCCTCTACCAGCAGGCGCTCAACGACATCAGCGAGGCCATCCGCCGCAATCCCAAGGAGACGCTCTACTACGCTGAGAAAGCCTCGCTCGAGGTACGCGTCGGACTCTTCGACGACGCTATGGCCACCGCCCGGGAGTGCATCGCCATCGAGCCCGAGAACAGCGACGGCTACCTCTTCCTCGGCCTCGCCCAGTGCATGAAGGGTGACAAGGAGCAGGGCATCGCCAACCTGCGCAAGGCCAAGGAGCTCGGCGATCCGCAGGCCGACAGCCTCATAGAGAAATACAAGTAACGCACAGTGGGGACAGTCCCCGTTGTGAGAATTTTCGGGACGGAAATAAAGAAAAGTTAACGATTTAACTTTTCTTTATTTTTTTTTTTTGAAATTAACGTTGAATGCAGTATCTTTGCAGCAAAATCGATCAATAAACATATCATTTAATAAATCTTGTAACAATATGAAGAAAACAAATTACGAAAGACCGACGATGAGAGTCGTCCAGTTAGAACACCGGTGCCAGATTTTGGCAGGGAGTGTAAAAGCCAATCGCAATAGCTATGGTGTTGCGAATAGTGCCGTAGATTCCCAAGAATTGGATACAAACGGCAATTGGGAATGGGAGTAAACGGAAGGAGGACAAGACTATGATGAAAATGATTTCAAACATCAAGACGCTGGCCGCCCTGCTGATGGCAGGAGCCGCCTTCACCGCATGTTCCAGCAGTGACGACGTTATTGAACAGCCCGCCAACCAGACGGAGCCGCAAGTTTACACCCTGGTCATCAAGGCCTCGAAGGGCGATGCCAACACCCGCGCCCTCTCGCTCAGCGGCTCGACGCTCAACGCCTACTGGAGCGGCGAGGAGACGATTGAAGTGTACCAAAATGACGTGAAGATTGGTACGGCGACCGCTGCTGCCAGCGACGACGGAAAAACCACCATCACCGCCGAGCTGGACCCTGCGCCAGACCCTACAAAAGATTTGGATTTTTTCCTCGGCGGCTATACTCCTGACTATACCGGACAGAATGGCCTGCTGACGGGCGACAACAGCATCAGCGAGAAATATGACTATGCTATGGGGTGGCTTGGGTCTGGCAGTTATACCGTCGATGAAGTTAACTACACAGTCACTCCGAATGAAAATACTTCTCTTGAATTTGGAGCTGCCTATGCCGAGCAAGCTGTCATCAAGTTCACGCTGCAGGATAAAGGCAATTCCAACGCTGCCATCAGCCCATCGGCTTTCACCGTCTCCGACGGCACAAGCACCGTTGAGCTGACCAGCATCCCTGCCACCACTTATTCCGCTAACGGCGCTGGCGTGCTCTTCGTGGCCTTCCCTGCAACAAACTATCTAGAGACCATCACCCTGACCGCTACCGTGGGCAACGACACCTACACCTACACGAAGTGGGGTGCTAAATTCGAAAAAGGACAGTACTACGAGATCACGGTGAAGATGACGAAGCAGTTAGGCCATGCCCTTACATCGGCAGTAGTCGGCGATATCGTCGGTAGCGACGGTCTGGCATACGCAGCCGCCGACAAGGACAACCTGCCCAGCGGCGTGACCGCCGTGGCCGTTATTACCTACGTGGGTGAAGCCGGCACTGCAGATGCCAGCAGCGCCACCTACAAAGGCCTTGCCCTAGCGTTGACGGACGCCAACAATGGCGATGAAGCTGCATGGTGTTCTCAGTATAGTGTGACTTGCTTGAATACTCAGTATGCTAATAAGACTGATGCGAAGGGTGACATGGCTGGCATTGCCAATACCAATGCGCTCTTAGGTCATGCTTCTCATACCCATACAGCAGCCTCTGTAGCCAGAAACTACAATGGTGGTACTCATCCCACGGGTACAAGTGAATGGTTCCTGCCGAGTGCCGGTCAGTGGGATAAGATGATCACCGCTGCGAGCGGCTTTGAAAACTTGAGGACAAACGCAAGTTTGCAGTCGGGCAACAACTGGTATTCTTACTACTGGTCTTCTACGGAGTATACTAAAATCGGCGCATGGCTCTGCTACTTCGAAGAATACGACGGCGGTTGGCAAACTGACGATAAGGACCACACCAACTATGTTCGTTCAGCCCTCGCTTTCTAATAGTCATGGGGACAGTAGTCATGGGGACAGGCACCTGGGCTGTGCCGCAGGAGCCAGTCCCCTTGACTCAGGGAGGGCGGCGCTTCCGCCACGGCGGACGGCTCCGCCCTCCTTTTTTACTCTCTCCCACGGTTCGGGAAACGAATTTTCAAACGAAAAATGATCTCCCACGATTCGGGAAACGAATTTTCGAAAGAAAAATGACCTCCCAAGGTCCGGGAAACGGATTTTCGAAAGAAAAACGACCTCCCACGGTTCGGGAAACGGATTTTTGAAAGAAATAAGACTTCCCACGATTCGGGAAACAACAACAATTATTTTTAATAACTAAAAATTTAAAGACATGGCAAAATTTCAACCCTTAAAGTACAAGCGCGACTTGAAGAACGCGCAGCACTTCGCATTCATCCAGGCGTTCATCACGGCACTGACGGCAGCGGGCTTCTCGGCCGCAAGAATCACGGCCAAGCTGGCCGAACTGGTAACGGCCTTCGGCGAGGAGGACAGGTATTACCTGATTGTGCGGGCGAGCGAGATCATCGCCCAGCGCACGGCGGCCGACGAGCAGCGCGACCGGTTCTACACCCGTCTGCACCGGCTCATCCAGGCCTGGGCGGGCTCGGGCATGGCGCAGCTCGACGAGGCAGCTACGGCGCTCGAAAAGCCGTTCAACCTCTACAGGGTGAAGGTGAACGCGCAGATGGACGAGGAGACGGGTGTGCTGGAGAACCTGATCAGCGACCTCTCGACCACCGCGATGCAGGCGCACCTGGCAACGATCAACGGCACGTACCTGTTCCAGCAGATGGTCGAAGGCCAGACGCTCGTGAAGTCGCTGCGCCTGGAGCAGGGCGTGGAGGAGAGCGAGAAGGTGTACGGCGCACTGTCGGCCGCCCGCAAGGCGTGCGATGCTCTCTATGACGAGCTCTGCGCCATCATCGAGGGCGCCTCGCTGTTCGCCGACGACCCGACGGCCTACGACACGTTCATCAGCCAGTGGAACGGTACGGTGAAGCTCTATCAGGACATGCTCGACCGCAAGACCTCGCAGACGTCATCCGGCAGCGGATCGTCGCAGCAGGGCGGCTCTTCCGGTTCCGGCTCTTCCGGTTCCGGCTCTTCCGGCTCCGGTTCAGGCTCGGGTTCCGGTTCAGGTTCTGACGACAACGGCTCCGGCTCTGGTTCTGGTTCAGGCTCCGGCTCAGGCTCAGATACTCCTGGTGGCGATACTCCGGGCGGTGATACTCCTGGAGGCGGCGGCGACAACCCCGGAGGCGGAGGTGATAACGGCGGCGGTGGCGGTGATGACGATGAACCCGTCGAGTTCGAATAAATAAAAAAGATGTGGGAGCCGGTTGGTTCCCACATCTTTTTTTATGTCGCTACAACTGTGCGCGTCTTACTTGACGATGACCTTCCGGCCGTCGACGATGTAGATGCCGGCGGGCAGACGGTCGAGCGAGGTCGTGCTCATGCGCTGGCCGCTGAGGTTGTAGATGCCCTTCGAGGTGTCGGGGGTCCGGTCGGCAGCCACCTGGCCGATGGCGCTGGGGTCGGAACCGTTAAGTCCGCGAACGAATCCGGCATAAACATGCTTGCGGTAGTAGTTGAGGTCCCAGATGCCTACGGGCTCTCCGCCGCGCCAGCCGCTGTTGGAGGGAGCGTCGGTCGTACACCACTGGCAGATGCCCCACTGCTGCTCGGGCGGAATGATGCGCAGGTACTCCTTGATGATCCACTCGTAGAAGTCGGCCATCCGCTTGTGTTCGGCCTCGGTCAGCTGTTCGGTCTTGACGGAGCTGCCCCAACGGTTGGAGCCGCGCACGTAGCCCATGTCCATCTCAGAGACTCGGCAGAGCTTGCCGCTCTTGGCGATGACCTCGAACATCTGGGTGATGTGCTTCTTGATGTCGTTGAGTATCTTGTCGCTCTCGAAGCAGCTGATGTGCATCTGTGTGCCGATGCCGTCGATGTGGGTCACGCCGTCGGCCTCCCACTTCTTGATCCAGCCGACCAGGCTCTTCACTTTCTTGTTGTTGTCCCAGTCTGACTCCAGGTTATAGTCGTTGATGAAGAGCTTCACGTCCTCGGGGCCGTACTTGCGTGCCAGTCGGCAGGCCTGGCGCACGTATTCGAGGTCGCCCATGTGGTCTTGCCAGTAGAAGGCGTCGCCGCCGACGTCCCATGTGCCGCTGTTGTAGCCATCGGAGTGCTGCAGCAGATAGTTGCCGTCACCGTCGTTACCGTCGCCGGAGATGGCCTCGTTGACGAGGTCCCAGGCCTTGACCTTACCGTCACAGGCTTCCATCATACCCTTGATCCAGAGGTCCATGGCGTAGACAAGTGTGTCGTGGCGCTCCTGCTGCGTCTGGGGGATGGTCTGACCCTTGTAGCCCTCAAACTTGATGGTCTTGACGTAGATGTCACCCACGAAGTCGCCGCACTGGAGCATGAAGAAGCTGTTCTCCACGAGTGCCTTATACTCGACCTCAATGTCCTGCCACTCGGTGGTGAAGGGTATGTCGGGGTATTCTCCGTTGCCCCAGTCGCCCAGCTTGCTGTGGAGCTTTCCGTCGGCCGTTCCGCGGACGGTCATCGTCATCTTGTAGGTCTTTCCCACCTCGACGGGTATGTTTTCCATCGCCAGGAACTGCACGTCCCAGGAGTTGTCACACTTCTTGGTGGTGTGGATGATGAGTCCGTCGGTCGCGTCGTAGTTGAGGGTGAAGCCGTAAATCGACTTGTCCGATGTCCAGCCTACGGTCTTGTTCTTGCGGAAGTCCTTGCTGGCTATCTCGGTCCATGTCTCCTCCGACGTGGGGTCTGGTCTGTCGGCCAGTAGTTTCGTCAACCAGCCTTTGGGCTGCTGTGAATGCCAGGCGAGTGTGTGGCCATAGACGTTGAGGCCGGCCTCAGTAGCGGTGTTCACGTAGTTCTTCACGGTAGTGAAATTCATGTTGCCGTTGCCGTCGACGCAGCTGGCCATCTTCATGGCGTTGCCAGCAACGGTCTCGGTGAAGTTCTGGTTGGTCATCTTATAGACCGTGGATTTCCTGAGATAGTCGTTGACGGTCGTACCCGCGCCGAGCTTGAAGTTGGGGTATTTCTCGTAGTCGATGTACTCCTTGAGCGGCTTGTAGGCGTCAAGGTAGCGGTAGTTGTCGTCGTTGGGCTTGCCCTGCTCGAACTTCTCCTGTGACATGGCTATGGTCGACAAACCAACTGAAAATAATAAAATGTATAATTTCTTCATGTTTCTTGAGTTATATATATAAGATAATGTGAATCGAGCTCCTTCCTACCTGACAGCCCGGATGCACCGGCCGCTGAATCGGTTGGCCGACAGTTTTCCGAAGGATATGTCTACATCGGAGAAATCGAACTCCAGACACCATGCCTTGTTGGGATTGCCCGAGTAGAGCATGGATGTCCAGTAGATACCCTTGATGGCGCGGAACTGAACGCCCTCATAAAAGCGGAAGCCGGTAATGGGCAAGAAGATAGAGTTGCCCGTCTTCTTTCCTGTCACCTTGTAGCCGTTGACACCGTCTTTCGTAATCCATTCCCATGTGCACTTGGCTGGGTCGATCAGCTCCTCATACTCTTCGATAGTGGGCATGCGCCATTCACCGCCCCAGTTGGCGCGGGCGGCATCGTCGGAGGGTGTCAGTTGAATCTTTCTGTCGGAGGTCGAATACTTGAGCAGGAACTTGGAATCGCCCTGGCTCCATATATAGGTGCCCCACGAATAGTATTTCTTTGGCTTGACCTCACCCCAAGCGAAGTAGGATCCGAAGCCGGAGTCCTTCGTTGCGCCAACGTTCATGTTGGCCCATTTCACGCTAAGTCCTAAGTCGACAGCTTCCACGCCGTCGGGCGTTTTGTCTTCGTTGTCTGTTACGTTTACCTTAGCATGGCCGGCTGCCCCAAAGAACATGAGAGACAGAGCCATAATAAAAATCTTCTTCATTGTTTTAAAATATTGATGCTGTAAAGAAGAAAGCCCTACTATGTGCGTAGGGCTCTCTTCCTTGGTTAGTTGTTGACCGAACCACCAACAATGTCGAGCAGTTCGCTGGTGATGGCCTGCTGACGACTCTTGTTGTACTGGAGGTTCAGCTGGCGCAACAGTTCATCGGCATTGTCCGTCGCCGTCTGCATAGCCACCATACGGGCGGCATGCTCTGAGGCGTTGGAATCAAGCAGGGCCGTGTAGAGCATCAGGTGGGCTAGCTTCGGAATGAGCTGCGACAGCACGGTGTGCATATCGGGCTCTACAATGAAGTTGTCGTTGAGCGGCTTCACCTCTTCTTTCTTCTCTCCAGACTCCTGACGCTTGTCTCCCCTCTTCTTCAGATACTCCTGCGACTCCTTCGTGGCAATGATGCTGGTAAGGTCGCGCTCGTGATCGGCCTTCAGCTCCGACTCGATATCGATGGGCAGGAAAGTCTTGCGGGTGAGCACCTGCGAGCCTGCGCTTTTGAAGTGATGGTAGATGAGTTCAACCTTGTCTATCTCACCCTCAGCGAACTTCTTGCCAAGTTCCATCGCGATGTCGATACACTGAGAGACATTCGGCTTGTCGGCCAGCGCCGAGAATTCACCCTGCACCTTCAAACCCATCTTCTGTGCCTTCTCGAAAACCTTGCGGCCGATGGGATAAATCTCCACATTGTCGCGGCCGATGGTCTGGGCATAGTCGTCGACGGCATGCGTCATCATCTTGATGGTGTTGGCATTGAAGCCGCCGCAGAGCGAGGAGTTGGAGGTGAAGACCACCAGGGCGACACGCTTCACGGGGCGCTCCTTGTCGTAGATGGTCTGGGCCTCGGCCTCGGCTGCGAGGAACGACTTGAGGATGTGCTCCAGCATCGTCTCGTAAGGCAGCATGTTCTGGATGGCCACCTGAGCGTGATGGAGCTTCGACGAGGCCACCATCTTCATCGCCGAAGTGATCTTCCGCGTGGACTTGACTGAGGCTATGCGGCCTTTAATTTCTTTCAGGCTGGGCATAGGCTATCAGCTTTTATACGTTCCTGCGATGTCGGCCATCACAGCCTCGATCTTCTTGGTCGTATCGTCGTCGATCTTTCCGCTGGCTAGGGTCTCGATAACCTCGGGATTGGATGAGCGCAGCTTGTCGAGGAACTGGTTCTGGCACTCACGTACCTTGGGGATGGGCACCTCGCGCATCAGTCCGTGCACACCGCAATAGAGGATGGCAATCTGCTCGCCCACAGGCATCGGACTGTACTGCGGCTGAATCAACAGCTGGTTGTTCTTACGTCCACGGTCGAGGGTCATCGCCGTCACGGCATCCATGTCGCTGGAGAACTTTGAGAAGGCCTCGAGCTCACGATACTGGGCCTGGTCGATTTTCAGCGTACCGGCCACCTTCTTCATGGACTTGATTTGTGCCGAGCCACCCACACGGGATACGGAGATACCTACGTTGATGGCGGGACGGAAGCCCTGGTTGAAGAGGTCACTCTCGAGGAAAATCTGACCGTCGGTGATGGAGATTACGTTCGTCGGGATGTAAGCCGACACGTCGCCGGCCTGTGTCTCGATGATAGGCAGGGCTGTCAATGAGCCGCCACCCTTCACGTGACCCTTCATGCACTCGGGCAGGTCGTTCATCTGCTCGGCCACCTCCTGCTGCTCGTTCATCTTGGCAGCACGCTCAAGGAGACGGCTGTGGAGATAGAACACGTCGCCGGGATAGGCCTCACGTCCTGACGGACGGCGCAAGATCAGCGACACCTCACGATAGGCCACGGCCTGCTTCGAGAGGTCGTCGTAGACCACGAGCGCGGGCAGACCACGGTCGCGGAAGTACTCACCGATGGCGGCACCGGCGAACGGTGCGTAGTACTGCATAGCGGCAGGATCGGCAGCGGTAGCGCTGACCACAATGGTGTAAGGCATGGCACCATGCTCCTGTAGGGTGCTCACGAGTGCAGCCACAGTAGAAGCTTTCTGACCGATGGCCACATAGATACAATAGACAGGCTTGCCTGCCTCATAGAAACTCTTCTGGTTGATGATGGTATCCACGGCGATGGCGGTCTTACCCGTCTGACGGTCGCCAATGATGAGCTCGCGCTGTCCGCGGCCGATGGGAATCATCGAGTCGATGGCCTTCAGACCTGTCTGCAGCGGCTCCTTCACGGGCTGACGGTAGATCACACCGGGGGCCTTGCGGTCGAGAGGCATCTCGAAGGCGTCGCTCAGGTCGATGTCACCCTTGCCGTCAATGGCCTGTCCCAGAGGATTGATGACGCGGCCCAGCATATTGTCGTTGACACGGATGGAGGCGATACGCTTCGTACGCTTCACAACCATGCCTTCCTTGATGCCCGACGTGCCACCAAGAAGCACACAACCGACGTTGTCTTCCTCAAGGTTCATCACGATAGCCATCGTGCCGTTTTCAAACTCCAGCAGCTCGTTGGCCTCGGCATTGCGCAGACCATAGATACGAGCTACACCGTCGCTGACGGTCAGCACGGTACCTACCTCTTCGAACTTCTCGGCATTGGAAATGCCTTTGAGCTGGTCGAGCAGCACCTGAGATACTTCGCTTGGTTTAATCTTATCTGACATTTTCTTTATTTTTACGTAATGACGTTATAACGTTATGACGTTACTTTTTTAAAGTATTAAGAATACTGTTGAGTTTCGTCTTGACACTGGCGTCCATGCGGAAGGTGTCGTACTCGAGGATGAAGCCGCCGATGATATCGGGGTTCACCTCGGACTCGAACTCCACGGTTCCATTAGTCTTACTCTCCACCATGCGGCGCATCTTCTGCTCGATGGCAGGGGTAACGGCGGCAGCGGTGATGAGACGTCCTCGGATGACATTCTTCTGTTGGCGGTAAAGCGTGACGTACGAATTGGCGATGAACTGCATCACGTTCTCACGGTCCTCCTTCAGCACCAGCTGGATGAAGACCTTGGTAAGTGCGGAGGGCTGCTTGCCGACGGCTGTCAGCAGCAGCGTCTCTTTCTTGTCCTTAGAGAGCATCGGATTGTCTATCGTAAACCGCAGCTGTGGCACTTCGACGTAGCTCTTGGCGAGCTGTTGCATCTCCGTGTAGACAGCATCCTCGATTTTCGCGTCGGTGGCACTCTTGAGAAGTGCACGGGCGTATCTTACCGATATGACTCCTATATCCATACGTTATCGCGTTTATTTGTCAGTAGGAACATCATCCAGCATACGGTCAATCAGAGCCATTTGCGACTTGTCGTCCTTGAGGTTCTGCTTGAGAACCTTTTCCGCAATCTCCACGCTGAGCGCAGCGACTTGCTGACGGATGTCGGCAATGGCCGCCCGCTTCTCCTGCTCGATGGCGACCTTGGCGTCGCCCAGGAGTCGGGCACCTTCCTCACGGGCCTTTTGCTGGGCCTGCTCCACGATAGTGTCGCGCGTCTCGGCTGCCTCCTTGAGGATCTGAGCCTGACGGTCGCGAGCCTCCTGAAGTATGGCCTCGCCTTCCTGCTTGATATTCTCCAACCGCTCGGAGGCTTCATGGGCCTTGAGCAGACTCTCGTCGATGTACTTCTTCCGCTCTTCTACCATGTTGGTGATTGCGGGGAAGCCATACTTTGCAAGCACGAAAAAGACGACGGCAAATGCCAGAAGCATCCAGAACAGAAGTCCCAGATCAGGGGTGAGGATTGCTGGCAGTTTACTGAAATCCATTCGCTGTAATATTTAGTGATTACTTGAAGGACTGTCTCTTAGATCAAGAAAGCACAAGCTGCAATGGCGAAGAGGGCGCAACCCTCAACAAATGCAGAGGTCAGAATCATGTTCGTCTGGATCTTACCAGTAGCCTCCGGCTGACGGGCGATGGCGTCCATAGCGCTACCACCAATCTTACCAATACCCAAACCTGCACCAATTGTTGCAATACCTGCACCGATACCGCAGCCCAGCTGAGCCAGACCTTCTGCGGCCAATAATAAAGCTGAAATCATAA
>JAEEGF011591874.1_pt1 | contig 102734 bp, 77 predicted proteins | sample 9134171 | NCBI WGS metagenome assembly JAEEGF01 (sample SAMN16246542, study PRJNA631951) | gut metagenome | biome: gut microbiome; feature: rumen; material: AP-attached | host: Bos | place: Iran: Karaj | collected 2018-10
CCGTTTCATTGAAGGCTTCAGCTCACCTGCGAATGCCCGTTGCCGTTCAAAGGTTTCTCTGTTCATTGGATGGTTTCAAATTTAAATGGTACACAAAGGTACAAAGATTTGAAGAGAATACCACACATAGCAGAGAAAAGTAACTTAATTAGACAAAGAAATCAACTTGATTAAGCACAAAAAGTAAGTTGATTATGGGTAGGAATCTCTGGGGGGCCTTTCATCTACTCCGACCTGACTGGCAATCAGACCGAACTAAACGGGCAGTCAGCTCCGGGCTGATTTGCCCTTCCCTGCCACTACGCTTCTCCCTTGCTACAAAGGATAGTAGAGGAACGCATAAGGAGGGTACATTTGCACACTCCTCGAGTCTACACGTGTAGACTCCTGGGGGTAACACGTGCAGACTCCGGAGGCTGCAAAGAAGCGCACAGAGATTCCTTCCGATAGCAACACGTGTCTTATACTGAAATAGGTTGACACATTTAAGAACCAAATAAATGTGTCAACCTATTTCAGTATAAGACAGGATGAAAAACGGTTTTCAGAAACTGAATAACTGAATACTGAATACTGAGTCACAAACAAGAAGACGATGTAAGGATTTTTCTAAGTAATCATTAATACGCGTTTTTCTGCCGTACTGGATAAATTTTATTCCCATACTAGGGAATTTTTGCGCCCTACTATAGTAACAATTGTTCCTATTCGTACAAAAAAAACGAGGGGCAGAAACGCCCCTCGCTCCGTGTAAAGGATTTTTATTAACTATTTTATAACATTGCCAAAAGACTTTGCCCTACTTCACCGTTTTCTTGCCCGACTGAATGTAGATTCCATGGGGAAGAGAGTCCGTTTCATGCCCCAGATACGTGCCTCCAATACTATATACTGGCGTATAATCAGGCTTCTGAAGGTCGGAATTCTGCACAGCACCAATGCCCGTTGCATTATCTACCGTAAAGCGGTAAGAGCCGGAACCTAAGCGGCAGACAGCTCTGCCATCCTCAACGCCCAGATACTCTATATCGCTGCATTCCGATACAAACTGACCGCTTTCCTTCAATTCATACCCATCAGCAACAGGCATATAGAGTGTAGCAGTGGTATTGGCAGGGATGGTAACATCGTAGGTAAGGTCTGCTCCGCCCTCGCATACCCAAGCTGCCTTGATAGGCCCATAGACACTCCAGAAGTTAGCATCCACACTGGTGATACGCTTCTGCTGGTAGCGAAGAATCTTACGGGTGTCGGGATTGGGACGAAGGATGAAATGCTTGAAGCCTGCATTCTCCTCATCCGGACAGATACCTGCCATATGACGGAACATCCATTCGGCGATGATACCATAAGCATAATGATTGAAGGAGTTCATGCTGACAGGACCATATCCACTAGCCTTAGTATAGGAATTCCAACGCTCCCAGATGGTGGTGGCCCCCTGGTCTATGCTATAAAGCCACGAGGGATCATTACGCTGAAGAAGCAGGGTGTAAGCCTCATCGTTCAGACCGTTTTCCGTAAGTGTCTGATTCAAGATAGCTGTACCCAGGAAGCCTGTATTGAGTTTGTAGCCATTATTGGAGATGGCATTGCGAAGAGCCGTCTTGGTACGTTTAATGGCATTCTCATCGCGTAACAGATTGTAATGCAAAGCCATAAGGTAGGCACACTGAGTATTGATGTTGGGTACACCTGTAGAGGAGATAGTGTAACGTGTCTGCCACTCAGCTTTAATATTATGGAAGAGTTCATCGTATTGCTTGGCCTTCTGGGCATAGCTGTCAGTCTCTGAGGTTGAGAGTACACGGGCCATTTTGGCCATCAACTGAGCATCAAGGGCATAGTAGCAGACACTGCAGTAACGCGAATCGGTATTCACATAGGCCACCCAGTCGCCGTACGTAGTCTCGCCGCCATTATACTTATAGCTACCCTCCGTCTTGGTAGAGAGGAAGTTCATGTAGTTCTCCATAGCCGTCCAGTTGTCCCTGATAATCTGCTTATCGCCTGTCATCAGATAGACATTCCAAGGCAGGATGACACCTGCATCAGCCCATGCTGCGGCTCCATGACCCACGCCCCAAGCATAAGGCGCGATATGGGGGAAGGCACCATCTGAGCGTTGTGAGTCGCGCATGTCACGCATAAACTTCTCGTAGAACATGCGCGTATCGGTATTGTAGAGGCCAGCCATTGAATAGACCTGCGTGTCGGCTGTCCAACCCTGGCGTTCATCTCTCTGGGGGCAGTCTGTAGGAACGCTTAGGAAGTTGCTGCGCTGTCCCCACATGCAATTGCTATAAAGCTGATTGACATCGGGGTGAGAGGTCTTGAAGCTGGAACGTTCATCCATTGCAGAGGTGACGGTCTCGCCCACTACATTGGTAAGTTCCACATCAGCACTGCTGACAACTTCGATGTAACGGAAACCCATGAATGTGGTAGTGGGATGGAAGGACTCACCCTCCTCTGCACCTTTAAGGGTATAATAGAGCGAAGCTTCAGCACCACGCAGATTCTCTGTATAGACAGAACCGGCTGGACCGTCGTCACCACGATTGCGGTCGCCCGTTGTATTAGGCATTTCGCCAAAGCGGAAGCGCAGGCGGGTACCACGCTCGCCCTTAGCCGTGAAGCTAACCCATCCGGCAGCATTCTGAGCAAGGTCGATAATGGCAGTTTGACCAGCCTTAAGCTGGAAGTTGTTCTGCCCTATCAACTCTGAAACGGTATTTATCGCACCATAAGTCTTTCCATTAGACTTTGCCCCCTCATATATGGTGATGGTCTTAGGCTGACGAGCCAAGGCAGGAACAGCCTTTATGGCAGGGCCTTCGAAAGCACGGATAGTACCCTGGAAGTCGTTGCTGACCGCTGTAGCGAACCAATCGGTATCATCGAAGTCCGCCTCTGACCAGTTACTCTCCAAGCGGGCATCATAGGTCTCACCATTGTAGATATCACCCTTGCGAAGTGCGCCATTGGTATTGCAAGACCATGAAGTGTCTGTGGCTATGGTCTCCTCAGAGCCATCATCATAGGTAATAACTAGCATTCCACGGAAAGCAACAGGCTTGCTGCCATACATACCATGAGCTATGCCCCCACTCCACCAGCCACTGGTAACCTCGGCTCCGATGGCGTTGTCGCCTTCACGGACAAGGGCCGTCACATCATGTGTGGTATAGAAAACTGTCTTGGTGAACTCTGTAAAGCCTGGCTTCAGCTCGTCTTGCTCTGTAGTACCATCATCGTGAGTAATGCCTACGCGCGTACCGTTTATATATACGTTGTACACGCCCAAACCTGTAGCATAGAGACGGGAACGCTTGATACCCTGCTTGGCAACAAATACCTTGCGCATCATGGGAGCACCCGGCAATATGCTGCCATCGCTCTGCATCATACGCTTGGCACTACCATCAGCAGCTGCCATATAAACCTGACGGCTATCATTGTATTCGCGCACATCCGCATTGTCAAAGATACTTGTGGTCTTATCGAAATCCTCTGAGAGAACCACACTACCATTACCCTCAGCATCGTACGAGGTAACCTTAAGATTGTCGAAGTAGGCCTTCTCGCGCTCGTTGCCCGTAGCACTTACACGGAAGCCCACATCACCCATACTCAGTACAGCAGAGGCATCCACAAAGGTATCCACCAGCCTATCATCTATATAGGTACGCACATAAGGGGTCTCGCAGGCTATGCATATGTGATGTGTCTTGCCAATAAAATCATCCTTGGTAAAGCCTTGGATAGGGGTATCATTATAGGTAAGATTACCTGCATTGTATACATGACGGCGAACTACTGGCTGAGAGACATCAAGGGTATTGATAGCCCACATCATGTAAGTGTCTGCCGATGTAGCAGAAAAACAGATACTGGCATTATCCTGAATGATGGTCATGTCTGCCTCTACATCATAATGCACATACTTGCCCACCTTCAACTGCCAACAGTAGGTGGCAGGACCAGACACATAGAATCGTCCGTCCGCCACACTGCCGCCTGAAAACATCTTTCCTTCCTCTGTATCAAAATGCTCCTGCAAAAGAATTTTACCGCCTGAGGTCACTACGAAATCATCAAAGTAGGCCTGCTCTGGTACATTGCCGTTGTCATAGTCCTCGCGGAAACCAAAATCACCATAGGCAAAATCACCTGTACGACTGTCCACCTGCGTACCATCGACATATGTTGTGGCCGTATTGGCATTCCTGACCTCTATACGCAGGGTATGCACCTCTCCGTTCTTTACATCAACGCCAAGGGGATTCTCAGACAGACAGGCGGCACCACCGTTCTGCCAACGGTGCGGACGGAAACGGGCCGAACCGGTAAGGGTGTTCACCTGCCACATATAATAGTTATTATGGTCCTTGGCAGCAAAGATAAGACCTGCGGCCAACTGCTGAACCTGGAACTTCACCTCCACCTCATAATCCTTGATCTCTGGAGAGGATTCATCAGAGGAACTGCCTTTGGGATTGGTGCTGGCCTTTATCCACCTTGCCTTGTCCCAAGCTGTGGCATCCTTAAGACCCACTTCAAAATATGCCAACTCTGTACTGGTAGCCACATTGCCCTTGTTGTCTGTGACAGTTACCTGCCAGTAGTAACGTGTACGGGCCTGAGGGGTAAAGCCTGATGTCTGCACATCAGCAGACTGACTGTCCTCTATGGTTCCTGACTCCCATACGATATCACTGAAATCACGCTCCTTACTAATCTTAATGCTGTAAGAAGTCTGCATAACGCCCCGTTCCGTGGAACTGAGATGCCAACTGAAAGACGGAACGGCAACATCAATACCTATGGGATTGGTGTATGCCTGCGTTCTAAGATTGTTCACCTCGAGCGCATGCATACTTACAACCATAACCCATAGCACAAAAAAAGACCAAATTTTTCTCATATTGTTGTTAATCATTAGGTTTTCTTGTTACTTTCCGGGGCAAAATTATTGTTTAGCAAACAACCAAACCTTTAATTAATGTCATTAACACATCAAATTATGACATATAGCAGAGAAAACTGCCATATTTAACGTAAAAAGCTGTAATTAAAGGCAATGATTTCAGGATTTTGGTTACCTTTGTGAGGAATTTTATGCTACTTCCTATAAAATATGATATCCACAAACGAACATCTCAACTTTAAATACCTGCCCGTTGTTGAACACGATCTGGATTGGGGACTGACAGTTAGCTGTGTTGGCAGTCAGGACATTCTACCTGGCGAGAGCTATCCGCCTGCAGAGCACCCGTTATCACACAGATTCAAGCCTACAAAGGGGCGTATGCTGGATGAATTCCAGTTGATCTACTGCGCCAAAGGGGCAGGGACATTCTGCTCGGCATCAGCAGGAGAGATGCAGGTTAAAGCCGGAGATATGATCATGCTCTTTCCACAAGAGCGTCATACCTATCATCCCGACGAGAAAACAGGATGGAAGGAATATTGGATAGGATTCAAAGGGCCTAACATAGAGATGAGGGTAAAGAATGGATTCTTCAGTCCTGAGCGACCCCTGTTTCATCTGTCACCAGCAAGGAGCAGCGATGTAATCTATCTGTTCAACCAGGGAATAGATGCGGCTAAACATATGGAGAAAGGATACCAGCAACTGCTTAGCGGATACGTGAACATGCTGTTGGGGTACATCCTTTCCTACGACAACACACTAAGTCAGGCAGAAAAGGAAGTTACAGAGGCTATACATCAAGCCATTCTGTTCATCCACAACAACTACCAGCACGACATACAGTCGGAGGACATAGCGAAAGCCATCAGCTGGGGCTATAGCCGATTCAGAAAAGTATTTCTGCAGCAAACAGGCAAGACGCCATACCAATACATACAGGAAACGCGCATCAAACAGGGCAAATTCCTCTTGCTGAATACCACAAAGGCACTAAAAGAAATAGCCTACGAGGTAGGTTTCAGCAATCCCGACTACTTCTCGACCGCCTTCAGACGGATAACAGGTTTGTCACCGTTGGCTTACAAGAAACAGCAACTGGAATAACAAGATTATTGGATACCCAAGAGACTGAAAGGTGTGGTGTAGGTGGTACGGATGCGCCACTGCTCAGGGTATAGATTGTTGATACGGTTGCCCACACACTTACCTGGGCCTAACACATAACCCTTGTAGCAAAGCAGGACCATACCTCTGGGCGCAGGTACACGAACAGCCTCACGACGCAGATATTGCAGGGCCTCGTTATAGTTAAGTTCAATGCGTGGCATATCGGGGTCTACCGTAAAGGCGGGAGGTATGACATTGAGCATTGAGCATTGAACATTGAACATTGGCAATTGAGAATTGTTCTCAGCTTCAGAATTTTGAATTGGACTGTCTTTCCTTATGGCTGCACAATAGAAGCCTTCACCCCTATCTCTACCAGGGAGGAAATGACGTTCCTCCAAGAGTTCTGCACCAAGGCTATCGCAAATCCAGTGGGCATTATCCTCATCTTCATAACGATTGAAAGTACAGGTGCTATAGATAAGCAGGCCACCTGGTTTGAGCACATGCCAGATGTCTTGCAGAATCTCGCGCTGACGATGCCAACAGAGGTCCACATTCTGAAGGCTCCAATCCTTAATGGCTACCTCATCCTTACGGAACATGCCCTCACCTGAACAGGGAACATCAGTCACTAGCAAATCAAAGCAGTCCGTGAAGGCGCCAAAGTCAGCCGGATAGTTCTGCGTAACGATACTACGGACAGGATACTCATCCTCTGCCACACGCGTCCACTTCTGCATATTCTCAGCCAGCACCTGAGCACGCTTAGGCATAGGCTCGTTGCTGACAAGCACAGAGCCTTCAGGCAACAAACCAGCCAACAATGTACTCTTGCCACCAGGGGCAGCACAGAGGTCGAGAGCGGCGACAGGGAATTGAGAATTGAAAATTGAAAATTGAAAATTATCTGCTGGCTGCTGACTGCTGGAATTTTGAATTTTGAACGCCGAAGGGGTCGCGAGCGAAATGCGAGAACGAAGTGGCAATTTTGAATTTTGAATTTGAAGTAGGTACTTGCGGATCAGTTCCGCAATGTACATAGAAGAGGCTTCCTGTACATAATAGGCACCGGCATGCAGCAGGGGATCAAAGGTAAAGGCGGGGCGCTCTGCCAGATAATAGGCATCGGGACACCAGGGAACGGGGTCGGCCTGCACATTATCCAAGCTAAGAGGCTGGCCCTTACGGGGATTCAGACGGATGGAAACCTCGGGGTCTGTCTCACAGAGGGCTTGGCACAACGCATCGGCAGTACTGGTATCATACTGCTCGTGCATCAAACGTACAAAGTCCTCTGGCAACTGCATAACGGTTACACGCTTACAACGCCCTTGATGGCGGGCCAGGGATCATAATCAACGAGCTGGAAGTCCTCATACTTGAAGTCGAAGATGTTCTTCACCTCTGGGTTGATAATCATCTTGGGCAACTTACGAGGCTCGCGGCTAAGCTGCAGCTTAACCTGATCCATGTGGTTGAGATAGATATGCGTATCACCTGTAGTATGGATGAACTCGCCGGGCTTGAGGCCACAGACCTGAGCCATCATCATACACAACAGGGCATAAGAGGCAATGTTGAAGGGGACGCCCAGGAAGCAGTCGGCACTACGCTGATAGAGCTGCAGGCTAAGCTTACCGTCTGCCACATAGAACTGGAAGAAAGCATGGCAGGGGGGCAGATTCATATTCTTGATGTCAGCCACATTCCAGGCGCTGACAATGATACGACGACAATCGGGATCGTTCTTGATGGTATCTACAGCCTGCTGAATCTGGTCTATGAAGCCTCCGTCATAATCAGGCCAAGAACGCCACTGGTAGCCATAGATATGGCCCAGATCACCCGTCACAGGGTCGGCCCACTCATTCCAGATACGTACTCCACGCTCCTGCAACCAATGGGCATTGGTATTGCCCTGCAGGAACCAGAGCAACTCATAGATGATACTCTTGAGGTGTACCTTCTTGGTGGTAAGAAGAGGGAAGCCCTCCTCCAGATTGAAACGCATCTGATGGCCAAAGATGCTGACGGTACCGGTTCCGGTACGGTCGCTCTTCTTATTACCCTCGTCAAGGATGCGCTGCAGTAAGTCTAAATATTGTTTCATTGACTATATTGACTATATTTACTATTTGACGATTTACTATTTACGATTTATTTGACCATTTTATTATTGACCATTGGCATTGGAGGTCTTTACATAGTCAACAAAGCGATAAGAGTGGGCATGTTTTTCGTCAATATCATGCTCTTCTTTCTCTGCCACCTTCCACTCTTCTTCTGAGAACTGGGGGAAGAAAGCGTCAGCCTGAGCCGGAGTATCATCTATCTCTGTCAGACAGAGGCGGTCTGCCAAAGGCAACGCCTCTGCGTAAACGCTGGCTCCACCTATTATATATACATCCTCTTCTGGAGCACAAGAAGCCAAAGCGGCCTGCAAGGAAGGGAATGTCTCAGCGCCTGGGAAGGTTACCTGAGAGCGTGTAAGCACCACATTACGACGGTTAGGCAAGACACCTTTAGGTAGCGACTCGAAGGTACGACGCCCCATAATGATGGTATGCCCTGTGGTAAGCGCCTTGAACCGTTTGAGGTCGTTGGGCAACCAATAGAGCAGCTTATTCTGATAACCTATGGCCAGATTGCGGGCCACGGCAGCAATGATACTAACCATAAGAATTCCGTGTTTTATTATGGACGCAAAAGTACAAAAAAAAGGCGACTTGCGGAAACAAGTCACCTCTTTTTTTATTAGGAAATCTGTCTTTTACTAGTTACGACGTGAAGCTGAATAATTAATCTTCAAAGCCCATGACTTACGCAACACTTCCTTGATATCGGTGATATAACCCATATGAGTGTGCTGGTCAGCCTTGATGGAGATAACCTGATCTCCCTCGTTAACCATTCCCTTACGCTCTGATGCAACGAAGTCCATTACTTCACGGGGTTCTGCATAACGATCGTTCAACTGAATACGAGTACCGCTACCCATCTGAGCACGAAGCTGATCTGTTGGAGGACCAACATAGATGAATGAAACGGCTGACTTCTTCTCCAGCTTGGTCAGCTCAGTTCCCTGAGGAACAACGAACTTGACCTTGAGCGTTACTTCACGCATCGTTGTTACCATCATGAAGAAGAACAAGATGGTAAAAATCAAGTCGGGCAGAGATGAGGTATTCATCTCGACCATCTCACGACCTTCTTTTCTCTTAAATCCTGCCATTATTGTGCTACTCCATACTTTTTAGGTTCGGCCTCGGAAATATTCTGAGGATAGTACTGACGGACTGCAGCCTTGAGATCTTCATCCAAAGACTCGTATAGACGTCCGAACTTCTCCTTAGAAATCTCGTCACGCAACTCGCTATAAGCAGCTACCAGTTCGTTCTGAACCTGGAAATACGCGAAGTATGGCGTATCACGGGCAGTCTGAACAGAGATAACGTGCTTGTCGGTTACGAAGCAACGACCCATATGATCAATTACCTTAACATGCTTCTCAGGCCACTTGCTGAAATTCTGCTCGTTCTTGATAAAGTCTTTAGCGCGCTGACGCAATATGCTGATATCAACATAATCGTTAAAGGTCTCATCCTTTATCCAGAGCTGACCTGCAGAGTTCAAGCGAACATACATAATGTTCCTGGACTTGATGTCGACCTGGGCATCCTCCTGGTCTGGATCTGGGGGATTGGGAAGTCGGCGAGACAAACCCATATCCGTATCCATTGATGTTGTCACCAGGAAGAAGATAAGCAGCATGAAAGAGATGTCAGCCGTTGAACTGGTGTTCAGGCCCGGCATTTTCTTTTTCTTCTTTGCCATATCTACTTAACTGTTTTTTAAAGGATGTTACTTCTTAATAGCACTTTTTGTAAGAACGCCAGTCATGCTAACAATTACAGCAGCTGCAGCAGCAAGGGTAAGGATAGCAATTGATACACAGAATGCATCAACCACAGTAACCCAACCAGCTGAGGTTACGGTACCGTCGGCAGCAGTGAATGCTTCCTCACCAATACCCAATACGAAACCAACTACAACTGAAGCAACGAACAAGCCCCATGTAATAAGGGAAACCTTACCACCAGGAACGCCGGTTGAAGCAGCAGGATCTGTACCCTTGCTACTTGCAATACCCTTGATTCCTGACCATACAGTAAGTCCTGCTGTTGCAATTACCAACAGGTACATCAACCACATGATGATGTCTGTCAGTATAGGCTCATTGTTGTCACCTACAGGATTATCATAGCCGATCGTCAAGAACGCTGCGAAGGATACCAAGATAATTCCAATGCAGATGTACAAAGCCATCTTGGAAATTTTCTCAATCTTCATAATACTTTCTCTGAATCGGGGTTATTACTTCTTACACTTGTCTGACTGTACACACATGGTCAACAGCTCCTGAGCTGCCTCTTCCATATTACTGGTCAGAGATTCTACCTTAGCCAGAATGTAGTTGTAGAATACCTGAAGAATCAAAGCTACGATAATACCGAAGATAGTGGTAATCAAAGCCACCTTCATACCACCAGCAACAACGGTAGGACTGATATCACCAGCACGCTGGATGTCATCGAATGCCATAACCATACCGATCACAGTACCCAAGAATCCGAGAGAGGGAGCCATAGCGATGAAGAGGGTAATCCAAGAGCAGTTCTGCTCGAGGTAAGAGCCCTGAACCTCAGCCTCCATGTTGATAGTACTCTCGATAGTACCGATATCGTTACGATCAGCACTAGCCAAGCACTCCATAGCCTTGCGGCTAACCTGAGCTACAGGACCACGTGTACCCTTGCAGAATTCAATAGCACCATTAACGTCACCAGCGGCAACCTTAGCAGCCAAATCAGTTGTGAACTTACGTGTATTGATCTGAGCGAGAGACAGATAGATAACGCGCTCGATACAGAATGCAAGACCCAGTACCAAAGCGATAGCAACCAATGACATGAAGCCTGCGCCACCCTCGATGTACTTTGTCTTCAAAGTCTTAAAGATACTTTCACTCTCTTCCTCTACAACGGGAGCAGCGTCTGTTTCTGCCTCAGCAGCAGTAGTGTCTACAGCAGTAGTGTCTTCTGCCACGCTATCAACCTGCTCAGTAGTAGTTTCCACATCTTCCTGAGCCATTACAGCTGGTGTCATTCCAAAAGTAAATGCTGCTACCAACGCAACAATTGCAAATAACTTTTTCATTTCGTGTTCTTTTAAATTGATTAATGTTATTACTTTTTGTTTTATTTTATTCTCACTTAATGTCTTCAAAATGTGTAAGCGGGGAGACGGGGATTCCGTAAAGGCTTTCTGCCTTGTCGGCTTTGAACCCCTTCTCATACCTTGCGGAGAGACGGGGATTCGAACCCCGGATACGCTTTTGACGTATACACGCTTTCCAGGCGTGCCTCTTCAGCCACTCGAGCATCTCTCCTTAGGCAGAAACGCACAATTTATGCGTCACTATATACGTTTTCGGTTACAAAAATATCTTTTTTTTTGAACATTACCACACGATATTGCAAAAAGTTTTGAGTAAAATGGATTTTTTCGACTATTTGCACACAACGGCACTACTTCATACGGGGAAAAACACGCTTTACATTGGCATTGGTAACTTTTTCCACCTCTTCGGGCGTTACATTATATATATCTGCCATTTTACGCATAACTTCAACAACATAAGCCGACTCATTCCGCTTTCCCCTATAAGGGGTAGGAGCCAGATACGGGGAGTCTGTCTCCAACACAATACGCTGTAGAGGAATATGGCGCAGGACGTCTGGTAAGGGGGATTTCTTGAATGTAGAGACACCGCCGATACCCAAAACAAAGCCGTCAAAAGTAAGCAATTCCTGCGCCTCCTCAAGCGTTCCGCCAAAGCAATGGAACACGCCGGACAACCCCTCTGACATATACGGACGAAGGGCCTGCACCAACTCTGAATGGGCAGAACGGGAATGAATCATCAGGGGAAGTCCGTAACGAACAGCCCACTCTATCTGTCGGGAGAAGGCATCTATCTGCTGTTGCTTATAGCTGGCATCCCAATAGAAATCCAGCCCCACCTCGCCTACTGCGATATATGGATGAGACGGGTCTTCCAACAACGCCTCCATCCTGGAGAGAACCTGAAGATAGTCGTCCGTCACATCCTCGGGGTGCAAGCCCATCATGGGATAGCAATAACCAGGATTGGAACGGCAGAGAGACAGCATAGGCTCTATAGATTCCTCGTTGATATTAGGCAACAGGATACGCTCTACCCCAGCCTGCCGTGCCCGCTGCACAACAAGTTCTCTATCCTCCTCAAATTCAGGACCGTAGATATGACTGTGCGTATCTATCATGACTTGCGGTTGAGCATAGACTGGGCGTAATCCCAGAGAATAGCCGTGCGCTCCTGAGGCAGCGACAAACGAGAAATAGCCTGGGCAGCCTCCTGGTAATAATGATTGATTTTTTCGCGAACCAGTTGGGGAACACCAATCTCGTCATAAAGACGGGTAACGGCAGCCACCTTCTCCTCACGAGAGGGGTTCTCCTTATTCAGCCACATATCCAGTTCCTGAGCCTGATTCTTGTTGGCCAGCAACTGGGCATTGATAAGCATGTAGGTCTTCTTGTTGCACATGATATCACCACCAATCTGCTTGCCGAATGTCTTGAAATCTCCGTACACATCCAGGTAGTCATCCTGCAACTGGAAGGCAAGACCCAACTTCTCTCCGAACTCATACAATGCATCAGCATCCTGAGCAGAGGCACCACCCAGAATAGCTCCGATCTTGAGTGCACAAGCCAAGAGGACAGAAGTCTTCAGACGTATCATCTCAATGTATTCCGCCTCTGTAACATCTGATCGGTTCTCGAAATCAATATCGTACTGCTGCCCCTCATCAATCTCCAAAGCCGTCTCAGTAAACAGGCGCAGAACAGCAGGCATATACTTTTCATCGCACTGAATCATACGATGATAAGCCAGGACCAGCATGTTATCACCACTCAGAATAGCAGCATTATCATTCCACTTCTTATGCACACAGGCTTTTCCGCGGCGAACTTCGGCCCTATCCATAAGGTCGTCATGCAGAAGGGTGAAGTTATGGTAGGTCTCAATGGCTATAGCTGGCATCAAGATACTCTCCACATCCTCCTTATACATATTATATGCCATCAGCATCAACACAGGGCGCAACCGTTTTCCGCCCAAGGACAACACATACCTAATGGGATCATACAAAGCGGCAGGCTTTCTGTCGTATGGCAGGGAATCGATGGTATCGTTAACCATCTTCAGGAGTTCGCTACTACTATACATAATCAATTTCTTTACAATGAAACGGGGAAAAACAAGGCTGCCCACCTACACGGAGAGCAGCCTTACATTTATTCGAAAGGGGGATTAGCTCAAACGGAAAACGATAGGAAGACGGAAGTTACAACGAACCGGCTTGTGATTCTGTCTAGCGGGCTTCCACTTAGGCATCTTCTTGATTACACGCTCGGCCTCCTTAGACAGACTGGCATCAGGAGATTTCAAAATCTTAACATCCTGAATACTACCGTCCTTATTTACAACGAACGTACAGGTTACACGACCCTGAATCTCCTGCTCTCTGGCAATGGCAGGATACTGAAGATTATCAGAGATCCACTTATACATGGCTTCATCACCACCGGGGAACTCCGCATTATCCTCAACAAAATCGTAGACACGATCATCGTCATCATTCTCAACAACAGGACCGGCAGGACCAGAGATAACAGCAGTGGGAGCACCAGTACCTACTGTAGTAGTAATAACCTGATTAACCTCCTCAGTGGTCTGAATCTCCTCTTCTGGCAACTCGGTATCATCCTCTACCTCATTGATAACCTCCATAACGGTTGGTGCAGCAGCTGGTGGGGGAGCCATAGTTTCCTCCTGATGAGTGATAGGAATCATATCCTCATCCATGTTGAAATCATAAATTTTACTGTCGTCAACAACCTTCACCTCACGCTGGGTGTACTCGAAAGCGACGAACATAAGAGCCAAAGACAAAACATAACCAATCAAAATATTGGTGGATTTCTGTCCCTGCAGTTCTTCATTTACACTTTTGTTAGCTTCCATATTATTTTTCTTCTTATTATTGCTCGTAAACACATCTATTTGGGGCAAATTTAGCACATTTTTTTTATTCGCCGTCGCTCTCCAGTGTTTTTTTTTGAGTTCAATTTAAATTTTGTTCCAAGAAAAGACATTATTGACAGAAAATGCACTAACTTTGAACGCAAAATGCTAAGGACAATGACAAAGAAGCATATACTTCCACTTATTGGGGCATTATTATTTGTGCAGACAGAATCATTCTGCCAAGAAAGCACCAGTATTTTCAACTTCCTAAACCTACCCAATTCCTCACATGTAATGGGATTAGGAGGCAAAAACATATCTTTGGTTCAGGACGAAATACAGACCGCTGCAATAAACCCGGCACTACTTTCAAACATAAGCGACAAGAGCATTGGCGTTAACTTCATGTCGTATATGCAGGGATGCAAAGCAGGCGGAGCCGGATATGCTCAAACCGTTGGCAGCAGAGGCACCTGGGGTGTTTACACCCAGTTTGTGGGATATGGCTCAATGAAGGAGACAAACATTTCCGGCGAAATAATAGGTGATATGAAAGCGCTAGATTTCTGCATAGGCGGACAATACAGCTACATGCTTACAGACCGACTATCAGGAGGTGCTACAGGAAAGATTGTCTATTCTCATTATGGAGAGTTTACATCATGCGCCTTAGCGGTTGACCTGGGACTGAATTATTATTGGGAAGAGAAGAACCTTTCCATATCAGCCGTTGCCAAGAACATTGGCGGACAAATAAAGAGATTCGGCGATGTGGGAGAACGCATCCCCTTTGATATGCGAATAGGCTTCACCAAAGGATTAGGACATGCGCCCATAGACTTCTCTGTAACAATGGTTGACTTGACCAGATGGAGCCAGAGCGACTATTTCTCATCAGACGGCAAGGTCAGTGGAGGCAGAATCTTTACCAACCACTTTGAATTAGGAGTTGACGCCTACCCCATTCCTGTCATTTATGTCTGTGCCGGCTTTAACTTCCGTCGTGCATTTGAGATGAAAGCTGCAGGAAGCTCACATGCCGCAGGCCTTTCGTTTGGCGCTGGAGCCAACCTTAAGAAACTAAAGGTAGGCATTGCCTATGCCAAATATCACGTAGGTGCTCCTACCCTCTCACTGAATTTCGCATATAGTTTCCAAAAATCAGATAAGGAATAAGATAACATCAACATTCCGTTATACAGGTTCTAAACCCTAGCATATAATTACATCATGAATAAGATAACAATAGCCATTGATGGTCATTCTTCATGCGGAAAAAGTACAATGGCAAAAGACTTGGCAAGAGAAATCGGATATGTTTACATAGATACAGGCGCCATGTACAGGGCTGTGACTCTATACTGTCTGCAAAACGGACTCATTAAGGACGAAACCGTTGACACCGATGAGTTGAGAAAGCACATGGACAAAATCTCCATAACATTCCTTCTGAACCCAACTACCGGGAAGCCTGACACTTACCTGAACGGCGTCTGCGTGGAAGACAAAATCCGCACCCTGGAGGTCTCAAGCAAAGTCAGCTATGTTGCCGCATTGGGTTTTGTAAGGGAAGCCATGGTTGACCTGCAAAGACTGATGGGCGAGGCAAAAGGTGTGATTATGGACGGAAGAGACATCGGTACCGTTGTTTTCCCCAATGCAGAACTGAAGATTTTTGTTACGGCCAGCGATGAGATTCGTGCCCAGAGAAGGTACGATGAGCTAACTGCCAAAGGCGAGAAATGTAACATGGAAGATATCATTGCCAACATCCGTGAACGCGACAGAATTGACAGTACACGCGCTGTGAGTCCGCTCAGGAAAGCTGACGATGCCATTATCCTAGACAACAGCAATATGACTATCGCTGAGCAGAAAGCTTGGCTCATATCTCAATTCCAACGCGTAACAGCAGAATGAAGATAGAGATTGATCAAGGCTCAGGCTTTTGCTTTGGCGTGACACGAGCCATAGGAAAAGCTGAGGAGGAACTAAACAAAGACGGGCACATATATTGCCTTGGCGATATCGTTCATAACGGAAAAGAATGTGACCGCCTACAACGTTTAGGTCTTGCCACCATCAATCACGAGGAATTAAAGAACATTCGCCAATCCAAGGTTCTTCTAAGGGCACACGGAGAGCCTCCATCAACCTATCTTCTAGCCCAAAAGAACGAGATTGAGATTATAGATGCAACCTGCCCCGTTGTGCTACATCTGCAGGAACGCATCAAGAAAGAATACGACAACGACAAGGAGCACAAGAAGCAGATAGTTATCTTTGGCAAAAACGGTCATGCCGAGGTACTGGGACTGGTAGGACAGACAGAAGGAACAGCCATTGTCATTGAGTCCGTAGCAGATTTGCGCAAACTGGATTTCAACAAGGACATCTGCCTGTATTCACAAACAACAAAGCCCCTTGACGAGTTCAGACGCATTGTAGAATACATACAGCAGAACATCAGCAGCAACGCTACATTTACATTCTACGATACTATCTGCCGACAGGTAGCCAACCGCATGCCCAACATCAGGGAGTTTGCCAATAGGCATGATGTCATACTGTTTGTCTGTGGAAAGAAGAGCAGCAACGGAAGAGTGCTGTTCAAGGAATGCAAAGATGCCAACCCAAAATCCTATATGATAGATACAGCCAACGAGATTGACCTTCGTTGGCTGCAAGATTGTAATTCAGTTGGAATCTGTGGAGCAACAAGCACCCCCAAATGGCTAATGGAGGAGTGCAAAATAAGAATCGAGGAGTTGCTTGGCAGCAACAAATGATGAGCGCTGCCCTTCTAACACGCTCTTCTCAGCAGCCTTCAAGAGATCCGCAATAGTAGGATTCTGATAGAAATTGTTACGCAGTTGCTCATTTATACTCTCATACATCCAGTATTTAGACTGCTCGGCACGACGGAACTCAAAGTATCCGTTCTTCTTGACGAAGTCCATATATTCGTATATCATATCCCAGATCTCCTTGATTCCTAAAGCATAGAATCCGCTATAGGTAAGAACCTTGGGCTCCCAGCCACTCTCTGGCTTGGGGAACAATTGCAATGCATTTCTGAACTGTGTAGCTGCTAACTGGCACTTATCCACATTGTTGCCATCGCACTTGTTGATAACAATCCCATCGGCCATCTCCATAATACCACGCTTGATACCCTGCAGCTCGTCACCAGTACCAGCCAACTGTATCAACAGGAAGAAGTCAACCATAGAATGACAAGCCGTCTCACTTTGACCGACACCAACAGTCTCGACGAAGATCTTATCGAAACCTGCTGCTTCGCAAAGGATTATCGTCTCACGCGTCTTACGGGCCACACCGCCCAAACTACCAGCTGAGGGACTAGGTCGGATAAAGGAATCAGGATGAACAGAAAGCTTCTCCATACGGGTCTTATCACCCAGAATACTACCCTTTGTACGTTCGCTGCTGGGGTCAATGGCCAATACGGCCAATCTGCCTCCATGCTCCTTCAGGACATGTATGCCGAATTCATCAATACTGGTACTCTTTCCGGCACCTGGAACGCCACTGATACCAACCCTTATACTCTTACCAGAATGGGGCAAGCATTTCTCTATCACCTCCTGAGCAATTGCCTGATGAGCCGGATTCGTACTTTCCACCAATGTTACAGCCTGTCCCAAGACAGAGACATCACCACGCAATATTCCCTCTACATAGTCTCCTGCTGTAAGTTGGCGACGGGCAAACCTACCACGTTTGAGATAAGGATTAACGATAGAAACAGGGCCTACTCCACTGTTTACTGTCAGGCCTCCAAATTCTGCACTGTTCTCAGGATGTTCCATATCTGGTTATTTAAGGTTTTATATCAATGTTTATGACAGCCTTGGGCTGTATGGGGTCGTTCGTTATCAGGAGAACCCTTGGACGTCCCTTGGCACGCTTCAGATATTTTGGGGTTACAGTGACCTTCAGTTTCGTACTGGCACCAGGCTTGAGCACTCTGTTTCCCAAACTTACGGAGACAGCCTCGTTGAAGACCTGTACCTGTTCAAAATGCAAATCACTCTTACCCTTATTGGAAACAATAATTGTATGGGAAGCCTTGGACTTTCCTTCCAAAGCTGCAAACTCAACCTTTGATTCCGAAACAGACAACACAGGAGCATTTTCCTTCTCCTCCTCAGACATCTTGGAGAAATCAGGAAGCAGGACTGCAGAGATCTGAATCTCATTGGCATCACTAATCTTGTCACCCATATAACGGGAAAGATAAACAGAAGTCTTATTCAAGCCCATCTGCAACAACTTGTCACTGTCCAGCGTCAACCTGATAATTCCACGTTTTCCGGCTGGTACATTCTCCGGAATATATTGGGCAGACAGATATGAAGGCAGATGCATAAGTTCCGGACGGAAAGCTGTATGCTCTTTGTTGATAAGCGACATCTCTACCACAGGGTGCTCACCCTTATGGACATCATCAAACTCCAGATAGTTTGTTTCTATCTGTACATTTCCCAAGTCAATCGGGTATTCTATTCCCACGTCCTTGACATCCGTTACTACCGTTCCCTGTATTGTCAGATAGAATGGAGTATCAGACACATTTGTAACAATCTCCACTTCCTTATAGAAAGTACCCAAAATATTGGCATCATAGACCAAAGATATCACCCCACCCTTACCTGCAGGAATGGCCGTCTTGGGGAAAGTCACTTCAATACAACCACACGACGCTTTTGCCGAAGTAATCTTCAGCGGCTGATTACCTTTGTTGGTAAAGCCAAAGACTACCTTCTTGGGTTGCTGGAATTCCACCTCGCCCAGCTTCTTAATCTCCACATCAGGAACAAAGCGGGGTTGTGCATGTAGAACACCAACACTCATCAAATAAAGAAAAAATATATATTTCAGTTTCATTTCTGTTTGTCTGTTTTATACAATGTCCTTAAAGAAGCCTCTACCATACGTAGCAAGTCTCTTTTATCTGTTGATGGAGAATATACAAATCCTTCAGCAACGATTATCTTATTGTTCACGGAGTCTATCCTTGTCTGTGAAATGAAAGGACCGCCCAAAGCCCCGTTTCGCATCTCCCATAATCCACGTACTTCATAAACCTTCCGGCCATCCAGTTCCCTCAGACATGAGAAAAGGACAGGAGATCCGTCTATCTTAGTTGTCTGCATCCATTGGTCGGGGTTACTACCAGGGATGTTCATTCGCATTACAGAATCCCTACAAGCCACAAACTTATCCTCGTCAGCAATATCCATCCCATCCCACGGAAGCACATAGACAACGACATTAAGGTCCTTCTCGTTGAGATTTGATCCTGCCCAAATGAAATTCCTGCCAATCTTGCTAGCTCGAATCTGCTCAGGAACCTTCATGTCATAACCGACGGCAGACTTGAACTTCTTTTCCATGTCTCTGTTATGATGCTTGCGAAGATTATTCGCACGCATCTCTATCTGCGCATTGTCAAGCAAGCCTCGTATATACAACGCCTTCTCCGACAAGCATTTACGAAGTACATCTATAGTAGGAGCGGCTACCATCACTTCTATCTGAGGACGGGCAACAACATCTCTGGCCACCCCTACCGCAGCCTCTTTCAAGCTGGAGTCCAAACGGACAAAGAGCTTACTATGGAATGTGGTATACGTCTGGACATAATGACGAGATGATATCCTAACCGTTTTAAAGTAAGGTTCCTCCTGCATAAGACCAGGAACAGACCCTTGGGTTATAGCCTTAAGAGTATCAGCCAAGTCGCTATGCCAAACCTTATCATCTACCACAAGAAGTAGCTCACTGGGTAATCCTTTTGAGGCAACAATCCTTGGCTTCTTGTCCTTAGGTGTACAAGAAATCAGACAGGATAATAATATCAACAAGGGATAGAGTCTCATATTTGTTCCTTTGCTTTCTCACCCACAAAGGTATCTTCTTTTTCCGGGAATGGCAAAAGGGAACCGGAAAACTTCCTCTCTTGTTGTTTTTTTTTAACAGAAAGAACTAATGAATCAGAATTATAACGTACCCTTTCTGGTTCATTACCCTCACCTTATCTATTTCATTTTATTCCAAATGAACCCTTTCTGCCTTGATTGATTCACCCATAAAGGCTGCAGCCTTACACTGAAACGCCTCGGCCTGCTCTGTTGTCAAGAAACGTGTTGATCCTCCCTGAGTAACTCGCTTTGACATCTCCGGATGACGGTTCAGATAATCCTGCAAACTATTTGCCACATAATAGCCCTGCTCAATGACATGAATATCTGATGGCATATATTTTCTGATCTTCTCTATCAGAAGGGGATAGTGTGTGCAACCTAAGATAACACTATCTATCTGCGGGTCCCGACTGAGCAGGTTATCAATATTCTTCTTGACAAAATAGTCGGCACCGGGGCCGTCATATTCGTCATTTTCAACCAAGGGAACCCACATGGGACAAGCTTCGCCCGTGACATGTATATCCGGATGCAACTTGGCAATCTCCAAATCGTATGTAGCACTGCGTATTGTGCCCGAAGTTGCCATAATACCAACATGGCGGCTCTGTGATATACCCCCTACGATCTCTACAGTTGGACGTATAACACCCAAGACACGTCTATCCGGGTCCATCTGGGGAAGGTCATTCTGTTGTATGCTACGCAAGGCTTTTGCCGAAGCGGTATTACAACCTAGAATAACCAGATGACATCCCTGTGCAAAAAGATACCTTACAGCTTGTAAAGTAAACTCGTAAACGATATCAAACGAACGTGTACCATATGGAGCACGGGCATTGTCACCCAGATACAAATAATCATACTGCGGCATTAACGAACGTATCTGCCGCAGTATTGTTAAACCGCCATAGCCCGAGTCAAAGATTCCTATCGGGCCGGGCGTTTGTGGGAACTTATTAGTTTTGCTCATCTTGAGATGACGCTGCTGCCCCCAGTTTCTGACGTACAAGTTCTGTAACATCTACGCCAACCACAGGATTGATATACGGACATGCATTATCGTCAGTATTCAGGATAAAACCATATCCATATTCCACGCCAATTTCAAGAAGTATCCTATTTAGTTTCTTCTGCACCTCAGCAACCAAATCCTTCTCGGCCTGAGCCAACAGGGTCTGCACTTGTACACGAAAAGCAACACCATTATCCATCAGTGTCTGCAATTCTGCCTGACGCTTCTGCATAATGGTCTGGGGGAAGTCCTTCTGTCCCTGCAGGAAATCAACAAATTTCTTTTGGAACTCGGCTTCTCCTCTCGCAGCCTCCGCGTCGTACTTAGCCTTTAACGTTTGCAATTCCTGCATAGCCTGAGTATACTCCGGCATCTCCTTAATTACCTGCTGGTAACTTAAGTAGCCGAACTGTATCTGGGCAGAAGCAACTACAGGAACAACAACTAATAGAAATACTAATAGACGTTTCATATACTTTGTTTATTATTGGATACCAACCTCTTTCTTAATCTGAGCTGTCACGTCAGTGCTCAACTGTGAATTAACGAAGGGGATAGCACCAGTATTGATGTCAACAACGTAAACATAGCCACCTTCTTCGCCTACTTTCTTTACAGCAGCCAACACCTTCTCGTTAATAGCACTCATCTTCTCCATACGAGCCTTCTCCAGAGCCTGCTGATTGTCCTGGTAAGACTGCTGCAAACGCTGATACAGATCCTGCAGTTCCTGCTCACGACGCTGCTTTACATTATCCAACAGCTTAGCCTGCTCCTTCTGGTACTCTTCGCTCTTCTTCTGGAGTTCATCCTGCATCAACTTGATATCATCCTCGTACTGCTTTGCCATTGCCTGGATTTCCTCAGTAGCGGTAACATACTCCTTCATATTAGAAATGATGTCGGCACTGTTGAAATGAGCAAACTTCTGTGCATTCATACTCACGGGAGCTATCATCAGGATAGCAATCAATAATTTTTTCATAATCTTGCTTTATTATTTGTTATTCGTTATTATTATCTGTTGTTTAATTATATCCTAACTTAGAAAGAACCTCATTGGAAATATCAATTTTGGGATTAGCATAAATAATGCCGGCATCACTGGCACGATCCAGAATCAGACTATACCCCTTCAAATCAGATATATCCTTCACGGCGTTGTAGATCTCATCCTGAATTGGTGTCATCAGGCTCTCACGTTTCTTATAAAGCTCGCCCTCAGGACCAAAATATTTTCTCTTCAGTTCTGCTGCTTCCTTTTCCTTTGCTACAATGGCCTCCTCACGCTGAGTCTTCTGCTCATTGCTCAGGAAAACAGCCTCGGACTGGTAATTCTTATATAGGGTCTGTGCCTCTTGTGTTAAGGCATCCACTTCTGCCTGCCATTTCTTGCTTACCTGATTCAACTGCTCATTGGCACGCTCGTAAGCAGGGACATTCTTTAATATATATTCCATATCTATCAAGGCAAACTTCTGTGCCATAGCATTGACACTTGTCATCACCATCAAAATCAAAAATAGCTTTTTCATATGCGTAAATTATGATATGTGTTATTAAAATTCCTGTCCCAAAACAAAATGGAAGTGACTTCCGCTATACGTTCTTGTACCAAACACGGAATCAAAGCCGTATGCCCAGTCTATACCCATCATACCCACCATAGGCAGGAAGATACGAACGCCAACACCTGCAGATTTCTTCATATCGAAGGGATTGAACTTCTTTATATCATCCCATGCGTTACCACCTTCCACAAAGGCTAGACCATAAATGTTCGTACTAGCTCCAAGCATAAAAGGATAGCGAAGCTCTAAGGAGAAGCGGTCGTATGCATAACCGTTAAATCCGTTGGGTGTAAGAGATCCGTTGTCATAACCACGCAGGCCAATAGTCTCTGTGGCATAAGTTGAGCTATATCCGCTCATACCATCACCACCCATATAGTAGGTTTCAAACGGAGAACGCTTGTTCTTGTTATAATGACCAAGCAAACCAAGTTCCACACGGGTAGACAATACGAAGCATTTGTTGGCATTGGACAGAGCCGTATATGTACGGTTCTTCAACTTCCATTTGTGATACTCTATCCACCTGTGTTTCTCCTGCATCTCATTTTGGTAATTGGGATCATTATATCCTCCTGACCCTAATTTTGCATAATCCTTTCCATCAAACAAGCTATAAGGAGGTGTTAATGAAACACTCAGTTGGAACTCAGAACCACTACGGGGGAATATAGGATTCAGCGTACTGTTTCTACTTAGTGTCAGACCAAGTGTGATATTATTACAGTTTCCGTTATTGATAAGGAAGTACTGCCAATCCTTCAGCATGTATCGGGTATAACTTATGTCGGCATAAAAATTGAACCAGTCATCAGGCCAACGCAAACGCTTTCCCCAACCCAGGCTGAAGCTGAAAGTCATAAAACGTTTGTCTGGGTCGTAATAATTCTCGTAATAGTTACCATATCCGTTACCATAATATCCATTCATAAAACTGTAGTAGTTATTATAGTATGCAGAATTGTAATAGTTGTCACTGATATCCGTGTACTTGCTGAATGAGGCACCAACGCTGAATGTATTAGGACGCTTACCGCCAAACCAAGGATTAACATAGCTGACACTATACTGCTGGTAGTACCTACCGTTGGTCTGACCACTGACACTGAAAGTCTCGCCATTTCCCTGGGGCAGAACACCACGTCTTATACCATTCTTCTTGAACAGATTGGCCATACAGAAATTGCCGAACTGGAAACCAATCCTACCTACCACACCCGTCTGGCCATAACCCAGCGAGAATTCCACCTTGTCGTTACTCTTGTATTCAAGATTCCAACCAAGGTCCACGGTACCGTTAGAAGGATTAGGTTGTATGTCATACTTGATGTTTTCTGCATCAAAATGTCCCATTGCAGCAATCTCACGGTAATCACGCTTCAGGGCATCCATAGAGAAAAGATCACCGGGCTTATTTCTCAGCTCCCTACGTATAACATTCTCATAAACACGGTCGTTTCCTGAAATTCTCACATGACTGACATGTGCCTGAGTACCTTCAAATATACGTACCTCCAAATCAACAGAATCCTCCACAACATTTACCACAACTGGGTCGATCTGCGAGAAGATATAACCATTATTATAATAGAGACTACCTACTGCATCATCGTCCACCTTCAATCTTTCATTCAGAAGTTTCTGATCATACACATGTCCCTTTTTCATTCGCAAATATTCATTCAGGATATCAGTAGGATAAAGTGTATTACCTACCCACTCTATATTACGTACATAATATTTCTGGCCTTCCTCCACGGTCAGGTAAACGTCCACATTATTTTCATAAGGAACTACGCTGTCTGACACCAGAATGGCATCCATATATCCCAACTCTGCGTACTTGGACATCAGATTCTCCTTAGCCTCCTTGTACCTGGCGTCCGTAAATTTCTTACTACGGAACCAACCTGCAAGGGATCCTTTCTCATGGATTTTCTTGAGAACGCCAGATTTTATCAGGTTACCTTTTATTTTGCTGGTTTTCAGATACTGGTTACCGGAGATATAGATTCTGTGAACCTTCACTTTGCCTTTCTTGTCCACATTGATATCCAGAATCACCTTGTCAGGCTGACTGGCATCATCACGCTGAAGAATACTTATTTCGGCATTCTTGAATCCCTTTTCAGTGAAATATCTCTCACATAGAATCTTTGCACGATCCAACATATTAGGCGTCAACTGATTGTCTTTTATCAATCCCAGTTTTTCCTGTAGGTCGTCACGTTCGCCTTTTTTTACACCATTATAGTTTATCTGAGATATTCTAGGTCTTTGCGCTAACTGGATATGTAAATACACCGAGTCATTAACCAGGCTATCCACACTGACTGCAACATTGCTGAAAAGTCCGTTTCGCCAGTAACGCTTCACCACGTTGGTAATTTCATCACCAGGTATTGTGATAGCCTGCCCTTTAGTCAAGCCACTAAGCCCCAACAGCAAGTATTCATCATAGTTCTTAATACCATCAATAGCTATGTTAGCTATATAATAGGTACGTGGCGTACGACTATAGTCTATCGTAGGTTTAATTTCTCGCTGTACCACCTGACCATACACATTGGGCAGCAGTGCAGTCAACAATAATATAACAAGGTATATTCTTTTCACAATTCTAACCTTAATTCCGTAGCGTTTTGTTTATTTCTTTTCCTCTTCCACCTGATCGCCAGTCTTGCCGAATCGGCGCTGACGTCTCTGATATTCCGCTATTGCCTTATGCAAGTCTTCTTCCTTGAAATCTGGCCAGTATGTATCACAGAAATAGAACTCACTGTAGGCACACTGCCATAGCAGATAATTACTGATTCTTAGCTCACCACCCGTACGGATAAGCAAGTCTGGATCTGTCATAAAGCGGGTTTCCAGATGGTCAGATATATATTTCTCGTCTATTTCCTCAGCCTTCACCTTTCCCTCGGCAGCATCTTTTGCCACCTGCTGCATGGTTTTTGTCAGCTCCCAACGGCTGCTATAGTTTAGAGCTGTAACCGCAGTCATACGAGTATTGTTGGCTGTATTAGCCATACACTCCTCCAGACGTTTTCTGGCATGCTGAGGCAGACGAGTAATGTCGCCAATCAGTCGGAATCTGACATTATTCTTCATGAATATCTCGTCCTCCAACTTAGTGGCAATAAGGTTCATCAGTGCCTCTACCTCAGGCTCTGGGCGATTCCAGTTCTCTGTGGAGAATGTATACATGGTCAAATATTTAACGCCCAATCGTGCACATTCCGAGGTGATGCGTGTTACCGTCTCCACACCCTCAACATGCCCTGCCGAGCGAGGCAAACCTTTCTCCTTAGCCCATCGTCCGTTACCATCCATGATGATAGCTATAGACTCTGGGATATTGTTCATGTCGAGTTCTATCTTATTTTCCATTGACTTTAAATTTTCTCTAACCGCTAACCGCTTTCAATTATTACATTTTCTCAGTTTTGGACATATCTCGTATGTCAGGTACACCATTGTAAAGTTGTAGCAGTCCTTATTCTTCAGTCCTTTACTTTTTATTCCATAAGGATGCGCCAACTGAGTTGTTCCTTCAGGTGTAGCATCCAGCCTATCGCTTGTGGTAAATCGCATAGTCCATTCAAATCCAATATTCAAACGGGGCTTCAACTTATATTTTACGCCCACTCCCACAGGCAGGCACAAAGCACCACACGCACTGGCTCCACCTCCCATACCAACTGTCAGTCCCACTCCTGCCAAGGCATAAGGGGTGATGCGCTTTAGTTCTTTATAACCGGCTCCCATACCAAAGCCCCAGAAATTCATCTCAAATTGAGCACCTAAATCCAGGACGTTACGTGAGAAATCCACCTTTACGGGCACGCCGCCTTCCAACGAACCGTTCCAAGGGTCTTTTGGAATAAAGGCATCAACGCTACCGCTCAGATGTCCTATTGCCAGATTAGTCTTCAGCGCCATTCTCGGGTTAAAGATACGTCGTACCGTAAAACCGCCCATAAGACCCATATTTGCATATGGTTTGCTATTAGCATCTCCCATATAGAAACATGTTCCCAAGGCAGCTCCCAAATCCATTTTGTATTCCAGGTCCTCCGCTTTCAGATTGGCAGGAATGAAACACAACAGGAGTAGTAGCGCTATTGTCGTTCGAAGTCCAGTCTGTTCAGTTTTCCTCGCCATACTTCACCATTGGCAATTATCCATATTACATTGTCACTATCTACCACACTGCTGATGGGGCCATTCACGCCTTTCAACTGTACCGGTAGATGCAATTCCGAATCCTTATGCCACGAAATGCCATAATCCTCGCTCACATACAGAGCATCCATAGCATTATTTGTACCCTTACCAGCAACTGAAGCACCACCAAAGGCCATACATTTACCATCGTATTGAATCAGGTTCAGATACTCCAACTGAGGCAATGCACGCTTATTATCCTCCGTCCGGTTCACAAACATCCAAACAGCCTCCCCTTCGGAGATGTCTTCATTCCACATCTTATTCCAGACAACAGAGGTCTTGTCATTATCATCAGTACGATTACCAACCATTACGAAACGTTGGCTACCGTTAGCCTGTTTCATCAACAATGTCTTCACGTCCCTTGACGGCAGACACACAGGACTTTCATCTAAACATTCTGGCAGGAAAGTCCACTCTCCCTGCTCACCCTCAGAACATCTGTATAGTTTTCCGTCCGTCAGAACATACAGATAATCAGGAGTCGCACCGGCCAATACAAGCCCTGAATGCTGAGGAATATTCAGTTTCTGCCAATTCTTTCCATCCGTTGAAGTGTATATATCACCCTCTGCCGAATTAACAAAGAATACATTTCCCTTTTGAGTAACAGTCTGGACATCAACATTAGAAGGAAGATTCGTAGGAATATCATTCCAAAGGCCCTCTGATGAACGCTCAACAAGTGTTATAACATCATCTTTCTTGCCAAGGACAACCAAATTACCTTGCACAATAAAGGTACGCTGTTGGCTTAAGGACTGCAACTGTGGAACAGCATCATCAGCCTTCTTCCAGTAAAGCGAGTCACCTTCCACGCTATGCACATTTAGCTTCAGCGTATAGGATCTTGCACTTAAACCATCGTTGGCCACCAACATCAGTTCTATAGGCTTGCGCAAATCCAAACTGTCAGACGAATTATAGGTCAACCATGCGCCATCAACATCATCCTTTGTACGATACACCAATCTGGAACCGTTATAGGAAATATTAACCAATACCGCCCGCAAAACAGTACCATACAACAGAGAATCCACGTTCTCTATCGTCATTGAACGTTGGTTTATGGTCATAGGGAATTTACTTCCCGAATAAGTAGTCGTTATTGTTGTATCTTGTCCTGAAGAATTAAGTATATTCGTCTCACGCTTCAAAGTACCTAGAGACACCTCCCAGATATAACAATAATCATCACTCTCCGTCTCATCGCCAGACATACACGATTCCAACAACAAGAAAGGTAACGTCGCCAATAGCAACATCCCGTATTTTTTTATAGTCTTATGTGCGCACATTTACAATGGTATACTTTAACCAAAGTGCAAAGGTATAGTTAATATTTGATATTACATCACATTCCACCCTCGAATTAAGTAAAATTAGGGTTTCTATGTCCTAAAACTGCACTTTTAACCGGATTTTTTACATTTAACGCTTATAGTTTAGTATTTTCCTCCCATCAAGAACGGTCTTTTCCACAAGTTCGGCATTCATCATTTTGGGTACAAGAACACCATTTTTCAGGGTCATTGGGGCGATCTCAATCCGAGCCTCATCCCACAGATCCGAATCAATAAAATGCTGTATGAGTTGTGCACCGCCTTCCACCAACAATGACTGAACGCCTCTCTTGTATAAATCATCCAGTATCCGCTTCAAATCACCGTCTTCATAGATTACCGTCGGTGCCTTTCCATCTTTCAGATGAACAGTATCAGGAAGAACTCCATTCCGGTCTATGGTTACCCTCAACGGGTTAGGTCCATCCCACAGACGGGTTGTCAACGTCGGATTATCCAACAAGACTGTATTTGTGCCCACCATAATAGCCTGATGCATAGCTCGCATACGGTGTACCAAAGTCTGGGTAAAAGTCGAAGAGAACTGCACAGGCTTCTCACCCGTCTTCCTTTGGGCATCCATATACCCATCCTCGCTCTGTGCCCATTTCAGCGTTACCCAAGGTCTATGCTGCTGATGGAAGGTTATGAATTTTCTGTTTAGTTCCAAGCATTCTTTTTCCAAGACACCCACAACGACCTCTATTCCGGCATCGCACAACTTCTTGATACCCTGCCCATTTACTTTGGCAAAAGGATCCAGGCAGCCTACTACAACACGTGGTATCTGCTTCTCAATTATCAAATCAGCACAGGGAGGCGTCTTTCCATAATGCGAGCAAGGTTCCAGGCTGACATATATGGTACTTTCCTTTAACAACGACTCATCCCTAACACTTCTGATAGCATTTACCTCGGCATGCGGGCCGCCGCATCTGCGATGATAGCCCTCACCGATTATTGTATCGTTATACACTATTACGGCACCCACCATAGGATTGGGTGGAGCACCCATCTCGCCACATTTGGCCAATTGGATGCAGCGCTGCATGTATTTTAATTTATAATCCATAAAATGTTCGATGTTCAATGTTCAATGTTCAATGTTTTTTGTAATTTTGCAGCATGAATCATTTACAAGAACTCCTGTCGGTATATCCTCCCCACGAGGCACGCGCTCTATACATGCTGGTCATGGAGGTTGCTTTTGAACTGACTCCCACACAGGTTTTGTTAGGCAAAGATAAGGAATTATCTGAAGATAAACAGGCGTTGCTGCAAAATATTATCGGCAGACTGGTCAGAAAGGAACCCGTGCAGTACATTTTGGGACAAGCAGATTTCTGCGGACACACTTTTCATGTAGAGCCAGGAGTTCTGATTCCAAGACCCGAGACCCAGGAACTTGTCAATCTGATTAGCCAACAGCACCCCGGCCCCTGTTCTATTCTTGACATTGGAACAGGAAGCGGTTGCATTGCCGTATCATTAGCATTAATGGGACATCAGGTGACTGCTTTTGACATCTCGGAAGATGCACTACGTATTGCAAACGATAATGCCAAGATGCTCAAAGCCGATGTTGTCTTTAAGAAGGAAGATATTTTACATCCATCCGTTTCAACCCAGCATTGGGGCGTTATAGTCAGCAATCCACCTTACATATGCCAAAAGGAAGCCGAAGGGATGGATGCCAACGTACTCCAACACGAGCCACGCCTGGCACTTTTTGTACCCGACAACGACCCGCTTCTCTTCTATCGCGCCATAGCAGCCTATGCCATAGAGCACCTCAGCCCCTCTGGATGCCTGTACTTCGAGATTAACGAGGCGTACCCCAACGAAACATCCTCTCTACTTGAGCAGATGGGATTCTATGATATAACTGTTTACTCTGACAATTTCGGAAAATCAAGATTTATCTCAGCCCAGAAAAGATGAAGCCACTTACCTACGAACAAGCTCTCTTACGTGCCGCTTCCCTTTGTAGCGGCAGCGAACATTGTAGTTCTGAGATACGCAAGAAACTGCTCCTTTGGGGAGTTACTTCCTCACAGGCAGAAAAAATAATCTTGTATCTGATTAACGAGAAATATATTGACAATAAACGTTTCTGTAGAGCCTATTGTCTCGACAAATTCCGCTACAACCATTGGGGGCGCATCAAGATTGGGCAAATGCTACGCATGCTGGAGATGAAGAACGAAGATATCAACGAAGGCTTGGAATCCATCAACGAGGAAGATTATAAAGAGGTCTTATTACACATTCTTACACAAAAAAATCGCCAACTCAAGGATTCCGACCCTTACATCCGCAAGGGGAAACTTATCCGTCATGCCCTATCCAAAGGTTTCGAATCCTACCTTATAACAGAAGTTCTGCTACAACTTCATTAGAAAAGGTGCACTACAATAAAAGCGTCTTACGGAATGGCATTTATTCCCAACGTGGGAATGTTTTGTTCCCAACGTGGGAATATTTCATTCCCAACGTGGGAATATCTTCTTTCTAACTGAAGAGAAAAATTTCTCTAGTTAGACAGTAAAAAGCCTCCTTCACTTTCGCACAAAAGGACAGAAAAGCAGAAATTATCAGAATAGCTTGCCAGTTTTGCAAAAAAAATATTATCTTTGTACAGAAATAAGACAAAACTCAAAAAAACCTTTTGAAAATGAAACAACGACTACTAACAATGTTATTTCTTTCCGCAATGGCACTGGCGGCATTAGCCGAAGGCGAAGTAAGTCAAGTGCCATTGGCCGACCCTTACATCCTCTTGGAAAACGGGAAATACTATGCCTACGGCACTCATGATGCCAGTGGCATACGTTGCTACTCATCAGATGACCTGCGTGTTTGGAAGGATGAGGGCCAGGCGCTGAACAAAGCCAACACTACAGAGCAGCAATGGTTCTGGGCACCTGAAGTGTATCATGTGAATGGGCATTACATTATGTATTTTTCTGCCAACGAACACCTTTTTGCCGCTACGGCAGACTCACCCAAAGGTCCCTTCAAACAGGTAGGCTCTTACCAGATGGAAAAGCTGATAGGCGATGAAAAATGCATAGATTCACACGTTTTCTTTGACGACAACGGCAAGGCCTATGTGTTCTTTGTCCGATTCACAGATGGCAACTGCATTTGGCAAGCCGAGTTGGAAGACGACTACATAACGCCCAAGGTCGGTACGCTCAAGAAATGTATTGCCGTATCACAGACCTGGGAGAATAAACTTGGACGCGTAAACGAGGGGCCCAACGTACTGAAGGTGGGCAAACGATATTACCTCACATACTCAGGTAACGACTATCGTTCACAAGACTATGGAGTTGGCTATGCCACTTGCACCAATATAGCTACCGGAACTTGGACAAAATATACAGGGAATCCCATCCTGTGCAGGTTTGATGACTTGGTAGGAACAGGGCACCACTCACTCTTTTATGACAAAGAAGGTTTGCTTCGCATTGTCTTCCACGCTCACGAATCACAAGAGAAGGTTGGCAACCGACTGATGTACATTGGAACAGTCACAGCAACCAGTTCGCGCCTTACAATGAGCAGCGAACCCGTCATAAGACCAACCCTCTCTACCACAGCACCCTATAATCCTGAGTTGATAAACAGCGAACGGGGTTTTAAGAACGGCGGAGCGGTCACCGTAGATCTGAATAACGACGGCAACCAAGACATCGTGGCCGGTGGGTATGCCAATCAAGTTCAGAACTCCGCCGAAGATGAGCTTACAAGCAAACGTACCACATACGCCATGCTTGCCCTCCCTTCCACACATAAGTGGAGCAAAGTATCAACCACTCCTCTTTTTCAAGTAGCCAATGCTCCATCCATCATTCCCTGCGATATCAACAACGACGGGAAAATGGACATAATAGCCTTCGAGAACAACACAGACACGGACTCCGATTATAGCCAGGAAGGTATCTTCTTAGGTACTGGAAGCGGAACATTCTCAATCCCCAGTCTGTCCTTTACCGACCAAAACGGTGAACCTTGCGCCTTTAATCTGCGAGGTCCCTGCAGTGCCGATGTAATAGACATAGACAATGATGGCAGATTGGATATCGTCTGTGCCGGACACATGGGTGAGGAAAACTACAATGTCATTCTACACAACAAAAGCACATCCTCTGCACAACTTACATTCTGCATCGAGCCTTACGAAATGGAACTACAATTCTCCAAGTCCATCCTACAGGCTGCGGACCTGAACAATGACGGTTATCAGGATTTTGCCATTTCCGCTGTGTTAGATAATGTAGAGGGACAGGTCTGTTTTACAGATGTATATCTAAATGACACACTTCAACACGGTCGGTTCCTGCGCCAAGGACTGGGAGATACAGGAGGCAGCATCAAGCGTAAATCAAACGGTTCCCTACAGCTGGCCGACTTTAACAATGACGGATGGGTAGACATCTATCTGGTTGGAGAGGGAGAATCCTCATCAGGCGAAACAACAATACGCCAACGTATTTACACCAACAAATCACAGACATGCCCCACCTTTACCGCGTCATCCAATTCAGAACTTCTTTCTGATATCTACAATACCCAATCCTGCGTAAACAATTCCACAGGTATCATAGACTGGAATGGAGACGGCACGTACGATATCTTTATTGGTGGTCTGAAGGGTACGGCAAAGACCAGTACTGGGCAACTTTACCTGAACAATGGAAAGGGTCGTATGACAAGAAGCGTGGTAGTTCCAGGAGCAACGGAAGCATCCGTCATCTTTCCTGACTGGAACGGAGACGGACGCAAAGACTTTGTAACATATGGTAACTGTACAGATGCAAACTATCTGAAGCTCTGCCCCAAAGGTATCAATGCCGTATTGTGTTACAATCTAGGCACTATTCCTTCAAGACCCGATGCCCCCCAAAACTGTCAGGTACAGGTAAACCCCGACGGTTCCGCAACCTTTACATGGGAAGCGCCTGAGACAGCCAAAGCATGCTTCACCTATGAGGTCTTTGTACAAGACGCCGAAGGAAACTTACTGAATAGCATACCGGCCTTCGTTGGTGGAGACAAAAACGGCATACGCAAAATAAACCGCATGGGACGTGTAGGATGCCAGAAGACGTGGCGATTCTGCCCTCCAGCCCCAGGCACCTATAAGTGGGGCGTCCAAACCATAGACGCAGCATATTCGGGTTCAGTCTTCACAGAAGGTCCTGAGTTCACCATTCCATCTCAAGAAGACGGAATCCGATCAATCAGCAAAGAACAACTGACAGATGACAGTTATTATGATTTGTCAGGAAGAAAAACCACTACCCCATCCCACCTTATATATATAAAAGAAGGAAAGAAAGTGATTAAATAAAAGAAAGCGAGGATTCTTCCTCGCTTTCCTTTTTATCTTTCAAGCTCTAAACTCTCAACTTTAAACTTCAAGACTACCAGATATCTTCTGGTTCTGAAGGATTATCATAAACCTCCTTGGCAACATACTCCAGATAATCCATATAGAAGTATCGGGTATCGTCATCCATTACCGTCTTGAACTTAATATAATAGGTCTCATTGGGATCCATAGTCTGACGAAGCATGATACGACGCAGACAAGTATCATTATTACGCATGGTAGTTGATCCGCCAGGGGAACCTGCAATATACTGCTCACAACCCTTCATGAAGTCGTTATTACGCATACGCTTGTCAATCTCAGCGTTGTAGTCGTCATCATCCTTGTCAGCCTCGTAACCAATATCACTGGCAATTTGTCCTCTTGAAGTATTCAAATAATGGGCTCCCTGCCTGAGGTCCATAGGAATACCCATAGCAGCCAACTTATCGATATCCTTTCCCCAATAGAACTGAGCCATACCTCGCATAGAGCCACCGCACTGCTGTCCAAAACGCAATTCGTATACACCACGAACGGGAACAGGCGGAAGCTTCATGGTAACCTCATAAAGACCACGAATAGACATCTCATCACCTTGCATATTAGACCAGCCATGACCACGACCCGTCCAATAGAAGAACTTCGTTTCCTTCTCGATGATCACATCATTCAGATACTGATATCCAAGCTCTGCATCAGTGGGGATATAGACATTCCTATACTTATCATCAGTTGACGGATTTATACGGATGTTATTATTCATAAACTCGGGCCACATGGCTGTAACATTCCAACGGATACGGCCACGCATCATCTGTGTACGTGTATTATCGCTATAATAAAGCAGTTCCTCTATGGGATAGATAATACCATTGCGCACATTGAATTCACCCTCCAGATTTGGTTCGCCAATATGGATTCCGGCATTCTTGGGCTCGCAATATTTCTCGTGATAGTCATCACGACGTCCATTATTAAGAACGGGAAAACGATTCAAATAGACACCATTACTTTCCTTGCTCTCGAAGGTCTTAAGCAGACGACGCTTACCCATGGTTGTATAGAACTCATAGATAGCAACTGTAGGCTTTTTCACACTGGTCTGATAGCCCTTTTCATTATAATGATTCACCAGACGGTCTGCAGACAGACGCATAGGCAACATATGGTAGGTAACAAACTGATTCAGTAAGTTATCTTCACTCTTATAGTTCTTGTCACGCTTAGCATCCGGATAGATTCCCAGATTGTCTATGTAACTATAAATATCATCTACTGTGATTTCTGTTATGGGTTTACCGATTTTCCGAGACCAGAATTCATCTGTTTCAGCAAAGAGGGTAAAACCAAAGTAGCGGTGCTCTGGTGAGTAGAAATCAATCGCTGACTCTTCTGTACGATGAACAGAATGTGGGAAAGCCTCTGTCTGATACTTATATTCATACACATCATCCTTTATTCTGTCAAGGGTATCCAACAAGCCACATACAGATATCAGTTTGGACATCACCGAATAACCACCCTTACCGGAATCAATCATATTCTTCAGCAATGTAGCCATTGAATCACCACTGGGAGACACCACATTGTGCATACTATGAATGACACCGTTGACTGCCAGAATATCATGATTCTTTCTGTCTATCATACAATCATTAACGAGAATACTGTCAGGGTCATCGGTATATTTCACAACCAACTTTCTGTCATTCATGTTGGCAACAGTAAACTCAGCCGTAGTAGCACCGGCAGTTCCTTCCGGGAAGGAGTTTAGTTCAAAATAGCCATTATTGTCGCCACCGTCAATGATACTGTTGTACACAATAACCTTGCGGACTGAATCCAACTTCACACTATCAGTGAATGCATCCCACGAAGCCTCTGATATAACGTTCTTCTTCACTAAAGAATCCAGATAGAGCTGTATAGCTTCATTGGTAGGCGCAAAAACGGTATAGTTACCACGTGCCGACAACAACTGATAGACAGATGTCTTGGAAACCATGCTTACAGGAACCTGCTTCAGCAATCTACAATATTCGCTATACTGCTCATGTTTCTGCAGGTAGCCAGAAATAATCTCCTCTTTGAAAACATAGCGGGCAGACGTATCAACATGTTCTGAGCAGCTGGACATAACTAAAGACACCACTAACCCGACTATATATGCAATTTTTCTCATTGTATTATTAGGTAAAGTCTCGATTTAATTAACAAAACATCTACAAATGTAGCGTTTTTTCACTTTCCCTCCAAAAAAGAGGACTTTAAAATGAGAAAAAACACGTTATTATCTAACAATTACCCTGTCGGAACCAGTAAACGATCGGAATTCAGGAGCGTAAAGGCATTGAATAACAGTAGAACCTGTCTGATAGTTACCAACACGTGAAATCAGCCAGTCTTCTTCTATTACATAAGTGCCTTTGGGCATGCTGTCGAAGTAATATTCTGTACGGTCGTCACGTATCACACGGTAGTATCCCAGTCCATTCTGATAGCGGTAACCAGACAAACTAGCATCCGGTTCTGCAGCTGCTGAGCGGGGAGCCGTAAGCTGTACAAAGTCGTAGTCCCTATCGGCAGTTATGGTATAACGAATGTGAACCCTATCGCCCACCTTAGGCTGTCGAGATGGTATATCTCTACGGATATGGAATCCCTGCCAACTGGCTCTTACACTATCCAACGGCATCTGATAGGTTGCGTAGACAGCACCCCACGAAAGCCCCTTCTCATGCTTCTCCACCCTCAATTCCTTGGGAGCAGAAACTGCAAGGCTGTCGCGCAGATAACCCATAGAAGTATGAGGTGTAACAAAGGTATGTGTCTTCTGGCCGTCACGCAGTTTCAGCACATCACTATTTCCCTTGGCAAGTGGCTGAGAATCATCCTGCAGCAATGCATACACCGCATTCACTGTCTTCACAGGCTCATCCCATTGCTGAGTACGTTTCTGCTGCAGAAGCCATTCTGTCATTCCATTTAACAACTGCTCCTCAGAAGGTTTTACCTCACGGAAAGCTTCCATCACCTGAACGTGGGTCTGAACCTTGCGATCTATGCTGGTAAAGCTGCCGCTAAGATATGAGATGTAATAGCCATCGGGGTGAGTAAGTTTCTTATCCAATCCTTCCAGATACTTATCGGCCTGCTTATCCTTACCGCTACGCTTCAGTACAATAGAAGCAAGCGCTGCCTCCTCAATGCTTACCTTCTTTTCTTCAGAAGGCTGCAACAGGACATCTATAAGATACTTCTCATCCTTTTGATACTCCTCAGAAAGCTTACTATCAGAAAGACTCAAGATATACAGATAACGGAGTGTTGAGAGACCTACCTGTGGGTTCTTATCCTTCTGCATCCACTGCACCTGCTTGTGCGTCTCCTTGGCCAAATAATTCATGGCATTACTAAGCATACGCTCAGCAACAACAGTTGCAGCATCTACAGCAACACCAACATGACTCAAACGCACCAACTGGTAGGCCACCTCACGTGTAAGATAAGCATTTCCCTTCATACCAGAGAACCAGCAGAAAGAGCCGTCATTAAGCTGCAAAGCGGAAAGACTGGAAAGCAAAGACATGCGATAGTCTAATGAGAGCATATCGCCGTACTGCAAAGAATCAATCAACGCATCAGCATCAGGAACCTGACGAAGGATATGCTGCGCCATAGTAGTTGCATAGTAAGCCGAAGATGTACAAAGTACACATTTACAATGAGGTGTAAACAACGAGGGCAACGACTTCAATGCCATCCACATGGGACGGGCTGTGTACTCAACTACCATATTCCTGTTGGTTGCACTGGAATGATTATGAGCGAAGAGACTCTCCAAGTTAAACTTAGAAGTACCCTTTTCGCTGATAGAGAAAGCACGTGTCTCTGTCACTGTCTCCAAGTCTGAGAGGATAGGAAGCTGACGCTGTTCACCATCGGAATAATCCCTTCCTTCTGCCACCCATTTTATCAAGAGAGCTGAATGATCTCTTATAGAACCCATGGGGAAAGTATATATCGTATCCAATCCTGCTTCCAAACGGAACTGAACAGGGAAGCGGGTCAGGACTTTCTCCGTTACTGCATCCATGATAATGCATGTTGCTTTACCCTGTTGCAAACGCTCGGACATATTACGGATGCTAGCCGTAAAGGTAGCCTCATCACCACTGCGCAAGAAGCGAGGCAAGTATAGTTCCGCCATCAGTTCCTTCTGTGCCACAATGGTCTCATCTATCTGGGCGGTAAACAAATCCTTGTCGTGGGCAAATCCCATAAGATGCCAACTGGTAAGACTCTCGGGCAGGGTGAAGCTGATTTTTACCTCACCATTGGCATCTGTGCGGAGCGTAGGACGGAAGAAAGCCAGCTCGGAGAGATTAGAGCGGACGTATGCCCCCTCCTCAGCGCCAAGTCCACGCAGACGCATGGTTGTTCCTTTGCCCAAAGCGTTAGAATTCTCGACAATGTCAAGCCCAGCAATCTGACCCTGCAATGCCTGATCAACAGATTCAAAGGAAAGTCCCTCCAGTTCCTCCATACTGAATTTCTGCACGGCACCTGTATACGCTCTAGACATCGGCTGAGCAAAATCATACACCCTCTCCTCTTCTACTGCTGCCGGTGCCTTTAAACGAATCGCCTTCCCATTATGGCCTGCAGATGTAGGAACTGCAGAAATGGAAACATTTTGCAAAGAAAACACATCATATATAAATTCCGGATTGTACTGACTGAACTGCCAGTCTTTTGTCTTAAACATACGCACAGGGAAGTTGAAATAATGCCACCCATAACGTTGATATGTCAGATCGCCATAACTAACAGAAGGAATGCGGTATGAATAAAACAAAGTAAAATCCATCCTATGATTTCGGATGGCGTCCAGAGAAGCATCGTACATACTAAGCATCACATTAGCCTTAGCCGCTGTACCGTCGGCATGACGGAGGGAAAGTTTCCATTCTTCCTGCTGACCAGGACGAAGACGATTTCTGAAGGTTTCCCACTTTCCATAAAGTTTCTTCTCAGGCAAAGAAAGGTACAGATTCGTACCTGCAGACTTTAGCCCTCGATGATAAAGGGCTGCCTTTATAGCTATACCATCACCATACTCCTCTTTATAAGGTATCTCCCAAACAAAAGCGGTGTCACGGACAGCTATCAAGGTATCAAGGAATACCTGATGATGATGTATCATGGCAAGATATATCCATGCTTCTTTCAGCGAAGTTCCTATCTGCACTTTGGCAGGACGACCAATAGCAAACGTATCACAAGGCGTATAAATGCTTATGTCTTTTTGTCCCACCAAATGTGTGTCGGAAAGGGAGAAAAGTTCAATAGACTGTTCGTAACGGGCTGTGTCCTTTCCATTAACATACTCCGACATTAGTTTGTACACACCAGAGGGCAAGGCCTTTAGTTCTGATGGCATCACAGACTTATTTGCGGGTACAACAAACTTAGCCTTTTCGGAATCCTTCCCTTCAAGAATCCTACACACAATGTCGCCCTCTACTTTTGCACCCGTGCTGGCACAGAGTTCAAAGAACCATGGCTTCAGCATATCTTTATCCTGACGAGTCCTTATGTCACCCCGCAATGCATAAGCTTTCGAACTTAACCGAATCGTTTGCTCAGCTTGCTCGGTCTCTCCTTGTTTGCTCAGCACATCAACGCTCAGCACAACATTGGCATCCTTTAAATCATTCTTCTTTATAAAATCTAAAGAGACAGGAATAGAAAAACGTCCTTCAGCATCCGTATAGATGGTATCAAAGGCTTCTTTGTCATTAGTACTGACTCGCTGCAGCCAGAATCCTCTATAGAACTTTACAACACCTGTTACCTGGGCATTTACCACAGGCACACCACTATACGTCATTGCTCTACCCGTTACACAAATAGAATCTGCAGGGAGTGATATGGCAGGAGTCGGATCCATCTCTACAGAGAATGTAGGACGCCTGTACTCCTCTACCCTAATACTATAGCTTTTGTCACCGATTCTCACCCTGTAACTACCAGGGGCTGCATCCTTTGGCAATAATATAGAATCACTGATAACACCAAACTCATCTGATTTCAGCTGGTGCTCTGCCAGTTTATTGCCTTTTGTATCTGTAAAGGTAAGTTTAAGGTCGGAGCCTGCATCAACAGACGCCTCCCAGTTCTTCTGGTTATACACGACAGCACCAATGTAAACCATCTGACCAGGACGATAGATGCTGCGATCTGTATAGATTTGCAATTGTTGTTTAGCAACACTTGGAGAAACATAGGGAGTATAAGCCCCCCACCTATTGCATTCTAATTCCGGGAGCATGCTATCTTCGTCCTTGCTGAGTTTTATTCTCCGTGGAAGAGACTTAACCTCCACCATACCCCGTTCATCTGTTATGTGTTCTGTATAAGACTTCTTGTTGTCTTTACCACGTATGGTTATTGCCTTTACACAAGCACCAGACACTGGTTTCCCGCTTTGTCCATCCACTACAACAATCTTCATTTTGTAAGGCAAAGGAGCTACAAAGGCACGCAGTTTGGATACATAGAAGAGGTGAACCTGTGGTTCCGGTTTCTTCTCCAAACGAGCCTGCGTGTTTGCCTGCATCACCATAGCATACATTCCTAATGACGGCGTTTGTAAATGCAGGGTATCCCGCCAAAGTTCATAAGCCGGATGGGGAGCAAAGGTATGAACATCCTTGCTGATAAGCTTACCCTTGCGGAGTACCTGAGTGAGCAATTCAACCTCATCATCCTGTTGGAAATTGTCAGGCAGACGGTAAATACTATACTCCGCACTCCGGACATTATGTACCGACATCACCACATCCTCTTTTGAATCAGGATACAGATAGTTTGGCATTCCATATTGTAGGCTAGGAGCTTCTTGATCAATAATCCAGTTCTTAAGCTCTGCCGACTTTGGGTACAGACGTAACCCCTCTTCAATAATCTGCCGTCTCTCCTCATCATTATCCTTCAATTCTGCAAGCCGAATATACACCTTGTCACACGAGGCCAAATCACAATACTCTTTCTTGAGTTGTAACAGATATTTCTCCCGCTCATCTATATTCATCATAGCAGCAGAATCCAAACATAACATCAAGGCAGCTTCCCTTAGTGAATGCTGCGAATAGAAATCAATTAGCGTTTTGTAAGAGGGTAGTCCGTTTGATTTTTGTGTCTCGTAAGGTATATCTCCTGACATCGCCTGCCAGATAACAGCCAGCATACTGCTGCCATACACCTTCTCATCATTCCCTCTTTTAACAAGTGGTATCCAGCCCTTGGTAGGCGTACGATGAAGTTGCTCCAAGTCCTGCAGTGCATACCGATAAAGCTTGGAAGCATATTGTTGATACTCTTCTCTACTCCATTCCCTTACGCTATCAGGATGACTGGCAGTATCCCTTTTCCAACGCTGTGCCAGCCCCTGGTTCTGTATCAACAGATGAGCCAGCGTAGCACTATAAATGGCCTTGGCCGCAGAATCCTTCTGCTCACGAATTTCCTGCTTCAAAAGCAGCACATCAGAAAAGAAAGAGTCAGGCATAAGTTCTTCACGCTCCTTACATTCAGCAAGAAGAGAAACCAACTTCTTGGCAGGCGTTTCTTTGCCCGCCCATGCCATCATAGGCAAAAGGAAAAGGATAATTAGGAAACGACGCATTATTTTTCGGTTAGGGGTTAATGGTTAAGAGTTAGAGGTTAGGGGTTAGAAGTTAGGGGTTAGCGTGTTGGTTTTGGCTATCTCAGTCTTTAAAGGATAACCATCGCTAACCGCTAACCCGTAACCGCTAACCTATTACTCTATCACAGCAGCAAAGCCACCGTTACGAGCCATCTTGATATGAAGCTTTGTATTCTTATTAACAGAAGTCTTCTCCTGACGGTAGTCCATAGCCATGCGGTCGGCATTCACACCGTCAACAAAAGATGTCATCTGCATATTCTTTCCTTCAGGAAGAACGCTGAGGGTTACATCCAGTTCACGAGACTTATCGTTGGTGATACCGCCAATGAACCACTTCTGCCCCTTACGCTTAGCCATAACAATATACTGTCCGGCTTCTGCTGCAAGGACACGTGTCTCGTCCCAGTTCACAGGAACGCTGGTAAGGAAGTCGCGGCAATCAGGCCACTTGTCGTAACGACAGGGATTATCCATCAACATCTGCAGGTTACTCTCGAAGAGTACAAAGACAGCCATGTGATAAGCCTTGGTACCTACACCAGAACAGATAGGACGGTTGCCGTGATGTGACTCTGGCTGGTAGCAAAGCATAGAACCGGGAGTATAATCCATAGGACCTACTGCATTACGCAAGAAGGGGAACCAGATACTGTTCTTAGGTGTACAACTGCCATTATACTCCATACCACGAACACCCTCATAGGTCAGGATATTGGGATAACGATATTCCAAACCGCTGGGATGGAAAGCTCCGTGGAAGTCGACCATAATATGATGCTTGGCAGCCTCCTCGGCTACACGGTCATAGAAGTCAACCATCCACTGATCCTGACGGTCCATAAAGTCGATCTTGGTACCGACAATGCCCCATTCCTCAAACTTCTGGAAGAGGTCCATGTGGTGTTCAACTGTCAACCAAGGCAACCACACCCAGATACCAACGTTCTTGCTCTTGCCATAACGAATCAGTTCAGGCAGGTTCACCTCAGGGTTCGTGCGGAAGGGATCGCGGGTATCCAATGCCCAACCCTCATCCATAATGATATAAGGCACACCATTGCGTGATGCAAAGTCTACAAAGTACTTGTAGGTATCCAGATTGATACCGCTCTTGAAGTTTACGTCTGCGCCGTAAGGAATACCGTTCAACCAGTCCCAACAGGTCTGTCCGGGCTTAATCCAACTGGTATCCTCAATCTGGCACTTCTGAGCCAAACGCATAGGCATTGTATTCTCTGCCAGACGACCATCCTCCTGAGTGATCAGCATATAACGCCAGGGGAAAGTGCGTGTACCCTTTGTCTTGGCAATATAATCAGCCTCTTTAAGGATTCGCTGACTACGGTCGCCCTGATCCTCATATTCCAATGGAGCCTTAGGCTGAATAACAGAAAGACTGTTATCAGCATTGCCCTTCAAGAAGAAAGCGGGATAGCTGACAAGGTCGAACTCACTGAGTAGGATCTTCTGGTTCTTACCCATGATGAGGATGGGCAGCTCTGACATTCTGTCTTCCTTCTTCCACTCGTTGCTCTTGACAAAAGAGTAGTTCTCCTCGCAGCTTGTCTTAAAGCCGCCAGGCTGCTGCAGCACCAAGTCGCAGTTGTCTGCCAACTGGAACATGGTGTTCTCCTGCATCACCTCTATCTCGCCAGGCAGCGAGGTTCTCATACGGAAGGCAACGCCATCGTCATAAAGACGGAAGTCTACAGCATAACCGCCCTTCATATCCAAGGTAAGTAACGTATAGTTGTTCTCCACCTGACTGTACTTGAGGGGCAGTATAGGCTTTACCGTCTCCTTCACTGTACGTACGCTCTTCTTCTTCAACACAGGATTGGCACCTAACGTCTTGTTTGACAACTGCATGCCAATAACGCTCTGCTTCAGCAGCGTCTCATTATGACTTACCACATCATAATATATGCGGTCAGAGAGTGTTACACTCACACTTGTCTGCCCGTTGGGACTCTGGGCACTTACAACCTTCTGGGCAAAACCTGAAACACAGGTTGCTACCAACAAAAGGAGGAAAAGAATTCTATTAGTTCTCATCATGGATATATGTTACGTTGGGATAAAATTACTTGGCAGCCAAAACCTCAATCTCAACCAAGGCACCCTTAGGCAGATCCTTTACTGCCACAGCGCTACGGGCGGGATAAGGCTCTGTAAAGAACTCAGCATACACCTCGTTCATGGGAGCGAAGTTGGCAATATCACTCAGATAAACAGTTGTCTTTACTACGTGAGAGAGATCGGTACCAGCCTCCTTGAGAATATTCTGTGCATTTGTCAGCGACTGACGGGTCTGCTCCTTGATGCCACCCTCAACAAACTGACCTGTTGCGGGGTCAATGGGTATCTGACCGCTTGCATATACAAAACCGTTTACTTCTATGGCCTGACTGTAGGGGCCGATGGCTGCTGGAGCCTTTGTTGTACTGATAACTTTCATTTTCTTATACTAATTTATAATGATTCTTCTTCAATGCTTTTCTTATCTCATTAATCTGTTCCTCGTCGCGGGTCTCCACCTTCAGACGCAACTGGCAGGCTGTTACCCTCTCGGCATCATCGTTACGCTCATGACGTACACTGATAACGTTACCGCCCAGGCTGGCAACAATCTGGCTCACACCCACCAACTGACCTGGCTTGTCATCCAGTTCCACCACAAACGTATAGGTTCTGCCGCTCTTGAACAGACCACGATTGATTACACGGTTCAGGATGGTCACGTCTATGTTACCACCGCTGACAATACAGATGGTCTTCTTACCTGCCACAGGTACCTTGTTGAACATAGCTGCAGCCACGCTCACAGCGCCCGCACCTTCAGCTACCATCTTCTGCTGTTCTATCAGCGCCAGAATAGCTGCACAGATCTCATCCTCCGTAACGGTAACCACACCATCCAGATACTTCTGGCAGATGTCGTAGGTCAATGCCCCCGGCTCTTTCACAGCAATACCGTCGGCAATGGTGCTGACAGAATTCAGGCGCAGGATCTGATGATCCACCAGACTTTGGTACATACTGGGAGCACCGGCAGCCTGCACGCCCCATACCTGAACCTTGGGATTCAGGCTCTTGATGGCATAAGCCACACCAGAGGCCAAGCCTCCGCCACCGATGGGTACCAGCACGACCTCAACATCCGGCAGCTGCTCCAATAGCTCTAGACCTATGGTACCCTGTCCGGCTATCACATTCTCATCATCAAAGGGATGTACAAAGGTATAACCGTGCTCGTCCCTCAACTGGATAGCCTTTTGGTAGGCATCGTCATAAACGCCAGGCACCAGACAGATATCAGCACCATAACGACGTGTTGCCTCCACCTTACTGATGGGAGCACCGTCAGGCAAGCAGATCAGACTCTTTATCTTGTTGAAGCTGGCACCCAGGGCCACACCCTGTGCATGGTTACCAGCCGAGCAGGCAATAACACCACGTGCCTTCTCCTCGTCCGTCAACTGCGAAATCTTATAACAGGCACCACGTACCTTGAAGGAACCCGTCACCTGTAGGTTTTCCGGCTTCAGGTAAATGTCAGCCTCCGGATTCAACCGAGGAGCCTGAACCAGGTCCGTTCTGCGGATAACCTGGCTCAGCACATACCTAGCCTTATAGAAATTATCTAGATTCATTCTTATTCTTCACTTAAATGGCTTTCAGCAATGCCTTCAGGAACTCCCAAAACTTAGCTACGCTGGGGATGTTGCAACGCTCATCAGGTGTATGAGGGCTACGCAGGGTAGGACCGAAGCTTACCAAGTCCATCTTGGGATAAACACCGCCAATGATGCTACACTCCAGACCTGCATGGCAAACCTCCACGCGGGCATCCTCATTGAAGATATCCTTGTAAACCTTCACCATAGTAGCTACGATAGGACTGTCGAAGTTGGGCTGCCAAGCACCATACTGACCACCGTATTCCACCTTCATGCCTGCCATAGAGAAGCAGCACTCCTGCATCTCCTGAATGTATTCCATCATAGTCTCGTTGCTGGAACGAGCCAAAATCAGGATGCTAGCCTCACCGTTGCCAATATTGATAATACCCAGGTTGCTACTGGTCTCTACAACAGATGGGATGCTGGGGATATTGCGCAGCACACCATTGTGGCAAGCCATAATGGCATCTACCAGATTGTCCTGGATTTCCATAGGCACCTGTCCGGCAGGCATAGCTGTGGTCTCAACAGTCATGCTGATACCCTCTTCCACACCACGGTATTCGTCCTGAAAGGTTTTCTCGCAATACTGAGCCAGATCCTTCAAATCTTCGAGATTCTCCTTGGGAAGACTCAACACAACGGTAGCAGTACGGGGGATAGCATTGCGCATGTTACCACCGTTCCAAGTGCAGAGGCGGGCCTCATCATCAGCAATAGCCTGACGAACGAAACGTGCCATCAGCTTATTGGCATTGGCACGGCCCTCGTTGATTTCCAAACCGCTATGACCACCACGAAGATTCTTCAGCACTACCTTAACGGCAATGTCACCTTCTTCAGGAGCCACCTCCTTGTACTGCATGGTAGCAGAGATGTTCACGCCACCGGCAGAACCGATAACAAACTCACCCATTGTCTCATTGTCGATATTCAGTAGGATATCACCCTTCAGCGTATCAGCTGCCAGGTTGTTAACACCGTACATAGTGCTCTCCTCGTCGGCAGTAATCAAAGCCTCCAAGGGACCATGCACCAAGTCAGTACTTTCCATAACAGCCATGATGGCAGCAACGCCCATACCATCGTCAGAACCCAACGTAGTACCTTTGGCCTTTACCCATTCACCGTCTATGTAGGTCTCAATAGGATCGGTCTCGAAGTTATGGGTACTCTCGTCTGTCTTTTGGGGAACCATATCCATGTGTGCCTGCAGGACAGCTGTCTTATGACCTTCCATACCTGGGGTGGCAGGCTTACGCATAACAATATTCTCGGCATTGTCCTTGAATGCCTCTATACCATGCTCCTTTGCCCAATCGAGCAGGAACTGCTGAATCTTCTCTAAATGTCCACTTGGACGGGGTACCTGAGTTAGCAGATAAAAGTTCTTCCAGATAATCTGGGGATCCAATTCTTTAATTGAAGTAGCCATAGTTGTATGTTTTTATTGTAATATTTTTCTTGTAGTGCACAAAGTTAGGCATTTTATTCGTAATGCCATCCATTTTTACATTTTTTACACCCTTTTCCTTTGGAAAAACTCCTTCATCAGCGCAGCGCATTCCTCTTCCATTACCCCCGATACCAGTTGTGTCTTGGGATGCAGGGCCTGAGGAGCAAAGCGTTGAAAGCCCCGCTTCTCATCGCCGGCGCCATACACCACCTTGCCTATCTGCGACCAGCCAAGGGCTCCGGCACACATAATGCAAGGTTCTACCGTTACATATAGGGTGCAGTCGTTCAGGTACTTGCCACCCAGGTATTCCGATGCTGCCGTAATGGCTTGCATCTCTGCATGAGCAGTCACATCCGAGAGACGTTCCGTCAGATTATGGGCACGGGCTATGATACGGTCGCCGCACACAATAACAGCCCCCACGGGTATCTCGTCTTCCTGGAAAGCGCATTTGGCTTCCTGAAGCGCCTGTTTCATATAGAAATTATCGTCTGCCATAAAGTTTTTCCATTGCTTTTGCATGCAAAATTACAATTTTTCTTTAATTTTGCACCTAACAAAGAGAGTTAAAATGGCTGCACATAACGAATTTGGCTTAGAAGGCGAGGACAAGGCCGTCAACTACCTTATCAGGGAAGGCTACCTCATTCTGGACCGTAACTGGAAGAGCGGTCATAAGGAACTGGATATTGTGGCCGAGAAAGACGGAATGCTGGTGGTGGTTGAGGTGAAGACCCGCAAGAGCGACAAATACGGCAACCCAGAGGATGCTGTCTCACCCCGCAAGATACAGAATACCGTTCTGGCAGCTGACGCCTACATCCGTTATAACCGCATTGACCTGCCTGTCCGTTTTGATATCATTTCCATCGTTAGCAATAGCGATGTCATCAATCACATAGAGGACGCTTTCCGCTCCCCCGTTTGGTACAGATAGCAATGAAGAGAATAGCTTTAGACGAAACAATTTCCACCAACAGATATGCCAAGGAACTGCCCGAAGACGAGAACCGCGAGCTTACCTTGGTAACTGCCGAGTTCCAGACGGCCGGTCGTGGAGCAGGCACCAATACGTGGGAATCAGAGCGCAGCCAAAACCTGCTCTTCAGTCTTGTTGTCTATCCTCAGCGGTTGCAGGCCAACCAGATGTTTGCCCTTTCAGAAGTCACAGCCCTTGCTATCCGCGATGCCCTTTGTTCAACAAGTCCCTCCTCCTTTGGGGGAGTCGGAGGGGGCTTTTCCATTAAGTGGCCCAACGACATCTATCACGCCGACAAGAAAATTGTGGGCATGCTTATAGAGAACGACTTACGAGGGAAGTGGGTTCACCGTTCCATCATTGGTGTGGGCGTGGACATCAACCAGACACGCTTCCTCAGCGATGCCCCCAACCCCGTCTCTCTGGCTCAGATATTAGGAAAGGAGGTCAATCGCAACCAAGTCCTGGAAAACATCCTGCATCAGTTCAACCATTACTACGGCATGATGGAGCGTGAGCAGTTCTCTGACTTGCACGACCGCTACATGCAGTATCTGTATCGCAGAAACGGTCTGCATACCTATGCTGATGCCACAGGCACCTTCCAGGCGCAGATTATAGATGTGGAACCATCTGGTCACCTGATTTTGGAATGCGAGAACGGCGAGCAAAGACGTTATGATTTCAAGGAAGTGAGATTTATATAGCCCCCTCCCTGCTCCCCCTGGAGGAGTGTTAAACGGTAAACAATTAAACTATAAAGATGAGATTTAAAAGAATTCTACTGAAGCTGTCAGGCGAGAGCCTGATGGGTGAACAAGGCTACGGCATTGACGTAAAACGCTTGAACGAGTATGCACAGCAGATCAAGGAAGTTGCAGAAATGGGTGTTCAGATAGGTATTGTAATAGGTGGCGGTAACATCTTCCGTGGACTGACAGGAGCCGGAAAGGGCTTCGACCGCGTGAAGGGAGACCAGATGGGTATGTGTGCCACCGTCATCAACTCACTGGCGCTGAGTAGCGCCTTGGGTGCTATCGGTCAGAAGAACCGTGTACTTACTGCTATCCGCATGGAACCCATTGGCGAATTCTACAACAAATGGAAGGCTATAGAGGCAATGGAGAATGGTGAAGTTGTCATCATGAGTGCCGGCACTGGCAATCCCTACTTCACCACCGACACAGGTTCTTCCCTGCGTGGTATAGAGATTGAGGCTGATGTAATGCTGAAGGGTACCCGCGTGGATGGTGTATATACTGCCGACCCCGAAAAGGATCCTACCGCCACCAAGTTCCACGACATCACCTACTCTGATGTCATTGCACGCAACCTGAAGGTGATGGACATCACCGCCACAGCTATGTGTATGCAGAACAACCTGCCCATCTACGTCTTCAACATGGACATCTTTGGCAACCTGAAGAAGGTAATGGCTGGCGAGGAAATCGGAACCCTCGTTCACAACTGATTAAGCATTATCCTTTTATAATAAATTGCCCCCAGAAGTTAGACTCTTCTGGGGACTTTTCTATGCATCTTAATTATGAGCAATAATCAACCTGATTATGGATAAAAAGTAAGTTGACTTCGGACAGAAAACAACTTAAAAAGTTATCGAAATCAAGGCTGGGAGCTCTGTAGCAAAGTTACCACACAAATTTCGAAGCCGCTTCCGAAGACAAAAACAAAATTCCTGTCGATGCCAGAGCCATTCGAGTTTATCTTAAACTTATAGCAGTTTTCAGATTCCCTTATTATCTCTCCCCAATAACCACCAGATATTGAAGGATTCCAATTTTCGGAGGACACAACATTTGTACCACGTTCAATCCTAATACCTGTAATTGGTTTGGCACATTCTATCACAAACTCCGCTCCCTCTTGTGGTATCTCTCCTGCATAATTCACCCCGTTGTTAGAAGAAGTCAACTTTAAACCCTCGTATTGTATCTCAGGAGGATAGAATGTCAGTTCTTTACTACAACCAGAAAGCATCAGCAGGTTTCCCATCACAAGTGCAAACAACCATGCATTTAATATTTTCCTCATTACATGACAAATTTAAAAAGTTATGCAAAGATACAACAAAAGAATGGTGTGCAAAAATATAAAACAAAAAACCTTTCCCGAATAGCCAGGAAAGGTTAACATATCTGAACTGAGTTTCTTTATTCTTCCGATTCCACTTCTTTTATCTGCATTCTGGCAAGTTCACCTTCCAAGTCTCTGAGGAACTGCCATTCATCAGCTGTCTGAACGTTGGTGATGATGATACTTTTACCTTCTTCAGTAACAAGGAAACGACAAGTAAAGATAACCTCCTCTTCCTGAGACTTAACGGTAAGGAGATTGCCACTGACAGTCCACTTACCAGGATCTTTCCAACTGGGAGAGGTTGTCCAAGTATCAAAATAGGCATCGCCATTGGCATCAAAACGGCAACCGATAATCGTATTCCCTGACAACCACTTGGACCACCCGCCCACAATGCTATAGACAACAATTGTCTTGCCGGTGTGTACAACATCGTCCTTGCCGCATGAAACCAAGCTTACACTTGATACCGCAGCCATTACAGCTGATAAAAGAAATAACAAATACTTTTTCATTAATCCCATGATGGCATCGTATCGACTTTCTTGCCAGTTTTTTTATCAAGCGTTACACTTGCCTGAACTATAGCATCTGCCCCCTTATAATACTCTCCATCAACTTTAACATAACGATTGTCAGTATTACCTGTAGGAACAGAAACTTGTAATGTTCCCGCTGTTATGGCCATATTCTTATCAACCTTTATGCCCATGCATCTGGTTTCCTCCTCGGTTACATCATCTTCATAGGTACTACCGTTTGCCATAATCCGTATGAGGGTTGTGTTATCGTCTTGGTTGATTTGCAAATGCTTGACGGAGATACCTTTACTTCCATCTCCTGTAGCTGTAATGTCAAGCTTTCCCCCTGTGACAGTCATCTTAGCGTCTGACTTGATGCCCTTCCGAGTCTCACCCGTAACAGTAACATTAACGGTACCACCTTTGACGAAGATCTGTCCATTGAACTCCTTATCAGGATTGGGAGTAATATCATCATCAAGGGTCAGAATCTCTGTCTGGATACCATCGCCCTGCTGACCGTTGACAGTTACCGTTCCACCATTCATCATGAAGTACTGACCTGCATGGATGCCATCGCTGACAGCACCATTGACGGTAACATTGCCTGTACTCTTCTTCAACTGCAGATATTCCTTTGTACAGATGCCATGCTTGGAATTACCTATTACGGTAAGACTGCCACCGCCTTCAATCTCCAAGTGACCCTTGCAATAAAGGGCGGCCTTCTGCAGGCCGTTGGGAGCATCCTCAAGGCTATTATTGGTTCCATCGTTCAGGATCATAGCTATACGCTTTCCGCACTGGATATCCAATGCTGCGCCTTTTGTGGAGATAAGGTGCAGGTTGTTCAGATAAAACTTGCACTTGTAGGTTCCAGTATAGGTCAGAGAACCATTGGAACTGGCACCTTGCAGGACAAACTCTAACTCATTATGCGTATTGGTGCTGTTGATTACCACATCTCCACCCTCTACGGAATAGTCAACACCCAGGACATTACCTTTCTCTACAGTAGCCTGCGTTCTGTTCCATGTTACGGTAATGATGTGCACAAAAGTAATACTGTCTACCTGACTGGTCTGGTACGTAACCCCTTCTGCCGTAAAAGTAGTGCCGTTGGCAGCATAGGTAACCTCTGACAGAGGAACCTTGGTGTTATTGCCACTCTGCCAAATGCGCATATACTCCTGCGCTGAGGCAAAAGAACATACAGACAGAAGGAATAGAAGCGAGAACAGTTTCTTCACCTTAATAAGAATCTTAATACGTTTTCTTTACTTTGACAACTTAATGGTCTTGTCGCCCATATTAACTATGTACAAACCTGGCTTCAGATTGCTGAGGCTGATATTGGCACCCTTCTTGACATTGGCCATCTGAACCAAAGCTCCGTTAGCACCATAGATACGTAGCATACCATCGCCCTCAACCTTCAGCTTACCATCCTTGTACTGCAGGTTCTTAGTCTCCTGAGGCAGAGCCTCTATAGCTGTGGGATCCTCAACAGAGAAGTACATCTTCTTGATTTCTGACAGAGGATAGGTGTACTCGCCTGAAGTAGTGGTAACAACACAGTTACCGTTGGCAAAGGTAATCTTCTGGATGGTGGGTAATGAGATGAATTCATCACCAGAAGCTGATACTGTAAGGTAGTTATACTTGTCGGCCCACATTGTGGTGCATGCCATCATCATGATGGCTAATAGAAAATACTTCTTCATGATCTTGTTGTTAATTTGTTTCAGAATTTAAAATTATAGCCCACGCTAACTGCATGGATACGGTTATTATAAGTGTCTGTTTTCTCATCATCGTCATTAAAGACGAAAGTCAGCACATAGCCCAAGGTGAACTCATGTTGTTTGTTCAGTTTATAGCTGGTTCCCACAGCAGTCCTAACCTTTTCTATGGACATATGGTCACCAACAGAGACACTGTTGATAGCCTCGGCAGAAACATAGGGAGAGAACTTCCAATGCTTCTTATCCACCTCCAGCTTCAGACGGCTACGAAGCACCTGATCAGTCTTGGACAACTTTGACTTCTGGGTAACGTTCTCCAACCATTCATCACCCAAGTAATTCCAGTCGTCATCAAATATGGGAACTTTACTATATTCTATCTTGCTGTAATTTTTCTCTGGACGGTAAGTTAGCTGATAGCGCTCACGCAAAGAGACACGCAGCCACTTCCAGAATCGCTTATCAGCCGTTGCCTCCACCATAAATCTGTGACGGGGATAGCAATAGGCAGGGGTCAGAGTGTACACATCATCCTCCAAGGGATCACCCTTTAGCTTCTCCGGTTTTCTGCTATATAGGAAAGAATAGCCTGCACCGAACTTGATAGTCTTGTTCAACTTATATCCGGCATCCAGGCCGAAAGCCCATCTGGAACTCTCCTGCGCACGGTACTCTGTCTCTAAGCCAAGGCTCCATCGGGTGCCCAGGTTCTTCTTTGCACCTACACTCATCCAGGTGCCATACTCATCAGTCCACTGCGCCTTTATCATAGCGGGAACCAATAAAACCAAAATCAGGAGAATCTTCTTTTTCATACTTTTATCGGGGCATTTTCATTACTTGCTCTATGCTGTTACCACGGTCCTTTGGCTCATCATAATAGATGCGAATCAGGCAGCTGTCCTTCAGGAAGTCAATCATACCAACCTCAATACGCAGAATCTTCAGACCAGTACGCTTCTCCAAGTCGGCCTTCAACTCCTCACGCTTATCAGGAGCTATCAGTGCAACATTGTCATACTTGATGTACTTGCTGCACATAGTGCTTACCAGCTTGCTGCTCTCGAAGAGCCAAACCATGCACAGGAATGCCAGGTTGACAAAGACTATGGTTACTATACCAAAACCATCCCAGTAATCAGCCTTGGGGTGATACTCAGCCTTTCCGAGTGCATTCACTACGCTGACGGCAATAAGCATGAAGAGGTATGTCATCTCGCGGATGGGCACTGCCTCAGTACGAAAACGCATGATGCCGAAGATGGCAAACAGACCCATTGCAGCACCCAAGTTCATACCGTCACCTTCCATCAAGCTTACCAATAGGAAGATACTCATGGACATCAGGATGAAGATGAACATATAGTCGCGACGCTGGCTGCGAGGGAAGTAGAAACAACGTGCCATGATGCATACTACTGCCAAATTGATAAAGAATCGCATTACCAGCGAAATGAAATGCTGGGGATCAAAGAGTGTCAACCCAATAAGGTTACCCAGTTGATAGTTAATGTCATTAAAGAAATCCATATTTAAAGTATTTGTTAGTTCTCTGTTTTATCAGTTAATTCTTGTATTGGCTAGTTTGCTTAGTTTTACCATCTTTTGCTTGAAAAGATTCTGCTTCAGATTCTTGTTGGTCATCACACTGCCTATACAGTACTTGCTGAAGCCTGACGGCTTAACACGAAGCGTACGCAGGATGTCCAGCACAGGACTGTACACATTACCGTCGCGCTTCAGTTCTATAATTACCAAAGGACCGGTATTGGCATCGTTATTGGTTTCCATGTTATGGAAGTGTACGTCATAGTCGATGGTCAATCGTTCCGTCTTGCCGTAATTCACCAGCGTAATACGATGAAACTGGTTACGGACAGTGGGATGCATCTCTGAAAGACCCTGATGAACCAGCCCTTGTACGAACTCTCCGTTGGCGCCCTGTACTTCAATCTCCTGGCCGGGAACCTCTACACGTTTCTTCTTCGTGCGGCCGTGATTATTCTTGGTCTTTACCTCCAGAAAAGTAAGTTGGCTGTCCATATACGTCCTGACGCGTACCTTCTGACGGGGAGCGCGACCGTTATGGTGTTCCAGAAAGAACCTGTGATTGTCCGTGTCCCAATAGGTAGTCATATAATTGGCTATCTTACTGTCGTTGTTAAACTGCGCATAATACTTCCCCTGAGCCAGCTCCAACAACCTGGCCAGATTCTCCTTGCTGGTAACAAACTTGGTATCCGTCCGATTCATCAGACGGATGCTGGACATCTGCTCCAACGTTATAGGTTCCAAATGCTGCAACAACTCGTTAATACGGGCGTCAATTTCCATCATTTTGTATAATAAACGGCACAAATATAGGAAAAAATATACATTTCTGCCGTCTGCAACTTGTTTTTTTCGAATAATTATCCTACTTTTGTTTCATAATTATGGGAAAGTAATTAAGAACCGAAGTAAATAAAGACCTATTATGATTGATGTTAAGGAAACTTTGGCATTCGCCGAGGAGAAAATGGAAGAAGCCGTAATGTATCTGGATGATTCTCTGGCACGCATCCGTGCAGGAAAAGCCAACGTAAAGATATTGGATGGTATCCGTGTTGACAGCTACGGAAGCCTTGTTCCCTTGAACAATGTAGCAGCTATCAACACCCCAGATGCTCGCACCATTGCCATCAAACCTTGGGACAAAACCATGTTCAAGGTTATTGAGAAGGCCATCATAGACAGCGAGGTTGGTATCATGCCAGATAACAATGGCGAGATTATCCGCCTCTCTATCCCACCTCTGACCGAGGAACGCCGTAAGCAATTGGTTAAGCAGTGCGGCAAGGAAGAGGAGCAGGCTAAGATTAGCGTCCGTAACGCCCGTCGTGACATCCTGGAGAAACTGAAAAAGGGTATCAAGGATGGTTTGGCAGAAGATGCCGAGAAGGATGCCGAGGACAAGCTGCAGAAGATGCACGACAAGTACATCAAGCAGATTGAAACTCTGATGGCAGCCAAGGAAAAAGAAATCATGACAGTTTAATTGTGTTTAATGAAGAGTTAAGAGTTAAGAATTAAGAATTGGTACCTCGTTTTTATGGTACTGAACTCAAAAGGACAAATCTTAACTCTTAATTCATAATTCTTAATTGTGAAAGGACTTGTCATTAAGAATACAGGAAGCTGGTACGTTGTCAGAACTGACGACGGCCAGCTTTTTGATTGTAAGGTCAAAGGGAACTTCCGCCTGCGCGGTATCCGTAGCACCAACCCCGTAGCTGTTGGCGACAGGGTAGAGATAAAGGGGCAAGGAGCAGGGTGCAAGGGGCAGGAAGAGATCTTTTATATCACGGAGATTGAAGACCGCCGCAACTACATCATCCGCAAGGCCAGCAACCTGAGCAAACAAAGCCACATCATTGCAGCCAATGTAGATCAGGCTGCCTTGGTAGTAACTATCTCACACCCAGAGACCAGCACAACCTTCATAGACCGCTTCCTGGCCAGTGCCGAAGCATACCGTGTCCCTGTTATATTGATATTCAATAAAACGGACATTTACAATGAAGCTGATATGCGATACATGCAATCCATGACCTCGTTGTACGAGAGTTTAGGCTACACATGTCTGCATTGCAGCGCTTCCACGGGCAAGGGCATTGATGCCATACGACAGGAACTACAAGGAAAAACCACCCTACTCAGTGGCAACAGCGGTGTGGGGAAAAGTACCCTAATAAACCGACTGATACCTGAAGCAAATCTACGCACCGCAGAAATCAGCAATGCCCACGATACCGGCATGCACACCACCACCTTCTCTGAGATGATTCCTTTACCCGGAAATTCCGGAGATTCCGGACAATCTGGAGCGTCCTCTTGGCTGATTGACACCCCAGGCATCAAAGGCTTTGGCACTTTTGACATGGAACGTACCGAGGTGGCACATTATTTCCGTGAGATATTCCAAATTGGGCAGGAATGCCGCTTTGGCAACTGCACCCACACAAACGAGCCAGGCTGTGCTGTTCTGCAAGCCGTCGAGGAACACCGCATAGCCCAAAGTCGTTATGCCAGCTACCTGTCTATGTTAGAGGATCAGGATGCCGAGAAATACAGGAAATAGCCCCTGCTATAATGTCTTCTGAAGCAGAACCATTCCGTTCTCATCCACTACCTTCAACGTAATCTTCCCGTCAGCTATGTCTATGCGCAAAGCTGAATTGTAACCTTGCACCAGAGAGGGGAAAGAAACATTTTCTGTTGCTTCTGCAAACGTGTACGTCTCTGGATGCAGATGACCGCACACCAGTAAATCTACGTTTGCATTATTCAGAATGGGCATCATTAAATCGGCAAAGAACCTGGCACCAGCCTGAGACTCATCCACCGTAGCATTGGGAATAGGAAGATGACTTACCACTATACGGTATTTAGCCAACTGGAACTCTGAGGTTTGGGTAAGCTGTTCCAACCAACGGGCCTCTTCTCTTCTGTAAGCATTGTAAGCTGCCAAGATGGTATTACGCGCCGTCGGGTCATCATCAGGCAATGCCTCTCCGCCATCTAAAAGAACAATTTCTAAGTCTCCCCACCGGTAGGCATTGTACAACTTTCCGCTCTGGTGAGGGAAATACCTTTCAAAGTAATCTGCTGCATCGCCCTTGGTCTCATGGTCTCCACGCAACATACAGAAATCCTTTTGTGTGGCAAAGGAACCGGAACTGACATTGATGAAAGATGAATAGGGATCTTCTGCCTGCAGCGCAGCACCCGAAGGAGTAGCCACCTGCATATTATCCATCATATCTCCTGCATAGATGATATGGTCGGCAGAGAGCGGATTCAGCGCAGTCAGGAATTTCTCCAGCGTAGCAGGACGGTTATGCATATCACTCAATACCAGCAGACTATGCGATGTAGCTTTATCATCCAGCGTACGGAAGCTATACCAATCTGATGCATACTGGGTGGAGAACGTGGCACTGTACGGTTTCATCTCGTCGATTCTCTGAGAACAGATACGATACTCGTATTCCGTTGCCACAGACAAGCCATTGATACGAATTACAAAATTCTGTACAGGCAAGGCTGTAGTTGGAGCCTGCAGATAGTCAAACACCTGATGCTGCCCCTCCACCTCCTGATAATATTTGGTTACAGCAGCCTGACCTTTCTTACGCAGTTCTACCCAAGCAAAAGTGGGTTCTGTATTCTCAAACACAATCGAAACACCATCACATGAGAGTTCCTGCAGATAAGGTGATCCACGGAAGCATGTTGTGGCAGCACCAAGGTTAACAGGCAGCAATGCCGTTAGAAAAAACAAAAGGAGAGAATATATCATTTTCATCTTTTCAGCATCTTTTTATTGTTAACAATGATAACACCCTTATGGAAGGCGGAAACTTTCTGCCCAGTAAGGTCGTAGGACGATTGAACATTGAGCATTGAACATTGAGCATTATCAATTTTTTTGACTCCTGTTTCAGCATCTTGCAGAACGCGAAATTCTTCCTGACCTTCAGAATAGGGGATATAAGCTGAGCCTGCAGCAATCTGCTTCGACGTGGACTTCTGGAATCCCACTTGTCCGCTCTTCACCTTCAATAGCGCCATAGTACCAGCCTCTACATCCTTGCGATCTTCGCAATTAGCTACCAAGGCATTATTTTCTATGGCAGGCACCTCCTGCGTTGTGCTCCAGAAAGTATAGGTACCCTTGGCAGCATGGAGAACGACAGCCGTACGGGCAGGGATAACATCACATTCATAAGGCACCATAGAAAGAATCCCATCTTTTTCTGCCACACTATAGACCTCCACATCCTCAGGAACTTCTGCCGGGAAGGATACACTCAGCACTGCCCATCCCGATGTAGGAACTGTTACTTGATGATAGGCACGCTGCAGGAACCAAGAAGAACAGTAACCCGGATAAAGATAACCGTCAGGACAAGCTATGACAGGACCATCTGAAGGCTTCCCGTAAAGGCCTTTCTCGCCTATCCACGAATCGTCTGCTGTCAGGAGGTTATCTGGAGTATCGGCATCGGCAATAGTAAACATACCTTCGGTATCATAGTTGAAAAGCTGACGACCCGACCATCTGCCTAAGTAATCCTGCATAATAACATTATCTCCGCTTGGAGACAGATGGAAGACAGTAGAACCGTCATTGATGCTAGGATTGTTCCATCGGAGTACCAACTGTCCGTCAGTCTCCTGCATGCGTATCACCTTCTGTTTGTTCTGTCGCAATACAAAGGCACGGTAGGCACTGGTCAGCCAGTAATATCCCTCCACCAAAGGATTAATGGCAGTATGAGCCGTCTCCTCATATGCCTGTGAGGCCTGTTGGAGTCGCAGGATAATATCATCCGCCTGCTGAGAGGTTGTTTTTTTATTATCTACTAAAGCCTGAGCCTCATCTATACAATCCTGTAACGAGCTGCTCAACAAAGGTGTTACCTGACCGGGATTGTCTCCGCTGGGATAGAGAGCCAAAGCGCCTCTTGCATGACCCAATGCCCTACGTATGCAGATAGAAGGGGTTACCATATCTGCATCCAAGGGAGTAAGGACCTGCACAGCATCCAGCCCATGTGCCTTGGAAGCCAGCGAATCAAACAGCGCTGCCTTCTGGAATTGCTGCATGATGTGATGATCTTCTGGCCACGGTGATGTATCCTCCTCCTGACGTAGGAAGAAATTTTGTCTTGGTCTGACAGTGTGTGTTACAAGATGACGATCATAACGTGCAACACTCAGATAGGAATATGCCTCACCCGAGCAACTCTGTATAGTATAGCTGCCCTCAGTATTGGCAGTAAAGTAATAAGTTCTGTTGGCCAGATTAGCAGATGTAGAACTTATGCTATACAAATACGCATGTTCCCCATTCTTACCAAGTGGGTTAAGATAGTCCGCTGCATTGCCATATACGCTGCGCAAGGCATCTGTGTCATAGGAATACAGATACCCGTCTTTCTCCTGTGCCAGGGCTCCTATAGTATAATACCCGTCAGGTATCGGTTCCTGGGCTCGAATCCCTGTTGTTATTAATAACAATCCAAGGAGAACCGGGTAACATTGAGAATTGAACATTGAGAATTGAGAATTAAACATTGCGAACTATGAACTATGAATTATGAACTATGAACTATGAATTATGAACTAAAGACTACTCCTCCAACTTAGTGGTTATATATATAAGCTTTCTGCCCGCCTTAGCATCCTTCACCTTCTTGTCCAACAACACAGTTCCCAGCGAGGAGACAATCTTCAGATTGATATTTCCGTCGGCAATGTCAATTCGCATAGCGCTATGGTTACCTATATTGTACTCCTCAAATTGATTGCCCTTGTTGTTATAGTTCTTTTCCATATAGGTGTAGGTCGCAGGGTGATAATGACCGCTGATAAGCATATCTATATCACACTGCTTAAGCAAGGGAGTAAGCAGACTTATCAGTTGCGGCTCACCGCCAAACTTGTCGGTAGGCTTGTCATTATTTAACAGCATGGTAAAGTGACAGATAAGAATACGGTACTTGGCCGTACGGAACTCATCTGTCTGGATAAGTTCCTTAAACCAGCGAACCATCTCTTCACGATAACTGTAGAATGAAGCCATGCCGTAGTACTCTTCTGCAGTATCGATCTTATCCTCTCCGCTATCCAAAAGGATGATTTCCAGGTCGCCCCATCGGTATGCATTATAGATATGGCCGCTCTTGTGAGGAAAGTACTCCATGAAGTGTCGCGACAGGTTACCACGTGTCTCGTGATTACCACGCACCAACTCGAAAGGCTTATTCTGAGCAAACAGATTCACACTGGTATTGATAAACCCAGTGTAAGGCTCTTGCGAACTATTCTGCATGTAGTTAATCATATCCCCATTGTAGATAATACGGTCACAGGTCTGGTAGTCGAGATACTTCAACAATGCCTCCAGCGTATCCGGACGATTGTGCATATCACTGGTAATAAAAATGTGATGTTCTGTCTGATGGGGATCCTGTGTGGTAAACTGATTCCATGAACCAGTATAGGTAGTAGAGAAAGCCGTACCGGCTGAAACTCCATTGGAATTCTCAGACAAGACCTTATGTGCCTTTACACGATACTCGTAGGTTGTGGCAGGCTTTAAACCTTCGGCCCTGATAGCAAAGTTCTGTACAGGAACGGCTGAATTCTTCTTACTCAGAATCTGACTATATGCCTTAATCCTTCCATTCACTGTCTGATAATACGATGTTACATCAGCACTACCCTTCTCCCTGACTTCTATCCATGATACAGAAGGAATCCCATGTTCAAAAACAACGGTCACCCCGTCTGTTGTCAGTTCCTGCAAGTACGGACCAACCGTCATCCACGACTGCGCCATTGCCTGCAACAGACAGAGTGTCAGCATAATACTAAAGAAAAGCCTTTTGTTTCTCATATATAGAAAAGGTTATGCGGTTTTATCATATCTTTCAGCGGGCAAAGATAAACAATATTCTAATATACAAAGACTCCGTTATCTTTTTTTTATGTTGAAACACTAAAAATCATAAAAACCATGTACTCTTATATATAAATAAGGTAGTAAACTAAGCCCCAAAAGAGTAAATATTAGACCTATTCGGTACATCTTCTATTGAGTTGACAAGTTCATTTTACATTTAAAAGGCAAGAATACGCATTTATTACATATAAAATTACTGCACATGCCGCTTTCTATTAATATTCGTGTAGCTTTTTTATCTTTTTGCACATTTTTGCATGTTTTTATTTGTTTACAATGAGATATTTGCTATTTTTGCAAACAAATACAAAGAAAATGGCTAAATTAAGTTTATATTTACATAGATTGTTATACAACGTATTACTTTTGGCAATGCTGCTAGACGTTACCATAGCAAAAGCTGACATCACCTTTACCGAGACAGCGGTAAATGGATTCCCCATTGTCGGTAGTAGCAAGAATGCAGTCTTGGTTGTAGATGCCCATGATGCTGAGGTGGTTACCACCGTCGCTAACTGTGTTATTCAAGATATCAAGGCTGTCACAGGCAAAACACTGCTTTTACGGAACAACCTGAAGAACGGCGACTATCCCATTATAGCCGGAACATTGGGCAATTCCACATTCATTGACAATCTAATGCAAGCCGGCAAGATAGACACCACTGGCGTTACGGATCGATGGGAGGCATACACCCTGCAACTCATCAAGAATCCGGCAGAAGGTATAGAAGAGGCGTTGGTAATCATTGGCGGAACGCCAAGAGGGACAGCATACGGACTGTTCGAGATCAGTCGGCGCATTGGTGTTTCTCCCTACATCTGGTGGGCTGACGTAGCTCCGCCCCCCATGAATACCATTTATGCAAGCGGTGATTATACAGAGGTGGAAGCCCCATCGGTAAAATACAGAGGGCTTTTCATCAACGATGAAGATTGGGCACTTCTCCCTTGGGCCAAGAAAACCATTGATACCAGTTGCAACAACATTGGTCCGAATACATATGAAAAGGTAATGGAACTGCTGCTTCGTCTGCGCGCCAACTGCCTCTGGCCAGCCAAACATGGTAGTTCCAAGGCCTTCTGGTCGATGGAGGAAAACAAGCGTTTAGCCAAAGCATGGGCTATAGTAATGAGTAGCGGTGACAGCATGCTACGCGACAACCTTTGGGAGTGGCCTCGCTTTAAGAGTGGCAACAACAGTAGTAACTTTACTTTTGCCAACAACCCAGAGGGATGCTTTGACTATTGGGCCAAACGCGCAGGAGAGGCACGTGACTACGAGGGTATCTATGACATAGGTATGCGTGGTTTGCAAGATGTGGCTCTGTTGGGTTACGAGGGACAAGAAGCTCAGTTGGCAGGTCTGAAGGACATTATAGAGTGTCAGCGAAAGATTATCACAGATTCTCTGGGAGGAGACCCCACCAAGGTACCGCAGATATACATCCCCTATAAAGAAGCATTGACGCTCTACAATGCAGGATTGAAAATCCCAGACGATGTTACCCTCTGCTGGGTGGACGACAATTATGCCTATATCCGTCAGCTGCCCACAGCAACCGAACAGAAGCGCAGTGGTGGCAACGGTATCTACTACCACCTTTCTTATTTAGGCAATCCTTGTTCCTACATCTGGCTCAGCACCATCTCGCCTTCGCTGATAAGCTATGAACTCTGCAAAGCCTACGATAATGGCATGCAGCGCTTCTGGATGATTAACGTAGGCGACATAAAACCTGCCGAAGTGGAGTTTGAGTTCTGTATGGAACTGGCATGGAACGTTAAGAGCTGGACACCCGAGAATGCCTGGAAGTTCAGTCGTTGGTGGGCAGCCAAGACTTTTGGTGAGGATTTGGCCGACGAAATGGCTGACATACGCCTGGAACATTACCGACTGGCTGCACAGAGCAAACCTGAGACAGTGCGCGAGGTTGTCTTCACACACGAGGAGATGAAGCAGCGTATTTTTGATTATCAGAATCTGGCCCGTAGGGTTCAGAATCTGGAAGCCAGCATCCCCACCCGATTGAAGGATGCTTACTTCGAGCTCTTTACCTACCCCATTGTAGCTACAGCCGACATGAACATCAAGCTCTTAGGTGCTAACCTGAGTTTCTGGTACGCCGGCATGGGCGACCGCCAGAACAGTATGCAATATGCTGCACTATCACGTACCAGCTATGACAACATTGTCTATCTGACAGACTATTTCAACAACACACTAGCTGGTGGCAAATGGAACGGTATTATGAGCATGCGTCCCAATGCCAACATGACCAGTCAGTTCGGTCCCGTATATGCAGCAACATCCAATGAGGTTAACAATGTGCAGGGCAAGATGTTCACTGATGATATGAAATTCATTACCGCATCTGATTACACCAATAGCAGAGGCAATTGGCAATTATTACAGAACTTGGGCGTCAGCGACAGCAGCATGACAGTCTGGCCCATCGACTACACCAAATACACAGCCACTACAGCCCGTAGCAAAGGTCCATACCTGGAGTATAGCGTACCTTTGAAAAAAGGTTCGTACCAGATTGTCGTACGCTGTCTTCCCACCTTCCCCATCACCACCAGTAATGACTTGGTTGTGGGAATGGCTATGGGAACAGGTTCCATAACAACAGCCAGCATTAAATGTAATGCCGAGACAAATAAATGGAGTGACAATGTGATGTACGGTTACTCTGAGGCACGCTTCACATATAAGGCTACTGCCGAGAAAGACTACCAATTACGCATCTATGCCATGAATCCAGCCATTGTGGTCAGTCAGATTATGTATCGTCAGATGGATGCCGTGGAAGATGACAACCTTGCTCCCCAACTGATGGTAAACCCAGACTTTGAACAATATAAAAGCGGTAACAGTGTTCTCACCAACACCGACGGCTCTATCCGTCGTGGAGTCCCCTACGGATGGACGTTGAAGGGAACCCTCAATGGCAATTCCTATGGTATTAACAAAGACGAGTCTATTAAGGGTGATGACAGCAACTTGTGCTGGATTAAATCAAAACCCATGCCAGAGGACTGCGAGCTCTACCAGACTGTTCCTGCAGAGAAACTCACACCCGGCATCTACGAGGTTGGTTGCTGGCTCTGGGTACAGTCGGGCAAAAGAGGCTCTTGTCGTCTCTTTGCCAACAACCAAGTTCAGTATTACGCTTACAAACACGATTACGACCAGATTCTGAAAGACGACGAGGTGAACACCTTTGCAGGATACAAAGCTGGATACGAGACTCATACCATCATGCATCCCATGCGCGTTGTCCTGAAGATACAAAAGGGAGAGGACCTTCGCTTGGGTATCAAGACTAGTTGCATCAGCAATGCCGGAGCACAGACCGACGAGACGGGATGGTTCAAGGTTGACCACTTCACCATCCGACGTTTAGCTGACCTCCCCACAACTGACCCCGATTCATTAACCCAGGAGTTACTGGTGAACCCCGACTTCGAATACAAGGATGCGGAAACTCTGGCCGAGGGCAAGAACGTGTTGAACGCTGTTCCCTATGGATGGGAGATATCTTACACTGGCAACTACACAATGACCACCTCAGGCATCTATGGTAAGGGCGAAGGCATGCACGGACAGAACTATTGTGCTTTCACCCCCAGCGGCCTCCGTCCCATTCCAGAGGATTTCTGCCTCTACCAGACAATACCTGCTAACAAGCTAAAGGCTAATACCACCTACCGTGTTAGCTGCTTGTTCTGGAGCGAGAAAGGACTGGAAGGTCAAGGTCGACTCTTTGCCAATGACCAGGTTCAATACTTCAGCACACCCCGCACCTACCAGAACAACCTGACAGAGGGTGAGACATCTACCTTTGCCTCCTATACAGATGGAGTGGGTGTCAATGCTACCGCAATGCAGGAACTGAGCGTATTGGTTACGGTAGCCGAGGGAGAAGACCTGACCCTTGGCATCCGCTCAGGTTGCAGGAAAAGTGATGGCAAACTGGCAACAGGAACCGACCGTACAGGTAAGTTCCGCGTGGACTACTTCCGCATCGAAGAAGTGGAGACAAACAATGATGCCATTGACGGAATAGATAGGGTTCAAAATTCAAAATTCAAAATTCAAAATAATGATGTCTATGACCTTGCTGGTCGTAAGGTGCAAGGAGCAAGGGGCAAGGGGCAAGAGGATTCTTTACTCTTCACTCTTCACTCTTCACTCAAGAAGGGTATCTACATCGTGAACGGAAAGAAATACATCATCCATTAGCTCAAAAACAACATAAACTAATAACATACTAACCCCAACAAATTAACAATGAAGACAAAACTACACCTATTGTTCCAACTAGCCTTTATGTGGCTAATAGGAACCAACGTCTTTGCACAGAATCTGCAAACAGACGAGAGCGGTGCTTATCTGATTGGAAGCAAGGCCGACCTTCAGGCATGGACTAAGGTCGCCGGCTACGAGAAGACGAATGTCAAGCTGACAGCAGACATTCCCGACTTGGACTTCAGAATGGCTACCGCAAGTGATTTCACTGGAACCCTTGATGGAGACGGGCACACCATTACGGTCAACTATGACTTCCCTGGTGAACAGACAGCTATGTTTGTAAAAATGAAGGGTACTGTCAAGAACCTCATCGTAGATGGCAACATCAACGCTACGTACAAGAACTCTGCTGTCTTGGGCGGTAATGGCTTTGGTACGTTCGAGAATGTGGTGGTACTGGCCACTATCAGTTCTAACTGCGGTGCTAATGCCTCTAATGGCGCCTTCATCGGATACGTAAACGGCAGCACCAACATCACAAACTGCGTATCAGCCATCAAGTTCACAGGAACGGATGCCTATAATATGGCTTTCTGCGGTTGGGTGAACAGTGCAGGTTCTGTCGAGGCTCGTAACTGTATCTCCATCATGGAAACAAACCTGCCATCGGCATACTCTTTCTGTAATCCCCAAAGCAAGGCCTCTACCATTAACTGCTTCGCTTACGAGCAGGATGGCGACGGTGGCAATGCCCCCACTGGTACCACCTACATTAATTCCTCTGTTATTGGTACAGGTGAACTTTGCTATATGCTGAACAAGGCTTCAGACCACACAGTCTTCTACCAGACACTTGGTCAGGACGCATTCCCTGTTCCATTCAGCACACATAAGGAGGTATTCGGTATTGGTAACAAACGTTGCGACGGAACGGTATTAGAGGGTGAACTCACCTTCTCTAACGAGAACACCTCTCCTACCCCCCAGCACAACGATGTTGATGGTTGGTGTACTGTCTGTGGCAACCTGCTGCAAGACCATATCACGCCCGATGCCGACGGATTCCTGCCTTTGGCTTCAGCAGCTGATGTAAAATGGTTTACAGCCATGGTCAACGAGGCTTATCTTACTACCATCAATGGTAAACTTACTGCTGATATTGATTTTGGCGGTGTGGAAAATGCTCACTCCCCCATTGGCCCCAACACCACCTACAAGTACAATGGTATCTTCGATGGCCAGGGACACCGCATCAAAAACATGATTCTAAACCTGACTCAGAATGGCGTAGGTTTCTTCGGCTACGTACGTGGTGGAACCATCATCCGCAACCTTATCATCGACAAAAGCTGCGAAATCTGCGGAAACGGTCAGGTAGGTGGTCTTATTGGTGGAATACAGACCAATGCCACAACGCCTCTTACCGTTGAGAACTGTGTAAATGAGGCAACCGTCATAGGTACAGGTTCTGCAGGAGGTATTATAGGTGCAGGTCAGAGTGCATATCCCTCCATCAAACTTGTCAACTGTCTCAACTCGGGTGAAATTACAGGTGCCCCCGCTACAGCATTCTGTTCATGGGTTAACATGGGAGGAAGTTCTGTCATCAACTGTGTGAATACAGGAATCATCAATGGTATGGATAATGCTGGTGGAAAATTCGGATACTTCTGTAACCTTATCCGCTACGAGCCCGGCACCCTTACCCTCACCAACTGCTTCGATGTCAGCGGCATGGAAGAATTCGGACAGGGCGTCTATGAAGACTGGACAACAGACAAACCTGTTGAAGAGGGCGAACTCTGCTATCTGCTGAACGGAGACCAGACAACAATCTCTTGGTATCAGAAGCTAGGAACTGATGCTGTACCTGTACCTTACTATATTGAGGGTGGCAAAGTGTTTGCCAACGGTGAGCTCAGTTGTGACGGAACTCCCTTGGGTTCTGTTGTATATAGCAATACCGATGGAGGAAGTCTGCCTCCCCACGAGTTTGAGGATGGCTTCTGTATCAATTGCGATGCACCGCAATTAGACTATGCCGAGGTTGTAGATGGTTTCCACTGTATAGACACCGATTCTAAGCTATATTGGCTGTCTCGCATGGTAAACGAGAAGAACTGTGGAGACTGGGATGTACGCCTTACTGCTGACATTGACATGGAGATGTACTCAGATCTGTTCAGCCCTCTTGGTAGTTCAGGCGCCAGATATTCTGGTCACTTCGATGGACAGGGACACAAAATCAGCAATCTGCATATCAATGGTACAAGCTACACAGGATTCATCGGACAGCCTGGTAACGGAGCTGTTATTGAGAACCTGCTACTCGACAAGACTTGCTCCATCAGCGGCACTGGTGAGTGCGTGGCCTTGGTGGGTGGTACCAACCAGATGAGCGGCAACGTAACATTACGCAATCTTGGAAACATGGGTAATGTATATGCTACCGGAAAACAGGCCGCTGGTATCTTTGGAGGTAACTCCGGCAGTAAGACTACCCTCGTCATAGAGAACTGTTTCTCATCAGGTATCATTGAGGGTTCAAATGAATGCGCCGCCATTGCAGGATGGGCAGGCAGCAATAGTCCCCGCGTATCCAACTGCTGGTCTTGTGCCGACGTATCCGGAAATGACCGTGCAGACATGTGGCTTGTTCGTCATGGCAACGGTATCTTCTCTAATATCTACGCCACACAGGGCGAGCAAGGCATCATCATAGAAGACTCTGAAATCATAGAGTCTGGTGAACTCTGCTACAAGCTCAACGGCGATCAGTCCTATATCACATGGTTCCAGAATCTGGATAATGATAACGAAGCAGATTCTCAGCCCGTTCCATTTGCCAACGGACACGCTGTGGTATATCCCAAGGGAAAGATGTTATGCGACGGTACTGTGGATCCTTCTTCTGTCACATACTCCAACAACAAGGAGAACATCATACCTGACCATGAGTTTAGTCATGGCTTCTGTATTGTCTGCGGTCAGGAAGATATGAATTACGATGGTTTTGTCAAAGGTATCAAGAACCCGGACTTCAACACAGATAACTTTGGTTGGGAGGGTACAGGCTTTAACGTAACAGAAGGTCTGGCCGAGCATACCAACAAGAAATTCGACACATGGCAGCGTATAGCCGGACTTCAGCCTGGTGTTTACCGCTTGCGTGTTCAGGGCTACAGTCGTGCTGCAGCGCTCTACAACGAGGAAGTTTACGGTAACCCTGATAACTTCCAGGATTTGAATCGTAACACCTATGTCTATGCCGAGAGCAATGGTCTGCGTACCGGAATCCGACTCAAAGACATCACTGCAGAGGCTTTGGAATATAGGTTGAACGACGGTCAGGGCGAGACACTTCTCTCCAACGACACCTACGTACCTTCAAATGCCGTGGGTACTGCCAAGTATTTCAGCAAAGGCAAGTACTGGAACTTCCTATACTTTGCTGTCACCTCAGACACGCTGACCATTGGTTTCAGCAACCAGATTCATAATGCAAACTGCTATTCTGCTATTGACCGTATGCGCTTAGAATACATAGGTGATGATGCTGACTCATATGCCCTCATAGCACAGCAGATTGCAGAAGATGTTCAGGAAATACAAAGTCTGGAAAGTCAGACAACCCTCATGGAGGAATATGAGGAGGTAATTGACGGGGCAGAGAACCTTACGGGAAAGGATCAGATTCTGGTCGCTGCTGACAAAGCTGTCCGCTTGCCCGACATGATTAAACTCTGCGTTCCCGTCTATCAGGCATATTACGCCGCCATAGCTGATATCAATGCATATTGGGAGGAGAACAACGATAAGTTACAGGGCGAAGAGACCGACCAGCTGGAGGCATATCTGACAGAAGAGGAAGCTCCGTCTGACCGGTTCCCCAACGGTACCTATCTCTACATCAAGGAGAATCGCCTATTGGGCATTCAGGAATTGCAGGACGAGATGCAGTTTGCGCGCACTCTATTGTCAAAGGCTCTATCAGCCAGCCACACAGAAGGTATGGATGTTACATCATTCATTGCGAACCCCAAGTTCAACGAAGGAGACTGGAAGGGTTGGACCGTACAGTTAGATGACAGCCAGAACGGCAATATCGTTGACAACGCCGGATTCACAGACGTCTTCCCTGTAGCAGCAGGCTACAACTCCACCTTCGTTGTTGAACAGCAGATCACAGGTATCCCCAACGGAATCTATGAGCTAAGAGCCAATGCCTACCACCGTCCCGGTGCTGGCAAAGAAGGTACATATGATGGCACCGATGCCATCCCGGCCAAGCTATTCCTGAATAACTATAATACGCCTATCATGAGTGTATATGCCGACCCATTGGAAGTGGAGAACGCCGTCAACGGAGAGAACTGTCGCTATGACAGCACCAACGATCCCGACGCACCTCACAATGGAGAGGAAACAGGCAGCACGGATATCTTTATAGATGGATTCGGATACTTCCCTGACAACACCTACACTGCCAGCTTTGCCTTCAATGGTAATCGTTACCGCCAAAGCGCATACGCCGTTGTAACAGACGGAACGCTGAAAGTGGGTGTCAGAAACGATGCAACTCCCTGGCGCAACAAGAACCACACCGTATGGGGCGGATTCCAACTCATCTATCAGGGAGAAAGCCAACAGGCTATCAGCGATATGATGGAACAGTACGAGGCCAGACTTGAGTTACTGGAGATCCAGCGATATGATCAGGATCGATTCATGAGTATGTCTCACATCGATAACATCCGTAAATATATAGGTCAGGTTCGTACTAATAACGATACAAGTAAGCAGTTTGAACTCATCAGCCTTATCAATGATGAATTCAATGCAATAGAGCCTAGCATAGAGTTGTACAAGCAGCTTGACGATCTGTGTCAGTTCGCTGGCGATATGGCCGAAGGACTAAAGGAAGGGGAGTTGGAAGAGTACTTAACAGATGTCTACAACGAGCTCTCTAGTGTTATTGTTCTCGGCAGTCTCACTGACCAGCAGGTAACAGAGAAGATAGAAGCCCTCATGAAGGATCCTAATATTGGAGGTGTCGTCTACGTTCAGGGCGACCTATACGATGAAAATTCCGAGAATAACGAATGGAATTACAACACCATGTGTGGCCTGTATCCCCTCCACCAGAACGCTGATGGCAAATGGGTAGGCTCTGTCACCCTGCAGGATCGTAGTCGTCGCATCCAAGGCTACCAGCGTGCAGGCTTCTACTTCCGTCGCATCAATACCGTTTACAAGTGTAACGATGCCAACCGCAACTTTGTAACGCCTGCCATCCACATCTTTGGCATACAGGAGGGCGGCACCGACCTGCAGGCACTGAACGGTACATATAATATTGTATTGGATTTGGAGAACGGCACTGTGGATTGCAAACTGCAGGATAGCTACAACTGGGACAATCAGGTATACGTAACTGGTACCCTGACTGATCGCAGCGGTGCAACCGCACGCTGGAAGAATACCGAACAGTGGCCACTGCAGCATGTAGGCAACGGCAAGTATGTAGGTACTGTGGATATGGTTCTGGACAATGCCAACTCATTCTGTTCATTCGGCATCATGGCATGTCGTAGCACTGCGGATATGGCTAACTTCAGCACCACAGCCCGCAGCAGCTGGACCGAGGCCCGATACGGAAGCAGCGAGCAGTACTTGCAGCTTGAGAGCGGTCAGAAAGTTGACAGTCTTGTGCGTGGACTGGACCGTACATGGCGTATCTCACCTGCCGGCAAGTACCTCATAGAGTTCGATATGAACAATGCCACCATGAAGGCTACCTTACTCCAAACTAAAGGTCGTGGCACAGAGACTGATCCCTATCAGATTGCTACTACAGCAGACCTGCAGAGTATGCAAGACCGACTGGTGGATGGACAGACTACTTACTTCAAGCTCATGGATGACATCAACATGACGGGCAAGGGTTGGTGGCCTCTGAATGCCAACTTCTTTGGTAACAGCTTCTCTGAGGGCTATGGCAAGCGTGTCAGCCTGGATGGTAACAAGCACATCATCAAAAACGTAACCGTTGCTGCCAACGCAGATAACACAGACGAGACAGGTTTCTTTGGTACCTTTGTTGGTAGCGTTCAGAACTTGGGTCTCTGGAACATCACTGTAGAGGGTGGCAACACCTCTTCCGTAGGCGGTCTGGCTGGACGCACAGGCGATGCCGAAGCAGAAGATGCACCCACAACTACTATCAATGGTGTATACGTTAGCGGAACAATAGGAACTGAAGACGGCACAGCCGGTGCCCTTATCGGTACAGTAATGAATAATACCACCATCAGCAACAGCTACACATGTGCTGCCGTTCAGGGCGAGGGCACAATAGGTGATATGATTGGTACCGTTGAAGGTCAATACGAATTCCTGTCAAGTTACTCTGCCGGCAAGGTCAACGGTAGTCAGGCTAACAGCTTGATTGGCGGAGGTGCCATACTGAAGATTAACTATCCCTTCTTTGACGGTAGCAACCAGCAGGAGATCTGCACCACTGTTAGCAAATGGGAAGGCTGGAACAGCAATGGCACCATCGGCAACGGATGGCCTATCTTGAACTGGCAGGTAGAGCGTGGCGACTACATCTCTTACTGTGGCTATGTTAACGAAGACGAGGTTGGCATTGGGGATGTTCCATCATCAATGAACAATGCTCAATCTGATGGAATCTATGACCTGAGTGGACGTAAGGTTAACAGAGTTCAGAAGGGCCTCTACATTATTAACGGGAAAAAGGTTGCGATTAAGTGAGCGAAGTGAAAGCTCACTATCACTTCCGAACGTGAGCAAGCTCGAACAAAGTTCAAGGTTGCGATTAAGTGAGTGAAATGAAAGTTTACAAAAAAGGGAGTTGGGTATTTTCCAACTCCCTTTTTTCGAATACTTACCTAACGGATATCCTTTTTCCTCTATGGATATAAACTCCTTTCTTTAGTTGAGAGTTGAAAGTTGAGAGTTGAGAGTTAGAGCTATCCCCTAGCCCCTTGCACCTTGCTCCTTGCACCTTACGACCTGCGAGGTCGTATATCTCATCATTTTGAATTTCTGATTTTGAATTTTGAATTTCTTCAATTCCATCCTCAGTGTCTGTGATGCCAAAACAAGCATCTATCAGCCGGAAACGGTTCTGATACCACTCATTAATAAGAGATATCTCACGGGACAAGTCCAACACATACAAGGGACGCAAATTCTGTTTCTCGTAATAGTCCACCATACGCTGCCATGCTCCGCTATTTAGGAAAAGGTTGCGATAGCGCTCCAACTTTTCACGTATAGAAGACGGAGAGAACGCTCCCCTTCTGGCTTCTATCCAACGTTGTTTAAGGATAGCCAGATATTCATCATCCGCACAAATGGGACCATAAGGGTAAGGTGCATTATTAAATATCGGATCCAAAGGCCAGTCCAAATAGTTTCCATCATAATATTCTCCTTCATAATGGCCACCAAAGCTTGTATCCAGATCCCATGGTGTTATAACAAACTTACGTCGGTTAGATTCCGCAGGATCAGGGTTATTGATGTCTTTATTGATGTTGCGAATACTAAAGAACCTATTCTTATTACCCCAGTTGTCACTGATGGCAAGAGCCATAACAAGAATCTGATAGTCTGCCAAGTTCTGAAGATAGAAATAACGCTTGACATAGTCGCTATTATAGCCATTCAGTATAGCATCCTGCAAAGGTTGCCAGACCTTGGCACTTCCATACTCTTCCGGATAAGACAGTTCCCAGGCATTATGCCATTCTACAACACAAGTTGCAGAGTCTTCACTGTAACAGGGTTCATTCTGGATCTGGATATTCATTGTGCCGCTTTTGTACAGGACGCCTCTAACCAGAACACTACCGTCAGTTTGCTCCTGGTATTTCTTCAGATTAAGGAGTTTACGGTTAATGCGGTCCGTAAGGCAGTAAATACCACGATACTGGTCGTTGATATATAATTCTATGAACCTGCCCTCTGTTCCGTTACGCCCTTCAAACTCGGTGTCATACGGCAGACGCGAGAATTCATTCCAGATATCAAAGGCCACACGGTTACGCATGCATATACGGTCTATGGCCATAGCATCCAGAATCCATGATGAACAGGAACGCATGCTCAGTAATGCCGAATCAGCCTCCTCTGTGTAATCTTCTGAACGGAGCTTCATGTTGAGCGAGGGCTTCATCAGGTATTTTCTGACCGTAGCCCCTCTGGTACGGAACTTGGCAGGCAAGCAAACAACAGAATTATCCGTATCCGTAAGTTGCATGGTACCATTACAATAGTCCATATCAGGAAGGATTTCTCCCTCAAAATAGACTCTCAGAACAGGTAATTTAGTTGGTTGCGATTTACAGCATAAAGGGTAATAACAAACAAGGAACAAAAAAAGAAATAAACGCATAAATCATAGTAATAAGAAATAAATTGTAACCGAAGGAATAGCCAAAAGGCTACTGTCGAAGCGGTCTAGAAGACCTCCATGCCCAGGAAGGATGTGACTGCTGTCCTTGATGTTGAGCTGGCGTTTCATATGGCTCTCAACCAGATCTCCAAAGGTGCCGGAGACAACTACAATGGCAGCAAAGCCCAGCCACTGCCACAGGCTGAGGGTGCCAGGCTGCACATGCCAGATGGCTACACTGGTCAGCAGAGTAAACAGACATCCGCCCGTGCTGCCCACCCATGTCTTCTTAGGTGACACACTGGGGAACAGCTTCCAAGGGAAGAATTTGTGTAATGTTAGACCGGAAAGGTATGCAAAGGTATCGTTCACCCAAAGGAAAACAAACAGGGCAAGCGGATAAATCCATGTATAAACCATTTTACCTGCCATCTCATCCCTACTGATACTAAGCAAGGGAAGCAAAGCAAACGGCATAGCAACATAGAGCTGAGAGGCCAGGGCAAGACTCCAGTTTCGAATGGAATCCTGACTATGCCTGTACAACTCGCTTACCATTATATATAATAAGAGCAGAGCCCAAAGGGCTATCATACGGGATGCCGAGATGCTTCCAATACAGAACAGCCAGACAGCAGCTACCAGAATGAATCCAGCCAGTGCATTGATGGCACGGGGCATGCTGGCCCCGGCATGATTGTTCATAACAGTGCCGAACTCAAAAAGGGTGGCAGCCGCTACAATACCAAAGAAGAAAAATGCAGTTACAGGACTATATATAGTACTCCCGGCTAATAATACCACATATACTAGGCCGGTAAGGGTACGAGTTACAAGGTTTTTCATTTATTATTGAACATTGAGAATTGAACATTCTTCACTCTCCACTCTTCACTTCTTCGCTCAGCAGCTCGTCTGTACGACTGCTCCAGGGACGAGGACCAAAGATACGTTCTACATCCTCGGCAAAGATGACCTCACGCTCTACCAAGAGTTGAGCCAACTGAGCGTGCCCCTCGGTATGCTGACTCAGAATATCCTTGGCACGCTGATACTGCTGGGCTATCATCTTCTGCGTCTCCTGATCTATCAGCTGGGCTGTAGCCTCACTGTAGGGACGCTGGAAGCTATACTCCTGATTATTGTAATAGCAGATATTAGGCAGATCGTCAGCCATTCCCATATAGGCAATCATGCTGTAGGCCTGCTTGGTCACACGTTCCAGGTCGTTCATAGCACCGCTGCTGATGTGACCGGTAAAGAGTTCCTCGGCAGCACGACCGCCCAGGGTGGCACACATCTCATCCAGCATCTGCTCACGAGTGGTTATCTGACGTTCCTCAGGCAAGTACCAGGCTGCACCAAGGGCACGACCACGGGGAACAATGGTAACTTTCACAAGAGGGTTGGCATACTGAAGCAACCAGCTGATAGTAGCATGACCAGCCTCATGAAGGGCAATAGTACGCTTTTCCTCAGCAGTCATCACCTTGGTCTTCTTTTCCAAACCGCCTATGATACGGTCAACGGCAGCCAGGAAATCATCCTTACCCACAGCAGTCTTGCTGTTACGGGCAGCTATCAAGGCAGCCTCGTTGCAGACATTGGCAATATCAGCTCCGCTGAAGCCAGGGGTCTGTCGGGCCAGAAAATCTATATCTACAGTATCATCGGTCTTCACAGGACGCAGATGAACCTGGAAGATTTCCTTTCTTTCGTTCACATCAGGCAGGTCAACGTGTATCTGACGGTCGAAACGACCTGCACGCAGCAGCGCCTTATCCAGAATGTCAGCACGGTTGGTAGCGGCCAGAATGATAACACCGCTATTGGTACCAAAGCCGTCCATCTCGGTGAGCAACTGGTTCAGCGTGCTCTCGCGCTCATCATTGGCACCCATCTGCATACCCCTGCTACGGGCACGACCCACGGCATCAATCTCATCAATAAAGATGATACAGGGAGCCTTCTCCTTTGCCTGGCGGAAGAGGTCGCGCACACGACTGGCACCAACGCCCACAAACATCTCTACAAAGTCGCTACCCGACATAGAGAAGAATGGCACATCAGCCTCACCAGCCACAGCCTTTGCCAGAAGGGTCTTACCTGTTCCCGGAGGGCCTACCAACAAGGCGCCCTTGGGTATCTTACCACCCAATTCTGTATATTTATCAGGGTTCTTCAGGAACTCTACAATCTCCTGCACCTCCTGCTTGGCACCAGCCTGACCAGCAACATCCTTGAAAGTAACCTTGCTGGCCTCATCCTTATCCACCAACTGGGCACGACTTCTGCCTACGTTGAAGATACCCATAGGACCTCCACCGCTGCTTCCGCTTCCACCACCGCCCATACGACGCATGATGAATATCCAGAAGATAGCAATAAGAATCAGGGGACCAAAGCTCCAGAAAAAGTTGGAGATGGCATCACTACCATTCTCGTATTTCACATCGCCACTGAAATGTCCTGCCTCATGCTCCTGCTCCACAAAGTCCTCCAACTTGTCATTCGAAGGGTATTGTGCCTGCACAACACTTGTGGCACCCGGCTTAATCTTGGTAGTGGGGAACACATCACGCAAATGCTGAGGCTGAACATACATCACCAGAGTTCCCTCCTTTTTGTTGACAACAATCTTACTGGCATAGCCGTTTCTTACATACTCTTTGAACTGACTATAAGTGACTTCCTTAGAGCCACCATCCATCAATGAGCCGGTACCGCCATTAAGAATAAGGTATCCCAGCACTACCGCTATAACAACGTATAGCCACGTAAGGCTGAACTGGGGAAGTTTGGGTTTCTGCTTGCTCATAGTTCTTACATTATATTAATCCAGATCAGGCACCTGAGTCAACTCTGCGTCGGCCCACAAATGCTCTATATCATAGAAGGCGCGCTCTTCAGGCAAGAGTATATGAACAATAACCTCGGCAAAGTCCATAGCAACCCACTGGGCATGCAATAAACCGTCTATGGCAAGTGGCTTCTGCTCTGCCAGTTCCAATGCTTTATCTCCAACGCTGCGCGCTAAGGCCTGTATCTGTGAGGGTGAACCGCCCGTGGCTATAACAAAATACCTACAGATGGTGTCAGGTATCTCCGAGAGATCCACCACAACAATATTTCTACCTTTCTTATCCTGCATTCCTTGTACTATAGCTTCTACAAGGAGATTCTTTTCTTTCTTCAATTTATTTATCATTTTATTTGGTTGCAAAGGTACAGAGAGTTAGGCGATAATGCAAATTTTTTGTATTTTTTTGGCATAAAGTTTTGTCAGTTCAGAAAAAGTCCATACCTTTGCAGCGCAAAACGGGTTCATCCCGAGTTTATTGGGCTATGGTGTAATGGTAACACTGCAGATTCTGGTCCTGCCTTTCCTGGTTCGAGTCCGGGTAGCCCAACACAAAAAAAGAGCATCACAATTGTGACGCTCTTTTTTTTATTTAACTAAACGCTTCCACTTCAGCAGAATAGTGGCCGTAGATATACTCCACCACCATACGGCCATACTTACCTTGGGCAGGAAGAAGGGTGGAGATATACCCCATTGTCATACGCCAGTTTATCTCTATGCACGGACAGATACCACCTTGGCAAAGCATCATATCAACGCCCACGGGTCCACGGTATTGGAATTGCTGCAGATACTTCTCCCACCATTGGCGGATATCCATCAGCATCTGCGGATCAGCATATTGCATCAACCATTGCAGTTTCTGACCCTCAGGAGCTACCCAGTTACCCAGGTAAGCACCGCCCTCGTTGGTGTAGAACAGACTCAGTCCCTTATATTCCACCCCACCCTTGCCATCGCACCAGAACTCCAGGGCAAAGTCGGATACTTTCTGTAACAGCCTCTCCACCACCACAGAGCCTTGTGCCTTTAGCGTATTCTTTATCCATCCCTTGGCATTAGGACTGCCACAAAGCATCAAGCCCCTACCGCTGCTGCTCCAAGGGGCTTTAAGCATGAACTCCTGGTCTTCTTTGGCAGCAGAGAGAATGGCTTTTATCTCTTCCTCCGTCTTACAAAGATGAGATTCCCCCATCAGGGCATCACCAATCAAGCCATCCTTTCTACAGGCAGCCAGTGCCTCTACAGCCGTCTGACGGTGCGAGAGCCAACGCAGTCGTTCCATTTCCTCGTCCGTAGGCAGAAACTCATCAGTCACGCCAGCCAGACGCAGTTGATGGATAAGGGCAGGACTCCACCCCCATGGACATATCTCGTCACCCGGTTTCAGTTGCAGCTTATCCGTTCCGTTCCACACAATATCATCCTCCTCGGCCCACCAGTTGGGAAGCCAATAGAGTTCATCTCTCATCTGCCTGATGATAGCTGGAGGCGTATAGCCGGGGTTACCATCGGCAAGGGCCATATCATTCTCGGGATTGAAAATATAAACTTTCATGATGCGAAGATACATCTTTTATTTTGTAGAACGAAAAAAAAGCCCTACTTTTGTGCCTATGATGACAATAGATTGCTTTATACCCTGGCAGAGCGACGAGCAAGTGGCCGCCACACTGCAACAATTACAGAAAGAAGAACAGGTGGGTGCCATCCACTTCTTACGCGAAGATGGCCCCGGAAACATAGAAACCTTACGGTGGATAGCCAGTAAGGCTACAGCCCCCTACCTGTTGCTGTACACTAAGTATGATACGCTGCAGTTAGGCTACTACGCCCTAACGCGTTTGCTGACTATAGCAGAAGACAGCAACGCCCTGATGCTGTATGCCGACCACCACATAGCACTCCCCTCGGGGAGCGGGGAGGGGGTTTTAATTGACTGCCAATTAGGCTCTGTCCGCGATGATTTCCAGATGGGCTCTTTGTTGCTGATTCGCACATCAGCCCTCAAGGATTATATTGCTCAGGCAAAAGAGGTGGACTACCGCTTTGCTGCCCTGTACGACTTTCGCCTGTTTGTAAGTCGTACCATGCTGCCCGTTCATGTCGACGAGTTCCTGTATACCGAGGTGGAGCAGGATACCCGTCTGAGTGGACAAAAGCAATTCGATTATGTTGACCCTCGCAATCGCGATCGTCAGATTGAGATGGAGCAGGCATGTACCAATCATCTGAAAGCCATTGGTGCTTATCTGGCACCCGAGACCTTCCAGGACATAGATTTCTCTGAAGGCGAGTTTGCCGTAGAGGCTTCTGTCATCATACCCGTCCGCAACCGTGAACGCACTATAGAAGATGCCATACGCTCAGCCCTCACGCAGGAGACATCATTCCCCTTTAATGTTATCGTCATCGACAATCATTCCACTGATGGTACGACCGAAGTCATTGAAAGAGTGCAAAGCGATTCTTCACTCTTCACTCTTCACTCTTCACTTATTCACATCATCCCCGAACGCAATGATTTGGGCATCGGTGGTTGCTGGAACACAGCCGTGCATCACCCACAAGTAGGACGCTTTGTGGTACAATTGGATAGCGACGACCTCTACAGTTCACCCAACACCTTACAAGAAATGGTAGATGCTTTCCGTGAACAACAGGCTGCCATGGTCATTGGCTCTTACCGTATGTGCGACTTCCAACTGAACACCTTGCCACCAGGCCTCATCGACCATAAGGAATGGACACCCGATAATGGACGCAACAATGCCCTTCGCATCAACGGACTGGGGGCACCACGTGCCTTCTATACCCCTGTGCTAAGGGAACTGCAGATTCCCAACACCAGCTATGGCGAGGACTATGCGTTAGGTCTGATGATAAGCCGACGCTACCATATCGGTCGTATCTACCACGAGGTTTATCTCTGCCGCAGATGGGAAGGCAATAGCGATGCTGCCCTTAGTCAGGAAAAGATCAACAAGAACAATACCTACAAGGATCACCTGCGCACCTTGGAGATTCTGGCTCGCCAGCAACTGAACAAAAGCAGGAATCAGATACCGCAGCCCACAGAGGTGGAAGAATTCTTCCAAAGCGAAAAAAAAAAATGGTCTGACGCCGCCACTCGCTACAAAGCACTAAGTAGTGTACAGACAAAAACGCTAACTTGGGAGCAAGGAGCAGAAAATAATGTTCAATGTTCAATGCTCAATGTTCAATGGAATCCCGCCCGCATGGTCAGTACTGGTGCCAATATCAGCAAGCAGGCAATAGAGAAACGCCCCTGCTTCCTGTGCGATAGTAACCGACCTGCCGAGCAACATGCTCTGCCCGTGCTGGGACAGTACCAATTGTTGGTCAACCCCTTCCCTATCCTGCCCAAGCACTTCACTATCCCTGCCCGTGAGCATACCCCACAACTTATAAAGGGTCGCTTTCAGGACTTGTTCAAGATAGCCCAACAGATGCCTGATTATATGGTATTCTACAATGGCCCACTGTGCGGAGCTTCCTGTCCCGACCATATGCACCTGCAGGCGGGAAGTCGAGGCATTGCCCCCTTGGAACGCGACTGGAAACGTATCTACGAACCCGCTTTGGAGCCCTTTGCCGAAGGCATCTCCCTACTGACCAACTATCCCTGCCCAGTTCTGGTGATACGCACAGCAGAGGCAGAAGAGGCAGAGGAACGTTTCCAACGTATCTATAACAGTCTGCCCTTACATGAGGGCGAGACTGAACCCCGTATGAATATTGTCTGCTGGCAGCAAGACGAAGAGGTTGTAACCCTCGTTTTCCCACGTGCCAAACACCGTCCTGACTGCTATACCGCCCAGGGCGAAGACCAGTTATTGGTAAGTCCTGGCGCATTGGATATGTGTGGTTTATTGATTACTCCCAGAGAACAGGACTTCAAGAAACTCACCCCCGAGTTAGCCGCAGCTATCTTACAGGAAGTTTCACTTAATATCGAAGACATTAAAGTGAAGAATGAAGAATTCGCTAACCGCTAACCACTAACCGCTAACCGCTCAACTATGCAAGAAGAGCCCACAATAACCGTAGGAATACTTTCTGCCCCAGAGGTCCGCTTCCGTCTGGATACACCTTATTATATTGATGGCGTGTCTGTAGAAGGCGAACAGACAGCCGTTGCCCAACCCAATGGCATCTTATGGCAAGGAAAGTTAAGCAAGAAACTAACATTCACCCCTCCTTTGGAGGGGACGGGGGAGGCTGTTTTTCACCTCTACAACGTAACCATAGGCAAGCAATTCCATTGGGAGCGCCAACAGGTACAGGTTTTTACTGGTACACTGCACCTCATACAGCAAGGAGGACAGATTGTTGTCATCAACGAATTGCCGTTAGAGGACTATTTGGTCAGCGTCATCAGCAGCGAGATGAAGAGCACCTGCTCACTGCATTTCCTGAAAGCATCAGCTGTAATCAGTCGCAGCTGGCTCTTAGCCCAACTCAGGCAGAAGAAAGACAAAACACCCTCATTCACCCAGACCGATAATGAACTTATCCGCTGGTGGGACCGTGAGGACCACGACCTCTTTGATGTCTGTGCCGATGACCATTGTCAGCGCTACCAAGGAATCACCCAGGCCAGCAATCCTAACGTCCGTCAGGCTATTAGCGAGACACGCGGACAGGTACTGATGGGCGATGGGGAGATCTGTGACGCCCGCTTTGGCAAATGCTGTGGTGGTCAGACCAACGAGTTCCAGTACTGCTGGCAGAACATCCGCAAGTCGTACCTCACCAGCGTTACTGATCCGTTCTGCAACACTTCCGACAGAGAGGTGCTTTCACAAGTACTGAACGACTATGATCTGGAGACCATGAACTTCTACCATTGGGAGGTCCGCTTCACCCAGCAGCAACTCAGGCAGTTGATAGAAAGTAACCTGGGCATGAAGTTCGGCGACATCCTACGCCTGGAGCCTTTAGAGGCTGGTCCAGCCGGACATATCAGTCGTCTGCGCATAGTAGGTTCCGAGCGCACCTATATAATAGGTAAGGAACTGCAGATACGCAAGACCCTCAGCACCTCACATCTGCTCAGCAGTGCCTTCACCGTCAGCATGGAAGACCTGCAGGATGGCGTTCCCCAAACTATCATCCTCAACGGAAAGGGCTGGGGCCATGGTGTGGGTATGTGCCAGATAGGCGCTGCCGTGATGGGACACCAAGGCTATTCCTACCAAGACATCCTCACTCACTATTACCCCGGAGCAGAAATCCAAAAGATTTATTAGTGGTTAGCAGCCTCACCCCCAGTAAATTGTATATAATTATCAAGAATTTAATTATATATGATATTATTTTTGTAATTATTGAATAATTTTCGGTAGTTCCCGATTTTTTTTATCCATTTTTTGTTGTCGGTTTCCATTATTATTTATATTTGTGGCGCGAAAACACACATTTCGCCATTAGAACTTTTTTATAAACTTAAACTAATCTAAAAATGGAAGCGATCATTACTTCTTCTATCCATCATTCTGCTATTAGCAGTAAGATGAGAAATCTGAGAAAGATGTTTGCCACGGCATTCTTATGTACCTTGGCAAGTGGCAACTTGTTTGCACAGAACAGTTCCTGGATGAGCAACGTGCCCGACAACACGTTTGTAAGTCAGATGTCCATCCCCGGTGTTCATGATGCTGGTACGGGGCATGGTTTTACCACCTGGTACAGTGTTATTGGTGAGGAGTTTGCACGTACGCAGAGCAAGACTCTGACAGAGATGTGGAACAGCGGTATCCGTTGCTTTGACCTCCGTCCTGCTGTTGACGACGGCGACCTGCGCATCTGTCACGGTTATGTGAACACCAACCTGATGTTCTCTACTGCTATCAGCACACTTTGCAGTTTGCTGGATCAGCATCCTTCAGAGACAGCTATTGTTATTATCCGTCATGAATCAGAGGGCGACAGCGGAAGTGGCAACTGGAACAATCTGATCAAGAGTAAGCTGAGCAGCAGCCCTGCCAACAGTCACACCATCAACTTCAACCCCAAGTTGAAGATGGGAGATGTACGCCATAAGCTGATTGTGCTCTGTCGTGACACATACGACACCAATCCCATTGGTGCCTTCCTCACAGGCTGGGGCAGCAGTGCCGACTTCAGTCAGCAGAAGGGTGGCAAATTAAAGGGTATTGGCAATGAGTGCCCCGTTTATATTCAGGACTTCTACAACGTATCTGCCAGCGGTGCTCCTGCTACCAAGACAGCCAGCATCCAGCGTATGCTGCAGTTCTCTTGCACAGAGAACAAGGATGCTAAGATCTGGGTTATCAACCATACCTCAGGTTACTCTAAGACATGGCTCGGCATCGTAACCAGCGACGGCTATCGTGAGAATGCACAGACCCAGAACCCTGTTGTCATCAACTATCTGAGCAATCACACAGGCTCAGCAGGTATCGTGGTAATGGACTACGGAGGCGTGGACAATTCTGCAGGCTACAATACAAAGGGACAGGCTCTGACAAATGCCCTTATCAATCAGAACTACAAGGAAGGCCCCTTCAAGCCTTACTTCCGTGCCCTGCCTACCCTGAACATTGGTACAGCCTATAACATCTATACTACCATCAATGGTACCAAGTACTATATCACTACCAGCGGTACACTGACCAGCACCAAGAGCGATGCAGGCAGATTCACCGCTAAGGTCGGTAACAGCAATGGTGGCGAGTATGGAGATTCCTTCTTCTTCGAGTTTACTGTTGGAAATACCAACTACCACTTTACCAATCCTAATCAGAACACAGGCGGTAACGGAACCTTTGCTTCTAACAACAACCTGGTTCCCATCTGCGGTTATGACTGGAACCGTATCTGGGATAGCCAGATTCTGTTGCAGAACACCAGTGGCAAGTATGCTATCCGCGCTACCAATGCTCCTGCTACGGGTGGTAACTGGAACCTCTATGCTGCCAATACCTATTGGTCAGTAAAGAGCACAGGCAGCAATCCCGTTGCCGGTTATGTGATGGGTGTGCCCGACTATCGCTGGGAGTTCTCTGTTGCCTCAAATAACACTAAGGAGTTTGTTGGCGACTTTGATGAGGAGACTGCTATTGCTAACGTCAACGAAAACGTCAACGAAAACCAGACTTCCATTTATAATATGGCAGGCCAGCGTATTAACAGATTACAGAAGGGAATAAATATTGTGAACGGTAAGAAGATTGTAGTCAAGTAAAAATAGAAGAATACTTGACTATGGGCGGAGCGTAAATACGTTCCGCCTTTTTTTAACCGCTAATACAACTTTCGCAAGCTCAGCTTGCTACAGTTAAGGGGCAAGGGGCAAGTGGTTAGGGGCAAGAGGATAGTTCTACACGTGTATACGTACATGGCACCTTGAGAATGGGGCACTTGAAGTCTGAACAAATCTCTTGCTCCTTGCCCCTTGCTCCTTGCCCCCAAATTTCGCTAATTCTCAAAATGGGGGCGTTTATACTCCACATCGGGGGTGTGGGCTATACGTTCTATCATGCCTTCCGGCATAGTCTGCAGATGCTTCTCTTGTGCAAAGGCCTCCATATCCTTGCAGAAGGCCTCCAACTCCTCCTGACTTAATTCATATAAGGCATAATCGTAGTCTTTTATTAAGAATTTCTTGGCGCGCAGAAAGCCAAACTGTTGGAAGTACGGTAGCAGGTTGTAGCCACTGACATCAGAGGCCGTACGGATGAAGTTCAGTACAAAGGGAACGATGTTGCCCCCCTGTTTCTTAACCTTCGAGTGTCGCAGCGCCTCGTAAAGATCAGGAAGATAATCGGGCCTCCCGCCTTCGTTCATGAAATAGTTGCAGAGGCGGACAAAGGGACCCAGACGCTCAAAGGCGTGATCATATATATTCTTTACTTCAAAGAGGCAATCATCCGTATCATCCTCCAGGTAATGCCTGATGCCCTCTTCCATTCCCTTGCGTTTTTCTTTTTGCAATTGCTCGAATTTGTAGCCCATGTGCATGACGTTGTAATACGAGTTCAGATTGTTGCTCACCTCCCTGATACCTGGCCAGCAGAAGAAGGGGTTAATCTGATGCTGGTGTCCCCATTCGTGACTCATTCCCCAAACGGTCTCAGAGTCATCCTTGAGGATTTTCTGGCAGTTCACGTATCTCTGTTGTTTCTTAATGGGAATACTGATGCCCAGTGGAGTCGAACAGAGCGCAGGATAGAAGAAGCTGGTGGACAACAATGTACGGTTGCGGGGTATGCGCCCGTATTTCTCCAGTCCCACAAGACGCTGTTCCCATGTCATCAGGGTATCCAGGATATTCATGTACTGACGGTAACCGGGTGATACGTCATCGTCCGCCTTACAATGTTCGTGCAAACCGTCAGTAGGCCATACGGCATGTACCTTTTTGCTTAACACATCTATCATACAGTAAGGGGCTGTAGCCGTCATTTGGTGCATCTGCTCGTTAGTCTTATCGGGTGTCAGGTATCCGTTAACGGTCCCTCCAACAAAATGCACACGTATGGGTGGGTTGGCTTCGGCATACCCCTTAGAAAAATAAGAGATATAGGCAAGGCCTTCCAATTTCCGGTCATAGTTTATGATGTTGATACCATTGTGAAGTTTTTGTGTAGTAATTTCGGCTTGATCAGGTCCCTTACCATGCACTTCTTTTTCTGTATACCATGCCACCACGTTCATATAGGCGCTTACAGAGTCGGGAATTCCGCTTGCCATAACCAAGTGCTTCCCTGGCTTTATAACAATACCCGTTACACCCTGAAACTGGTCGTAATGCTTATTGGGTGTGCGCCATTCTTTAGCAAGCAACACGGGGTGATTGTAGCACTCGTATGACGCCACACGGTAATCAGTAGCATAGGTGCCCTGCAGTAGCTCCTGAGCCAACTGGCGCAGCAACGGCTGCTTAATCTTTTTTATATCCGCCTTAGTGGTTTGGGGCTTCAGCGTTGTTAGCAGATCATCGGCAAACACAGAGATGTCAAGATTCTCTTTCTCTTCCTTCATAAACTTCATCTCTGCACAGGAGCCGAAGTCTCCCACTCCTTTCAGAATTCTAAACTTTATGCTGACAGGCTTCTGCAATCCGCCCTTGAAAACTACACGCTTGGTATTATAGTTAAACTTCCATTCACAATGTTCATACAGGCGGTAGTCTTTATCTGTAGCTGTCTTGACGTAGATTTCGGCCTCAAGGACAATGCCATTTTCTCCCGCCTGACGGGGAACATATTCCAGATAGTCAATGCACTTCACCTTCTTGAAATCAAAGGTCAGTTCTGCAGGGTTCTCTGGCGAAACCACAAACTTTTTGCCAATGTACTGGGAATGATACTGGGTGTTTATGTCGCCATCTTGAGTGTATCTGATAATCCCATCGCTCTCATGTGTATTGTCAGAACAACGTGAGGGTTTGATACGAATATCTGCAGGCAGGCTTTCGTTACACTTCTGCCAAACATCCTCCTGGCCCTGTCCGGCCAAACTTATGGCAGCAAACAATGCGATAAGTAGTTTTCGCTTCATTTTTCTCGAATTTAGTGTATTTCTCGATCTGTTTTTAAATTTTCAGCCTCAAATATACTATTTTTTTGCTTTAGCATTGCCATAAATATAAAATATTCGTTATCTTTCAATTACTATTTACATGTTGTTTAATAAAAATGCACTACTTTAGTGCAATTTGGCTAGGAGTATTATTCCCCTATGGGCTTTTGGACTTACATATTAACAAAAACAAGCCTGCCACTCCTCTCACGAGGGGATGGCAGGCATTACCAACAATTTATCTTAAACTTTATCTTGATTTATTCCCTAAAATTGTTCAGCAGGGATGCCAACGGCTCTGGAATGTCATAACGAATCCACGTTTCCAATATCCTTCCTGTCTTTGCCTCCTTGTATTCCAATGTCATCTTGGTAGGACTGGCAAAGGTGACTTTATGTTCCACACCTGCTTCCACAAACTCATTATCAGACTTCCATTGGAAAAGTCTTAGAGAAGATGGCCCACCCTGCTCTATGTTGTACAGACTTCCCATAAACGAGAGACAATCCTTCTCACCATAAACTTTATAGGTATCCTTGCCCGGAATAGTAGGCTGGCCAGGGAGGTCAAGTGCCTGCATGGCTACCAGCTTCCAAGAACCCAGCAGTTTCTCCTTTTTCTTATGATTAGTGGCAACAGCAGAATAGCGGTTCAGAAAATCATCTCCCTTAACCTTCTTCCATGTCTCGTTTATCCATATTCCTACAGGAAAGTCATAGAACCCTTTGGAGGTATTGAACCATGTTACTTGGAAGCTCTCCGGGTCAATGTCTTTCAGTTTAACGCAGAAAGGATCGTCAGGATTCGGAGCAGCCTCATAACGCCACGTAAACTTGGTAATAGAACCTTCCTGGTTAGGTTGAACCCACAGGAGCAGAACCTTGTCACCGGAACAGCTTCTGTAAGTATGCGTAGGCAAATCAGACAAAGTACGTCCCTGTGCTTCAATAGACATTAGTTTGTACAAGCCACGCTCGGGATACAAAGACTGTGCAAATGCTGCAGCACTCATAAGCGCCGACATAGTGAATAGAATAACTTTTTTCATTTTTGTTTAGGTTTTTGTGTTGTTAATAAATTTCTATCTCTTTTTCAGATTGGAGAGTCTTAGGAATATTGGCATTATAAATACCAGAGCGAAAATAGAGAAAAGCAAACCGCCTGTAGAACCTACAGCAAAGGAGAACCAAAAGGATTCCTTAGCCCCGTCTATGAAGAAAGGTATCAGGCCCAGAACGGTTGATAGGATGGTCAGGAAGACTGCTATTATCTTGTGACTGTATGCCCTGACGTATGTCCTCATAGGCGATACCGCCGGGTGATCAGTCAACTGGTTTCTGTATTCGCATACAGTATAGATACCGGCATTCACCGTCAGACCACTCAGCAAGACCATCGAAGCAAAGCCACCCGTTCCGAACTCCACCCCAGACAGCCAATAGGTAAGGAAGGTACCAATGAAGGATACCGGAATAAGCGATATGATAGCTAACGGCAAACGCAACGACTCAAACAGAATGCTGCACACAAAGAAGATGATAATGATAATAAGTCCCAGAAGCCAGTATTGCGTACCATCATCCTTATAATAGCCATACGATACGTTCTGACATTTATAGCCAACAGGTAGCCGTTGGTTACATTCCTTGATGGTACGTTCAATGAACCTGCTGGTATAAGTGTAGCTACCCAAAATATTGAAAGCAACATGCAATACGTACTCCTGGTTCTGACGGGGAATGCAGTTCTTGGCCTGACGCCTTTCTATAGACATAAAGTCAGATACCCTGTTCTCTTTATCGCCAACCTTCAGGAACGAATTATCCAGACGCCACAGGTCGAATTTGTCTTGCCAGGAAGACTTCAGGTACATATCCGATGAGAAATGCGTATCTCTGTAACGGTCTATATCCCTGCCCGAAAGCAGTTCACGGAGGGTTCCGTGAGCAGCAGAAAGGTCAAAGTCGTACAACGCTATCTTTTCCTTGTTGTAACGCATATACAGTTCGTCTTCCTGATTCTCATGCTCCGGTGTTTCTATCATAAGATCCAGTACACGGTTGTTCTTACGCATCTCATCACACATATCCTCCGCAATGCGGTACAGCTGATCATAGTTGTAGCCCACCAACTCTATTCTGTTACTACGATACTGCAAGTTCAGTGAGTTACTGAAACCCCTCTCGCTTACACCGCTGGTTGCCCAGTCGGCACCTCCAATGGAGATAACCTTACCAATCACCTTATTCTCTAATACGTACGGGAAGGCACTCTTTTTGTATTCCTCCTTGAATTCAACTGTTATATTGGCACCCCAACCGCTTACACGTGTTTCTATTCGCTCTATTTCAGGAAAGGTTACCAGGAAGTTCTCCAGCATCACAACCTTTTCATTCAACTGGGCAGCTGTACCTCCCAGAGGCATCTGGGCACGAATATTCAACTTTAATTCTTTCTCATTGTTTTTGCTATAGGTATTGCCTGACATCGACTGAGAGAAAAGTCGCATGGTTCCACCCAGATATTTCGAGAGAGGCTCCTTGCAGTTACGCAGGAAGAAATCACTTCCCAATGTAGCATTATAGGCACGCTCATACCAAGGCTTTTCTGACGGATTACCCATATATCCATAATAATCATCACTCTCGCCCCACTTCGTTGGCAAGACGTGGAAAGGAATACCAAAAGCCAATACTATAAGGATATAGTATATCCACTTACGCTTCTGGGTAAAACGTATATATTTCAGATAGAACCTGTTCCATCGTAACGCCAAACGCATATGCCTAACCCCTCCCTGCTGACGACTATGGTATTGTAGTTGGTCTATCAATGCTGGAACAAACAGCCAACTCACAATAAGGGCCACACTCAGGTTGATAATGATAATCCAGGCAAAGTCATACAAATCCTTCTGCAGGAAATCCGGCAACCATAGCACAACTATCAACGAGCCAATGGTAGTCAGCAATGCTGCCAAGATAGCCATAAAAACCTTGCGGTTGTGATAATAGCTGTAGTGATCCACCATCACCACAGCAGCGTCTATGACCATACCTAATGATACGGTAATACCCGCCAACGAATAAATGTGCAGACGTATATCAAAGACATAATAGGCTATCACCGCCAGAGCCAGGTTGGCTGCAAGCGTCAGCATCATGATAAACAGATAGCGCCAGTCCCACCTTACCAGCCAGACAAAAGCCAACAGAATAAGTAGTGAAAGCGTAGAACGCCATATCAGTTTGTGCAATTCCGTTTCCTGCTCCTCAGCCCCGTCATGTATCAGTGTCAGATAGACTCCTTGTCGCAGGCTTTTCTCAACCTCTGCGATTTTCTTCCTCAGTTTACCCGAAAGGGCAATCTTATTAGCGTTGGCATCCACATGGATGTTCAGGTATATGGTATTCAATCCGTTGATTCTGTAGTAACTGCCTGGCAATCGGTCTTTGTATTCATAGGTAGCCAAGTCGCCCAGATATACAGTCTTGCCATCCACTGTGCCAATAGGCATCTCCTCCAACGGCTTCCCGAACTTTTCCGTGCTGAGGTAGAGTGTTCTTTTCTCCTCCTGTCCTTTGGGTTGCACTTCACCCACCACATCGCTTTTGCCTAGGAACGCACTTATGCCATTCTCTATATCATAGGCAGAAAGACCATAACTGGACAGGACAAACGGGTCATAGGTTATAACAATGTATTTGCTCTTTCCGCCTGTAACCTCTACGCGTTTAACATCATCTATCTGACGTAGAGCAGGTTCCACCTGTCGTTCTATGTACTCCTTCAATTGTTCATCACTCAGATTGGAGTTTACGCAGTAGCTTAGGAGTACCTGAGTAGTTTCTTTCTTTTGGTTTTCCTTTTCGTTTACTACCTCTCCGCCCGAAAGCTCCGGATAACTGACCCCCTGCGGCAACTGTTTCCTTATCTGGCGAAGCAGAGAGGCAATCTCGAATTTGGTGGCCGATACATTAGCATTCTTCTTAAGCTCTATGGTCACACGCCCGCTTCCGAAGTACGATTCAGATTTCACATTCTCCACGCCTCGTACAGCTGCAACCAGTCCCTCTATTCTGGATGTCACATTCTGCTCTATCACTTTGGCTGATGCGCCGTTCCACGAATATGAAACATCCAGCGTCTTTCCCTGAGTGGGACGTGGCTTATCTGCCACGTCTATCCTGGGGATAAGCGCACAGCCTATAACCATCAGTATGGCCAGTGTCAGAAGCAGGGTAAAACGGGAGAGCTTCATATTAGGGGTTAGCGGTTAGCGATTAGCGGTTAGCGATTAGCGGTTAGCGAGCCCTTCCCATTTTTGGGGGAGGGATGGGGAGAGGGGCTTTTTATAATATAATACAGCAGTGGGATGAAGAACAGGCTCACAGCTGTTCCTACGGTCATACCTATTATCAGGGTCAGAGACAAGGGATACTGGATGGCAGCGCCCATGCTGCTATGACTCAGGAAAGGCAACAATGCCAGGATGGTTGTCAGGGATGTCATTACAATGGGACGCAGACGTCTCCGTCCTGCTTCCATTATGGCACGTATCAGTCCCTTTCGGGTACCTGCCTTCAGGTGCGGACTATGATTGATGGTATCTATCTTCAGGATAGAGTCGTTGATGATGATACCGCTCATCACCACAATACCCGTCATGGACATCAGGTTGATAGATTCGCCCAATACCCACAATCCTACAATAACAAAGAACACATCCACCACCATTTCCAGCAGGATGATAAGGGGTTGTATCAGACTCTCAAACTGGGCAGCCAGAATGAAGTAGAGCAATGCAAGGGCTACAGCAAGAACTACAGAGAGTTCACCAATCAATTTACGACTGGAGAAATAACCGCCTGTAAAACTGGCACTGTATTCACTCTGGGGCTGATGAACGTATTCATTCACATATTCCATTACATTCTCAACTTCCTTGTCCTTGGCATTCATGCATAGGGCATAGTATTCTCCACCGTTACCTGCCTGCAGACGCTTGTAGTCCTCACCCTTGGTCTCACGTACCAGATAAGAGATAGGTATATCCGTTCCATCGCAATTCTTCACGGTCTCTGCCAGAATAGATCTCTCCTCCCCTCGTAGAGAGGATGGAGGAGAGGCTATGACGGGAACAGACTGAGCACCTTCATTTATACTGAAAACCGTGCCTCTGCTTACCAGTTGTTTTAATCTCTGGTACAAAGCATCATAACCCACCTTGTAGAAAGCCATCTGTTCCATATCCGCCACATAGCGGATATTGGTCTCTGTCATTACCGGTGATATCTCCAAATGGGGGAAATGCTTGAGCAATGTATCTCTGAATGCACGTGATTCATCTGTTGTGGGACGACGCCCTTCGTTGTTCTGCAAGTGTATCTCCAAGTCAGCCTCATCTGTCGAGAAAACCAGATTATACAGATTGCCCGGTTCGCTGAACTCGGCAGAAGCCTGAGGATAATGCTTTTGCAGATAAGCCACGCTTTGTTTCTTTATCTCAGCCAACTTCCTGGAGTTTTCTGCCTTCAGGTAGATAACAGTCTCAGAGGAAGTAATGTCCTTAGTGTGTGCCAGCATAAACTCCTGCGCTCCCACCATACAGGTAGAGGTCTGTACATTTTCCTTTATAGCATCCATTACACCAGCTATCCTCCTGTCGTTCTCCTGTGCCGATATGTTGCTGTTCCAGTCAATGGATAGCAACGTATCCTCCTGTGCCAGCTTAGGCATACGTTCCTTCTCTATATGCAATATCATCAGCGCCATCAGTGGGATGCAAAGCACAAACAGTGCCAAGACAAGACGGGCATGACGTAGGGTCCACTTGAGTACCGTCTCGTAAAGGCGGTAAGTGAAGAGTGAAGAGTAAAGAGCGAAAAATTTGCTACTGCTCTTGAACCTTTTAACCTTTAAACCATTAAACCTTTTACCTTTCCTGTGCAATACCATATAATACACCGGTATTACTACAGTGGCAACGAGTAGGGAGGCAAAAAGGGCTGTGGTGATACCCATTGCCTGATCATAGAACAAAGCTCCCGCTGTCCCGCTCAGGAAGATAAGGGGCAGGAACACGGAACAAGTAGTCAAGACAGAAGACAGCATAGGTGTAAACACCTCGCGCGTACTACGTACTATAACATCAGCCAAAGCCCCCTCCCCGCTCCCCCTTTGGGGGAGTGCTAGGTTTTGATTGCGAGATGTAATATTATCCACAACAATGATGGCATTGTCCACCATCATACCCACGCCTAAGATCAGTCCTGAGAGCGAGATGACATTCATGCTGATACCTAACAGGTAGAAGCAGAGAATGGTAATTATCAATGAGAGCGGAATGGAGAGTACCACCAACAGAGAAAGTCGCCATTTCTTCATGAAGACCATCAGCACCAGACAAGCCATCAGGGCACCCATGTATAGGTTACCCTTCAGATTCTCTATGGTATAGCTCAACAGACGGGTCTGGTCGCGTGTCAACTGGAACTGGATATCAGGGTATTCCTTCCGCATATCCTCCAACAACTCATCCATACTCTGCTGCAGCTCCTCCATACGGGCATCGTTCTGCTTTATGATGGCCATGGTTATACATTCCTTGCCATCATGTCTTGCCAGTCCGTTACGGGTTGCTATATGTTCCTCTATATCACAGACATCTTTCAGTTGGAACAGACGCCCCTGGTGATTGATATAGATATCCTCAATATCCTTCTTGGTTAGCAGCTGGGAATCAAAGTGAATGTTGTACCTGAAGATACCATCCACAATGCTCAATGCCGACAGTGTGATATTATTCCGTTTAATGGCATTCTCTATATCCCCAACAGAGAGGCCCATAGCCTGCAGCTTCTCATAATTGGGAATGCAATCTATTTCTGTACCAACGGTTCCGCTTACATCCACCATGGCCGTCTGTGGCAGTTGCTCAATGCGTTTTACCACAACATTCTTGGCAAACTTAGACAGCTGTGGGAACTTAGACGGCTCTTTTGGCGTCAGATCAAGGAAGAAGGCGGGAATATCCATGGCACTGGCTTTCATCACCTTGGGACGTTCCATCTCCTTGGGCATCTGATTCATGGCACGGTCCACCTTCTCATTCACCTCTATGAACAGAAGGTTTACGTTGCTGCCTGGCTCAAAGGTCAGTTTGACACTTCCTGCATCCATTCTCGATTCTGAACGAATGTCTGTGACACCAGCCACCTGCATCAACCTGCCTCTAAGCGGTGATACAACATTCCTTTCCACCTCCTGAGCAGAATAGCCAGGCATACTCACCTGTACGGTTATCTGTGGTATGTCAATATCCGGCATCAGGGATACCGGTATCTTACGGAGTGACAATATGCCTATCACCGTCAGTGCAATGATGCACATAGAAACGGCTATCGGACGTTTTATTATTTGGTGTAGCATTTATTTGCGGTTAGGGGTTAGAGGTTAGGGAAATTTTGGGGCAAGGGGCAAGGGGCAAGGAGCAAGAGGATAGCTATACACGTATTCTCGTACATATTATTTAAATTATCAAGCTATTAAGCTACTAAGCCACAAAGCCATTAAACTAATTCTCCACCATCACTTCCGTGCCGTCTGCTAAGTTCAGGTTACCGGAGGTAATGACAATATCTCCCTCTTTAATGGTGGTCTCCTTGCGCTGACAGCCTGTAATGGCAAAGGAACTAATGTTAGAATGTATTACATCAACGTATGTCCACACAGCCCTACCCTCTTCTAACAGGAAGATAACATGGTAGCCATCACGCTCTACCACGGCATCCTTGGGAACTACAAACATATTCTGCATCTTCTCCTCCACAATCACGCGCACATTCATACCATCCAGCAATGCGGTTCCTCTGTTGCTAAGCTGAGCCTTAATCTTCACCAGGCCCTTGTCATCTACCAACGGATTTATTTCCGTCACACGACCTTCATATTGCAAACTGTCCTGTACAAAAGGGGTGACCTTAACCTTCTGACCAACGCGCACGCCAGAGAGTTCTGCCTCCAAGACTTTGAACTCCACCTCAAACCCACTGTCATCTACCAATGTGCAAACCTTATCATTCTTCTGGAACTTCTTGGCATCCAGATCTGCGACCCTGCCGCTAAAAGGGGCATACAGATTGCATTCCTCCAAGGCCTTTTTGGCTGTCTGCAACTGGAACTTAGCCGAATAGTAGCCGGACATCACCTCAACACGCTGCATAACATCTGCAGGAACGGCACTCATATCATTATATCCCAGACTTATCAGTTTATCAGTAAGTTCCACTTTGGCTTTCTGCAGATCATGCTCAGCTCTATCCAGTTCGCGTTGTTTCTCCAGTTTGTCTAACGTAGCTATCAGCGCACCTTTAGCCACATGCTGACCCTCTTTTACGCAGACCGTTGCTATAATGCCCTGATTGGTAAAGTTCAATTCGCTTTTTGCCTTGGCTCTCAGCCTACCGTTGCACACAATCTGCTTATTGAACTCCGTCTGGTGCAGCACCATGGTGTCCACATACGTTTCGCTCATCTGCTGTTGGTGCATCTCCATATCTGCATCTTCATTTTTCTTCTCTTTATCAGAAGAACATGCTGCCAGCAGGACAAATCCAGCCATAAGCCATACAACTCTCTTACCAAATATCTGTTTCATGTTATTGTTATGTCGTTTTCGTTGACGTTATCGTTATTACGTTATAACGGTTTTCTTTAGGCCGCCCCAATTCTCAATTCTCAATGCTCAATGTTGACCTACGGTCGAGCCTGCTCACGCTCGGGATAGCTGATGCGAGCATCGCTCTCCTCTCGCTTAATCGCAGCCTTCAATGTTCAATGTTCAATGTTCAATGAAGTAAGCAAGTCTCTATTCATCGTCCAGTCATAAAGTGTGGACTTCTGCAGGCTGTAGTAGTCGCTCCAGAAGGTATTCAACTGGCCTATGTACTGAGCCTTGGCTGATGTCATCTCCTGCAGAGCCGTATTCAGGTCGGTTACAGAAACCGTACCTTCTTCGTATCTACGTCTCATTATATTATAACGTTCCTCTGCAATCTCCTGTGCTCGCAAAGCATTCCGGCATTGCGAAGGCTGGGCATTAAACTGCATCACCTTCTTGCGCAGCTCCTGGACATAGTCCTGATGCGACTGCTCCTGTTGTGTCTTTACCACTTCTAACTGAGCCTGCGCCATACGCACACGCCCCTTGCTTACCCCCCAGTCAAAGATGGGAAGTCTCAGCGTCAGGCCAATAACCTCATTATCCTTCAGGTTCCTATACGCTCCGGCAAAATCATTGGCGGACTGCATAAAACCCAGCTCTCCGCTCAGACTAAGTTGAATTCCCTTGTTGGCCTTGGCCTGTGCCAGGCTACGTTCTGCATTCAGCATCTCCAGGCGTTGTTCCCTGGTATGCGAGGAATTGGTGATGGCTTTCTGCAACACCTCATCCATATTAACCACCAGATCAGGAACGTTATAGGGAGGCACCAATTCTGCATTCTCATAATCCGTAACACGCAGATAAGAGAACAGGTTATACAAGGCATCGTCCAATGTGATACGGTTGTTTCCTTCTGAGACACGAGCATTCATCACAGACAGTTCCATCTGCAACACCTCGCTTTTGGTGGTGGTACCCAATTCCAGACGTTTCTGCGCCATAGCATACAGTGTCTCTCTGTCAGCTAAGGTCGCCTTGCTTTGCTGATAATCAGATTGTGCCGACAAAACACGAAAGAACAATGATGTAACTCTGATGGCTATATCCTGCATAGAGGATGCATAACGCTTCTGTGCAATCTCATACTCCAGGGGGGCTGTCTTCTTTTCCCACTTCAGAGAATTGAAGGCACGCAGAGGCTGAGAATAGCTGATGCGCAGAGGTTGCGTGTTGAAAGTCTTCTCATCGTATGTAAACTGATCCAACCTATGCAGGTAGGACATCAAAGATACCCTACCACCGGTAGCTACTATCTCCTGGTCTACAGAGAAAGTCAAACTGTTGCTCAGCGTATTGTTACTAACATACGACAGACGACCGTCATCATAGTTACGGGCCTCCACTAGCGAACGGTTATAGTTCATCAGCCCACCACTCAGGTTCATTGATGGCAGCAATTCAGCCTTGAAACTACGGTACGTCCAGTAACTGGCAAGGAAGGAGAAGTGGGCCGACTTGGCATCCAAGGAATTCTCCTGCGCTATCTTTATGGCATTATTCAGGGTTATCTGCTGTGCGTGTGCATTCATTGGCAGCCATGCCAAACAAGCCAAGAAAACTATAGCGTTTTTTACGCTCATGTTAGTTCTAATTATGGGTGTGTCAATGTTTTTTTTGACCTCAAATTTACAAGATTTTTTTATTGTAGGCAAACCCAAACAGCAGAAAATGTTATACAACATATTAAATATACCATAGTACCACAAGGGTTGTAGTCCTTTAGGGTGACAAGAAGGAAAAGTTGAGAGTTAAAAGCCTACCCCCAACCCCTCCCAAAGGGAAGGGGAAAATTAGGTGATAGTTGAAAGTTGAGAAGAAGTGAACGTCAACGATAACGTCAACTATTTATCCTTTTAACGGGAACGGGAACGTTAACGGGAACTATTATGAGGGGAGAGAGGGATTATTAGGTGAGAGTTGACAGTTGACAGGTGAGAGGCGACAAGTTCTAAAAACAAATTAACCTTAAACCTTATTTTTAGTGAATGAAAATTAGGATTGTATATCCAGAATAGCAGTTTATGCATAAAACAAGAAAGGAATATCAAAAAAAAATCCGAAAATTTTGAGTGGCTAGAATAAAGTTATAACTTTGCGCACAAAATAATATTATATTTGCAATATGGACGTAGCAATAAACAACAATATTTACAGACAGGCTTCCGCCTATGCTCAGCAGCAGGGGTTGAATCTCACATCTGTCATTGAGGATTTTCTTATACGTTTTATCAAGCGTAACAAATCTGCTACAACTGAGCAGTCAGTCCCAGATATTGTACTTAGTCTTCTTGGTGCAGGCGAGCCTCTTGCTGAAGATGATTTGAATGGCCGTGAAGCTTACCATCTATATTTAGAAGAGAAGTACAAATGACCCGTCTTTTTCTTGACACTAACATTGTTGTGGATATCCTACAGCGTCGCGAACCTTTTTGTCACGATGCTGTACAACTTTTTACAATGGCATACAACAAGAAAGTTCAACTGGTTGTATCCCCAATGACCTATTCCACGGCATCATTTCTCCTACGAAAACATGGACCAGAAGGTGTTCGCAAACTCCTGGCAAATTTCCGTCAACTTTCCCGTATTGCAGTTACCAATGAACAGATTGTTGATGACTCTTTAGCTTCACAATTCAGCGATTTTGAGGATGCTATGCAATATTACACAGCACTCAAAGCTAAAGCTGACATCATCATTACACGCAACGGAAAAGATTTCGCATCTTCCAAAATTCCAGTGATGACTGCCACGGAGTACCTGGCCACTTTATAACTTTGGCCTTCTTTTATAAAAAATATCCAGAAAATAAGCCCACCACTCCTTTCTCACGAGGGGATGGCAGGCCTTCAAAACAGATTAACCTTAAACTTTATTTTAGTTAAATAAACTATACGAGGGTAGGGAATTCTATATGATTATAAGATTGCTATTTACGGGAGGATAACGCGTCCCACAATGTTCTCGTAGCGGACAAAGCCCCATACACGGCTGTCAAGCGAGTTGCGACGGTTATCCCCCAAAACGAAATAATAGGGGTTATTGTCATCACGGGGGACAACCAGAGGACCATAATTATGGGTGTTCCATTTAGACTTTAAAGGGACAGTAGTGATTCATTATAATAAAATGAAAGCTGTAAATTATAATCGAATGTATTGTTTCAATTGATATCAATCATTATGATTTTTTTGGTTCACATTGTAGAGGAGGACAATAGGGACATGATATTTGGGTCCTTGTATTACCACCAACGCAACATCCCTTTTCTCCAGGAACTTTTGTTGAGACACCATTACTATACACTGTCAGCTCACAACCCGTAGTGCTACAATCATATTTATACGAGAACACATCAGATAAAGCAGAATAAACAGAAATGGGGTTGACACCGTACATATCCTCAAAAATGTCACATGCAGCCGGAACAGCTACCGAAAAAGCTGTACTCCATATACTTTGATTTTCCGCCAAAGAATTTTTCACTAAGCCCTTTTCCGACTGCGTAAAATTTAATGTTGCAAGTCCAAAAAAAGCTAATACACCTACAGATAATTTTAACTTTTTCATTTTGTTTTTTTTGATTAATACTAGGATTTATTCACCCAATGCATTGAATGTCTTGTCCATAATAAGATAATGATGTCCACATTATGTATCAGTATATCATCTGTAATAACACATATTTATTTCATATTTGAAGTAGATATGTTGTACCCGAGTCTTCGCCAACGGAACTTACTCAGACCTGAAGCTTCGCTGTCCCATGAAAATAGCACGTATTTAGCCCTGCCGATAACAGAGCTTTCGGGTATTAAACCAAAGCTACGGCTATCGGTAGAGTTATCAGTATTGTCCCCTAACACATAATAATATGTTTGCCCATTTTCATGTACAGTGTAGGCTATGCGTTTTACAAGGACAGTTTTGTAATCATCCTTTGCATGAAAGAGAATCACATCCTTTTTTTCAAAATCCCTGTAGCCAGGAAAACGATGTATGTCCCAGTCATTCCGTTCATCCAACTCACGCAGGGGGGATATCCAAGTAAAGGCATTTATGATAGGGATTTCCGCAAACCTTCTTGGCATAAGAGCTCCTCCGCTTAGCTTGTCAACGCAGTATATCTCTGTCGGCTGGATGGTAGGCATCATACTGGGGGAATCCACGAGATAGACCTCGCACATGAAGAGGCGAAAGGCCACTATCAACACTATACCAAAGAAGGCACACCACAGGGATCTGATAGTACGATTATGTATGAATGATTGTTTCTTGTGCACGTATGGACGATATTATGAAAATGCTATGGATGCTTTCCTGTTTCAGTACTATCTATATTCTCCTCCAATATTCTGAAAATCTCATCCCTGACATAATGATTTGTTGAAGCATCACCAAAAACGACAATCTTGTTATTCTTGTCAAGCAAGAAACTGTGGAACTCTGTCGCTTTCTCAACAATTTGAGGATTATCACGTTTAAAGACTCCCAGTGTATCTATGTAGATAGGTATTCTGTGTTTATATGACTGGTGGATTTTCTCTATCTCTTCCACTTTGTCCTTTGCTGGAGATAGAATCATATAGAACCCTACATCCTTATCAGCGAGCTCATTCCTATAATAGTTCCAGACTCCCAAATGAGCAATCTTACAAGGAGAACATTCATAAGAGTCCACATATACAACATATTTATATATGGGCTCGAGTATGGTATCACGTAAATGCTCGGGATAGAATACCATTTCATCAAGAGAAAGGACAATCTCATTATCTTCAACAGATTCTATTTTGTTTTGTTTTATACAGCTGTTCATAAATAATATCATTATAAGTGACAACAGCCAGTTTATAATTATTTTAACGTGCATATCTGAATAATAGGATTAGTCTTATGGGACATTTCTTCTATAAACTCATATTCACCAGGAGCAAGTTTAAAGTTTGTAGTCTTGAGTGAATCTATATATATATTAGAATCATTATCTCCGTAAAGTCGTTCTAACATTGAACAAATGGCATCTTTTTCCCTCATATATCCATCCTTTATCTCCATTCCGCCCGGCATCTTCTCGAGAAATGTTCTTTTTGCTTCAAACTCAATGGGGTCAACTATAAAATATAATTTATTATCATATACATATTTGAGAAGACTTTGTTCAATGGTCCCATACATATCATTTATGAATAACGAGGAAAGGCACCTAATTTTCTTAGTTTCTTTATTTATTATGCATAATAAGGCAGGCCCACGTTTTACCATATTCAAAAAATAATATTGATCGGATTCAAATACAGATGAGATTTCAATCATATCAGGATATTTCCTAAGTTTATCACGAAAATCTGGATATTGGCCACATAACCACTCCGACGGAATAGCATTTTCAAGAAGATCGAATGTAGCAATAGCTTTCATCGAATCGCTTTCCATCTCATAGAGGGTATTTGAAAACGGAGGGAAACACAAACATCTGCCATTTTGAAAACAAAATGTATGTTCTGCAGAAGGACGAAAATCTGACTTTTCTGTTCCGTATTCACCAAATTCTTCTACGATAGTTCCATCACGTTTTATGATTTTAAAATTAGTGCCCTTTTCATCACCTCTAATGTCCTCACAATTGTTCATATAACAGACAAGATAATCTTTATCAATAATCCCAAAAGAATAAATATACCACGGCAATCTTATCTGAAATTCCATCTTTCCATCTATCCCGTAGGTTAGAATAGAACGTTTACCATTATCCCATACTAGAACTTTATTATAAAAAGGGTCATATTTCACATCCATTGGCAAAATGTATTCATTTTCCCCAGGGCCACGAAAACCGACATTGTTCAAGAACTTCCCTTGGGGGGAAAACCTAAATACTGCCCCTGCATTATTGTCGAAAACAATAAAACTACTATCATTAGCTATCTCTAACGCAGAAACTGCTCCAATAATTGAATTACGTGTCTCTTCCAGTGGCACATATTGTACATTGCTATATAAATTGGAATACTTATCTACATATAAATCCTTATCTATTTTTAAAGAGACAACAACCTTCGATAACACTTTATCACAATCTCTTTTACAATCTGTCCCTCTTTGACAGGAAATGTTAAATAGACACACGCACAGAATACCCGCAAAAAATACCTTTTCCATACATAATTTATTTGTAATAGATGTTGCAGAAGTTCTGCAACATCTAAATAATCTTCTTTTTATTTTTTGGGTACACATGGAATCGGTTTACAAAATGCACATTGAAACTCCGTTTTCTTGTTCCCATCTATACAACATCCTGTCTCCCCTGGACAGGTAGGGTAAGGACAAGGTTTGTCTGGAGTACTTTCGAGGATTATAGTACAGTCTTTAATTCCACAATCATGGCTCTTATCTGTAAAATAACTACTCAAACTACTCGCAAAACTACTTAAGAACGAGGAAACTACGTATGTAGTAGAATATGGACCAGTAGCAATTTGTGCTTTACTATTTCTTACAAAGCCCCTTTCTGACTGCGAAAAGTTAAGTGCAGCAAGTCCAACGAAGGCTAATACGCCTACGGATAATTTTAACTTGTTCATTGTTTTTTTGTTTTTTGATTAATACTAAGATTTATTCACTCAATGCATTGAATGTCTTGTCCATAATAAAATAACGAGGTCTGCGTTTGGTCTCAGTATATATTTTCCCAATATATTCTCCAATGATACCAATTGAAACCAATACTACTCCACACAAAAACCAAAGAGATATTAGCAAGGACGGCCAACCCTGATTTGTCTTGCCCATTACATAATTTGTCAACGCCCATGCTATAACACAAAACGAGACAAAAATGCAAAAACAACCTACCATCTGAATCCAACGTATTGGACGGACACTGAAATTAGTTATGCCATCCAAAGCCAATTTTATCAGCTTAAAGGTAGAATATTTGGTCTCACCTGCGCTCCTAGGCTGACGTGAATAATACTCATTTGTGGTATTAAAGCCCAACATGGGCACCATACACCTTACAAACAGGTTGCGCTCGGGGTATGATAGTAAAGCCATAGTTGCACGCTGGCTAAGAAGACGGAACTCAGAATGATTTTCTATAAGTTCACATCCTAAACTCTTCATAAGTTTATAAAACATCCATGCCGGGTATCTTTTAAACTTACTGTCGGAGCTACGATCGTTCCTTACACCATATACAACGTCACACCCATTCTGAAAGTCCTGTACCATTTTAGATAAGACATTTATATCGTCTTGCAAGTCAGCATCCATGCATATCAGGGCATCCGCCTCTTTTACGCACGATTCCATTCCCGCCCACGTAGCGGCTTGCTGACCAACATTATGTGACAGACGAAGACCAACAATATTATTATGTTGTTTACACAGGCTGTCTATTATTTGCCATGTATCGTCTTTGCTTCCATCGTCCACGTACAATATCTTAGTTGACATTGGAATGTTGGGAATATATGCAAGAAGTTTGTTAGTAGTGTCATAAAGTACATCTTGCTCGTTATAACATGGGATTATCAGGTATAGCATAACGTTTTTTTTCGATTTCCAACATATTCTAAATAAGACCAAACGAGGGAAAGTAGCCAAAGCACTACACTTTTTGTAAATGACTCCGTTGGTGTAAAGTGTATTAGTTCCCCAAAACAACCACAGGATTCTATGCTACCCATTAGCGAGGGGAAAAACAGATTAATACCGGTGAGCCAAATAAAAAAGGACATAACAGCAACATAAACAACGCTTAGTCTTTTTCTCATGATTCCAATAAGGGCATACAAACCCATTACCAGCTCTAACAAACAAGTTGATATAGCCAGGATGCGTTCATGCCCTATAAATACAGATGGGAAATATACCTCTAAATAAAGACGCACTTCGCCTTGGAAAGTCTGGAGACCATAAAACTTTAGGAATGCAGAGGCAAGAAACAGAATTCCGAAGGTTTTAGAAAGAATAATAACCAGTGCTTGTTTGTGCAATACAAAGCGATCTACAACCATACCAGATACTATTTATCACTTGAACTACATTCTATCCCATACACGCTTCTTAAAGTTTTCGAATCTTTCCAGTCCATCGTACGTGTGTAGGATGTTCCCGCAAGGACTGCAACAACCATGCACATTATTGCAACCAGTAGCCTTTTTCGTTTTATAAGTCCCGCTAACCAAGTTACAAAATACGCAAACATAAAGTTCAGACTTATGATAGAAATATACAGGTAACGATCTGCTACGACAGAGGCTCTTGGAAGCACAGTTATATGTATTACAAGTAGCAAATGTATGAAGAAAAAAGCTAACAGAGATGCAACCAATGGCTTCTTTATCCAACTCCAAGAAGCGTATATCAAGAAAAATGCTAGCACGGGGTAGAGTATCAGCCACCAAGGCATACTATCTTTTATCCCGATTGGGAAGAGATACATCCAATTTAGGTTAATGGGAACAAGCCACTTAAAGAAATAGGTAATGACAGAG
>JAEEGF011171254.1_pt1 | contig 102593 bp, 84 predicted proteins | sample 9134171 | NCBI WGS metagenome assembly JAEEGF01 (sample SAMN16246542, study PRJNA631951) | gut metagenome | biome: gut microbiome; feature: rumen; material: AP-attached | host: Bos | place: Iran: Karaj | collected 2018-10
ACCTTTGCAACATGCTACTTCTTTTATTTTTTACATTGTTGGATTCATCCAAAGCAGAGCAGAATTCTTCAGCTAAAGAGTCTATCCCGCTACAAATACTCAAGAATAGTTGCATGTATTTTGATGAGAATGTTTTATAATTTTTCTTATCAATCGAGACGTACTTGTCAGTGCCTAAAAGTTCATCCTCAAGAATCTTAAAGTCACAAATATAAACTTTCTTAAAGGAATCATATAACAATTCAAAGTCCTCCACTTTATCAATCAAGGCTCAGTACCAAGTCAAAAATTTATAGCAAGTCCATCGAGCCGAACGAGCCTAGAGCATTATATCACAAGGCTCGGTATCAAATTCGGAGTAGAGATTTCGCTAACTCTTGCCACTAGATGCCGAGTTCGGGACTTTCACCCTATAGAAAATGTGCATGCCGAGCACACAAAAGAAGACTCCCCAGAAGGAGAGTCCGTGTCATGAGGTATGGAAAATCAAACCTTAAACCAGTGTCTTTCTCAGTTCAGCAGGAGAAAGAATGTTCAGATAGGAAGGTGCGATATCCAGAACTGTGCGGCATCCTGTCTGTCCCTCCTGTCTCAGACGGTATACGGCTCTTGCATACGCAATCAGAACGCTTCCGGTAAAGGCAGGATTTGAATCAAGCTTCAGACTGTATTCAATAACATCCTTGAATTCACTATCGGTGCCGGTAGTGCCGGAGCGGATCACAAAACCTCCGTGAGGGAGTCCCGAATGCTCACGGGCAAGAGTTTCTTCAGACACGAAATGAACGGTAGTGTCATAGTCAGCAAAGTAGTTTGGCATGTTCTTGATTTCGCTTTCAACCTTTGCCGCATCTGCACCAGGCTTGAGAACAACAAAGCACTCTCTGGTGTGCTTCTGACGCGTGGTAAGCTCAGGATTTGAACCGGAACGGACTGCTTCAAGAGCGCTCTCCACAGGCACGGTATACTGACGTGCGTCCTTGACACCGGCAATGCGTCTTATGGCATCAGAATGTCCCTGGCTTACACCCTTGCCCCAGAATGTGTAATCCTTTCCGTCAGGAAGAATGGCATTGGCATAGGCACGATTGATGGAAAACATGCCTGGATCCCATCCGCAGCACACAACTGCAAGATGATTGCTGTTTTTGGCAGCTGCATCAACATTTTCAAAATGCTGAGGGATAAGGGCATGAGTGTCAAAACTGTCAACCACGTTGAAAAGTTCCGCAAAGGCAGGAGTCTGCTTAGGCAGATCTGTTGCGCTTCCGCCGCCTAAAATCAGAACATCAATTTTATCCTTCCAGGCAATAGCTTCTCCGTCGCTTACAATGGGAACTCCCGGTGTTTTTACCCTGACGGTAGCCGGATCACGTCTGGTAAATACAACCACAAGCTCCATATCAGGGTTGCGGGTAATGGCACTTTCAACTCCGCGGCTAAGATTACCGTAGCCCAGAATACCGATTCTAATCGTCATAAATATCTCCTTAAAGGAATCTAGTCAACTTTCTTAATTTTACTCTCAGCGGCACCTTCAGACAAGAGGAAAGCTAATTTTATGAACAACAAACTTAATTTAATTAAGTAAAAAAGATTATTGACTTAGAAATTTAAGTAGGTACTTCAATACGCTCCCCAGTGTATTCTGTCCTCCTCATAGCGATCCACCTCGTGATTAAGCCGATCCCAGGATGGATAGCCGAGAGCAATAACGCCGAACGGTGCGACAGTATCAGGAAGTTTGAATCTGTCTGCTATGTACTTCATACGTTCAGGATATGGAACAACTGTCAGAAAAACCGTTCCAAGACCGAGATGGACTGCCTCCAGCATAATATTCTGAGCTGCCATACTCATATCAAGATTAACCAGTTCCGGCAACTGCAGATCGACAGTACGGCTGAGCATAAGTATATCAACAGGTGCAACGGCTGCAGATCCCGAGATTGGTCCCATTGATGCGATATACTTCTTGTCGCTTTCCTCTCTTATAACCAGAAACTCCCATGGCTGCTGATTAACGGCGGAAGGAGCATTCATGCCCGCCCTGAGAAGACTGTCTATGAGTGAATCATCCACGTCACGATCACTGAAGCTCCTTATGCTTCTTCTTACTCTTATCTCTCTCATTAACACACCCTTCATGAAAAAATTTAAAGAAAATAAACTGCAATGCTATCTGAATTTTAACAGTGACAGAGCACAAAACTCAAATCCGCCACGTCCTGAAGTACTCTGATCCGTGAATAGAAACATTTCCCGAAAGATCGTCATGACTATACCCAGAAACGGCAGATCATCCTGCCGCTCGGCATACATCCGGGCAGAAAATCCTTCCGAATGTGCTAGACTCCGGCTCTCCTCTGCTGAAAAAGGGCCACACCGCGCTCCAGACGGTCCAGTCCCTCCCTGAGACGTTCATGGGGACATGCCGCATTGAGTCTCAGAAATCCGGCACCGGAACTGCCGTATGCCTCACCGGCAGAAACCCACAGCCCTGCTTCAAACTTCAGAAAAGCGGCCAGTTTCATCGTATCCGAAGTCAAGGAGCGGCAGTCCAGCCACTGCAGATAGGTTGCCTCACCCTGCACAGGTTTAACTGCAGGGAGACGGTTCTCCAAAAAAATGCCGGTTATGGATCTGGAGGTTCTGAGGTATTCTCTCAGTGCATCCAGCCATTCTCCGCCTTCGGCATAGGCGGCAACCGCCGCATCAACGGCAAAGGCATTGGGCTCTGCAACCTCGTCCGTATTAAGACCTCTCTCCACCCGCTGTCTGAGAAACAGATCCGGACATATTACAGCAGAGCTCTGAAGTCCCGCCATATTAAAGGTTTTGGACGGAGCTACACAGGTTACACTTATATTCATGCAAAGTTCCGAAACAGAGGCAAAAGGAATATAGTCTCTGCCCGGCAGTGTCAGATCACAGTGGATCTCATCAGATACAACCGTCACATGATGTCTGGCACACAGTCTTCCTATCTCCGCCAGTTCGTCTCTGCTCCATATTTTTCCCACAGGATTGTGAGGATTGCACAGGATCATGAGTGTAGTTTCACTGTGAGCCAGTTTTCTTTCCAGATCCTCAAAGTCAATGCTGTATGCGCCATCTCTGTAGATCAGAGGATTCTCAAGAATATGCCGTCCGTTGTTTAAAATGGAATTGAAAAAGATGTTGTAGACTGGCACCTGCACCACCACATTTTCACCGACTGCGGTAAGTCTGCGGACAATACTCGAAAGAGACGGGACAACTCCGGTAGAAAATACAAGCCAGCTGCGATCAATCTGAAAATCATGTCTGTTCCTCCACCATGAGATATAGGCATCATACCAGCGGTCGGGAATAACGGAATAACCGAAAATCCCATGGCGGATCCGCTCTTCCAGAGCATGCATCACGGCAGGGGGCGATCTGAAATCCATATCGGCAACCCACATTGGAAGAACATCCGGATCACATCCCCACTTGAGGGAATCAGAACTCCGGCGGTCGATCATTTCATCAAAATTAAACTCACTCACAGAGAAGGTCCTCCTTTTTAGTGGAATTAAGCCATCTGCCGTTTCTCAGCCGTACAAGAAAAAGTGTTCCGGTTATGCTTAACTGAATGCTCATGGCGACCCATACGCCGTCAAGTCCCAGCTCCCAGACAAGAAGGAACGAAAGAGGCAGGCGGATCAGCCACATGCAGAGACAGTTGGTTGCACTCGGGATCAGCGTATCTCCCGCCCCCCGCAGAATACCGGAAATTACTATCGATGAGGCAAACAGCGGCTCGGCAAATGCTACAATCCTCAGAACTTCAGATCCGTATCTCTGAATAACCGTATCCGGAGTAAGAAGCTGCATCATCAGAGGTGCGAAGGCATACATGAAGACAGCCGCGGTACTGACAATTGCAACACCGATGCCGGTTATGGTCCATGCCAGACTCCGGGCTATGTCCCTCCGTCCTGCTCCTATTGTCTGCCCCATCATGGCAGAAGCGGACGATGATATCCCGTATGCCGCCATGTAGCAGAAGCTCTCCGCAGTAATTGCCATGGAATGGGCAGCCACGGCGGCAGATCCGAGATATGCCACAATCATAACAGAAATCACCATGGCAAGGCAGATAAGACTGTGTTCAAATCCTATGGGAAGAGCAAGTCTGACGGCGCGCCATGAATGAAACCAGTGCCAGACAAAGCCTTCACCCTTAACAAGGCCAAGCTTCGGATTGAAAACAAAAACACATGCCAGCATCATCACCGATATGCAGAACTCAGCCATCACCGTTCCAAGAGCCGCACCGGCAACACCCAGTCCGAAGCCGAAAATCTCAACCTGATACCCGGCAATGTGATACGTATCAGTTTCAAAGATCAGAAGAAAATTAAAAAAGACATCAAGCAGACATCTTAAAACATTCAGAAAGCCGGGGATCTTCATACTTCCGGCTCCCTGAAGGATACCGGTGGAGAGCATGTTAAACTGCATGAAGGGAACGGACAGAATGCAGAGACTGAAATACCCGGAGGCTTCTGAGCGGATAATCTCCTCTCCTCCCAGCCATTCCGGAAGAAAGGGGCTGATGATCCATGCCAGTAGTACAATAATCAGAGAAAACAGAAGAGATGTGAAATAAGACTGTCTGGTCAGATTCCTGGCCGCCCTGTATTCACCCGCCCCCACTAGCTGGGAAACCTGCACGTAATGACCGATATTGATGCAGAGTCCCATTCCTCCGATAAGCCAGATGGACGATGACACAAGACCTACGGAGGCCGCCTCGAGAGAACCAAGATGCCCGACCATAGAGGCATCTATGTACTGCATAACAACAGATGACAGCTGGGCCAGGATCCCGGGAAGAACCATCAGCAGTACCAGGCGCACCATCAGCTTGAAAGAAGGCTTTCCGTTTCCGCCCAAGTACCACAGAAAAACGTAGCCGCTGGATCTTCTGCTCATATACCGCGACGAACCGCGATATCAGTTGATTCCCTGGAGATTTCCGGATCATCGAAAATGATCTGACCTATATCGTCAGCCTCAATCCTGCCGGATACCGGATTCTTGATGCTGTCCACGCAGCCTCTAATGTCGGCATTGACCGTAGAGTATTCGAAAGCCAGATCAGTGCTGATAAGACGGCAGTTCTCCAGTCTCAGATTATCCATGTAGCACATTCCCTGATTGCTTTCTATAACACAGTTGATCAGAGTGACGTTTTTGGAATTCCAGCCCAGATATTCCCCGAGAACATAGGAGTCTCTCACCTCTACATTCTCCGCATTCCAGAACGCATCCTTGGAAAGAAGCCTTGAATTGCGGATCACCAGATCTCTGGCTCCGTCAAAGGAATAGTTGCCGTCCAGTCTTAAACCGTCAATATCCAGCTCACTGCTGTTCATGGCAAAATAGTTTCCTCTTGCAGAAACGTTTTTCATTCTGACATCTGTGCAGTGCCAGAGAGTCTCATCCGCATTGGAAAAGGTGACATTTTCAAGCACAATTCTTTTTGACCGCCTGAAGTTTTTGGGAGCCTGAACGTCAGTATCGTACATGGCTATGTATTTTGAATACCAGATCCCCGCTCTGGCATTTTCAAACAGGGTGCAGTGTTTCAGTGTGAAATACTCTCCGTACCACATGGGATACTTCCACCTGAAAAGCGTGTTTTCAAGACTTATATTTCTGCACTCCTTGAGAGGAGACTCTCCGTTCTGAAAAACAGAATTTCTGATATCCAGATCCTCATGCTTGAACAGTGCTCTTTCCCCCTCAAACACCTTCTGATCTATTTCTTCTGACATATACACTATTACCCGAAAAATACTGTCACATTATATCATACAGCCAATCTCTCAAATCAGTGAATCCGCAGTGTTCCTGTAGATCTGCAGGATCCCGTCCGAATAGAGAACCCACATGACAAGATCAAAGGATCCGGGATAATTTCCCAGGTATTCCGCAACTGTCGAAACTGCCACCTTCGAAGCCTGATCAGGAGGGTAGCCGTAAGCTCCGGTTGATATTGAAGAAAAAGCGACAGATCTGATCCCGTTCTCCCGAGCAAGATCAAGGCAGGATCGGTAGCATGAGGCAAGAAGCCCGCTTTCTCCGGATCCGCCTCCTCTCCAGACCGGTCCCGGAGTGTGGATCACATAACGGCAGGGAAGACTGTATGCCCCCGTGATTTTCGCCATTCCCGTAGGACAGCCGTTCAGAGTACGGCATTCCTGAAGAAGTCCGGAACCGGCACGGCGATGTATGGCTCCGTCGACTCCGCCTCCGCCCAGAAGCGTCGTGTTGGCGGCATTGACTATGGCCTCCACTCCGTGATCCCGGGTTATATCTCCGCACACAAGACGGATCACCGTATCATGCACCTTGTAATCAAAGATCCTGTCCATTTACCAGACTCCTTAAGTTTCAGTTTCTCTTATCCGCATGCTGTCAGAACAGCTTTTTCAGCCTGGGTATTGATCGGGGCACAGTCTGACAGTAGTTTCTGTACGGCTCGCCGTACAGTTTCAGAAGCCATACCTCCTCGGTATGCCGCAGAAGAATGTCCAGGTACAAAAAATAAAGAACGGGAAGAAATAAGAAAAGCGTATTCCCCGAGGCAAGAACGATCCCGGTGCTGCCGGAGAGGATCCCGCTGTATACAGGATTGCGCACAACTGCATACACTCCGTCCGTCATCAGATGGTTGTTTCTGATATGACGGATCATTTTAGAAACAAAGACAGCTCTGAACCACATCTGCAGCCCATACAGCAGAAGGATCAGGCCGGAAAGGACTGCGGCACCGCGGATCGCTCCGCTCATCTGCCACATGGGATCTGCCGGCAGAAAAAATGGACAGACAGAGGAAAGCATAACCGGAAAAGCATAAAACGGTCCGACACCAAAAATGGAAAGCGACTGTTTTTTCTGCTCCGGCTCCATTCAGATTCTCCGTTACACTCCAGTGAAATGCTCCAGTCTCCTGAATTCTAAAGCTGCTTCCGCTGGCTTGTAGGAGGTATTTTCATGGTTTCACGATACTTGGCGACAGTGCGCCGTGCCACATTGATGCCGTCCTCGGAAAGAATGGCTGAAATGGCACTGTCGGAAAGAGGTTTGCGTTTGTTCTCTCCGTCAATAAGCTTTCTGATCTTCGCCTGAACCGCAGTTGAGGAGCAGTCATCTCCCACATCGCTCCTCAGTGAGCTTGAGAAGAAATACTTGAGTTCAAAACTGCCCCGGGGAGTACACATGTATTTCTGATTGGTAATTCTTGAAACTGTTGATTCATGAACCCCGCACTCCTCGGCTATTGTGCTCAGGATCAGCGGCTTCATTTTCTCCGGACCGTAATCAAAAAAATCCTTCTGGTAGTTGACGATGCACCTGGCAACTCTCAGAAGAGTATCGTTGCGCCTGTTAAAATTGTCCAGAAAACTTCTGGCTTCAGAAAGATGTTTCTTGAGATACTGTCTGTCGTCCTTGGAATCGATCTCGCTCTTTGATTCAGCCAGCGAGGCGTAGCTCTGGTTGATCCTGACTCTCGGATAGCAGTCAGGATTGAGCACAACATGCCAGTCTCCGTTTTCCCTGCGGACAAGAACATCTGGCTTGAAATAAACCGAGTCATCATGGATAAACCCGGCTCCGGGCTGAGGATCAAGACTGCGGATCAGAAGCATTATGGACTTGAGTTCATCCTCCTTTACAGACATGCGGCGCCTGATGCTTCTGAAGTCCTTGCTCTCCAGAAATCTGATATGATCCGTGAGAAGTTCCCTGGCCTTTTCGTAATAGGGGCTGTCACTGTGAAGATGGCGCAGTTGAACCAGCATTGACTCCTTCATATCCATGGCGGCCACGCCGACAGGATCAAACAACTGAACCCGGTGGATCACGCTGATCACCTCCTCCGGAAGGATCTCCTCCTGCTCCGCCAGCTCCTTTTCTATGTTAATTTCAGAAAAATCCAGCCCCTCGTCCTCGATGCGATCCTCAAGAAGTATGTTCTGGGCCGCGTCAATAAGATCCTCCACGCTTTCCGTAAGATAGCCGGCGTCATTTACTGCATCTATCACTGCTCTTGCGATGGCATTATCCGTTTTGCTGAAGGGTGACAGATTAAGCTGCCACAGGAGATGATCCTTGAGAGTCTCACGGGTGGATCCCTGATAGTCAAATGAATCGTCACTGTCGGCGATGGAACTTTTATGAACGGCGGTAACACCCTCCTCCCAGTTTTTGTCCCAGGTGTCATCAAGAGGAGAATCATCATCCTTCGGAAGAGAATCAGTCTCCATGGCTGTTACCACATCAGTCTCGGTGCCCGGCTGAACAGTCTCCGCACCGTCGGAAAGAACGGCATCAGCATCAGCATCAGCATCGGTCCCGCTTCCCGCTTCACCGCCATTCCTGTCCCCGGCTGTTTCATCACCGTTCTTTTCTCCGGCTTCAGAAACATTCTCCTGCACCACATCGTCCTCAATCTCCAGCAGAGGGTTTTCCTCAACCTGACGGTTAATTTCCTGATTCATCTCCAGTGATGTCAGCTGCAGCATACTGATAAGCTGCTGCATCTGAGGGGTCATGGCAAGAGATGTACTCTGCCTCTGATAAAGACCTTGAGACTGATTTAAAGCCATTTACATATCCTACATAGCAAAATCATCACCCAGATATTTGCGGATAACATCCGGATTCTTAACCACCTCGTCCGGTGTTCCTGATGCTATGACCGATCCGGAATCCACAATATAGGCGGTTTCACAAACAGAAAGAGTTTCTCTGACATTATGATCTGTAATCAGAACACCGATTCCGCGTTCCTTGAGTTCCATAATAATGTCATTGATGTTTTTTACAGATTTGGGATCAATACCGGCAAAAGGCTCATCCAGCAGAATAAATTTCGGATTTGAAGCCAGAGCTCTGGCTATTTCAACTCTCCGCCTTTCTCCTCCGGAGAGACTCATTCCCAGAGTTTTCCGTATATGCTCAATGTGATATTCCTGGAGAATTGACTCCAGTCTCTCCCTTCGCTGCTTCCTGTTCAGGGACGGATCCAGTTCAAGCACCGCCATCAGATTATCCTCCACCGACAGACGTCTGAAGACAGATGCCTCCTGGGGGAGATAGCCTATTCCGAATCTGGCTCTCTGATGCATGGGAAGAGCGGTTATATCATTCCCGTCAATGAAAACCTGACCGCCGTTGCTGGCTATGATACCTACAATCATGTAAAAGGAGGTTGTTTTACCGGCACCGTTGGCACCAAGAAGACCGACAATCTGACCGGAGGATACCTCCAGGGTAACATCCTTGACCACCTCGCGATCCTTGTAGATCTTTTTTAAATTAACTGCCCTAAGCGTTGACATAAAACACCATTTCCTAGTCTGATTCTAATTTAATCTCAGTTATCTTTGAATTTACACCGTCATAAAACATTCCGCTTTGTGATCTATCGGGAAGTTCAGTTACCTGACTTTAAAGGATTTTTCTTCTGCTCCAGCTGTTCCGGGATCAGCACGGTATGAACCCGTCCTCCCGATGCGCCGGAGGACGTGGCATTCATCTGGGATTTACGCATGTCATAGGTAATTCTTTCACTTCTGATCTCATTGTCATGCTTGCGGACATAGGCACCGCCCTCCACCAGAATAAATTTTGCGGTAATGTCATAGCTCAGAGTGCGTCCCTCGGCCCGAACCTTCGTTCCGTCATCCAGAGTCTCCGTATAGACGGCGGGCTTCGATGCGGATCCGACTGCAAGAAGCCTGCTGTGCTGATTCTTTGCCTTGTTCTCTCTGAACACCTCGACACGGTCGGCGGTGATAAGTATGGATCCCTGATGAATTTCCACATTCGAGGTAAAAACTATGTGATCATTATTCATATCAGCCTGCTGACTGTCGGAATCAATAGTAATTTTTTCCCTGAGATCAGACTGCCTGGCATCGGCACAGGAAACACCGAAACAAAGACATACGGCACTAGTTATTGTCAAAATCTTCCGGATATATAACCGCATTGCAATTCCCCTTAAAATTAAAAACCTTTGTATCCAGATTACCCTTCAGTTCACCGCAGCGGTTCTCGGTTCCCGCTGTTCCGGAGATGGTCACCTCCCGATCACTGCTGATGTCATGAGAGTTGAGATCAAACTGCAGATAGGAGGCCCTCATATTCCAGCCGCCCTGTCCGGAATCCTTTTTTGATCCCTTTATCAGAACGTTTCCGTTGAGAGACAGAAATTCACCGGCATTGAAATAGCCCTGATCTGCGGAAATTTCCCAGCTGTCCGGCTTTGCTTCCGGAAACCTTCTGAAAACGTACGGATGATCATAGTAGGTTGTATCAGATACTCTGTAGTACTCCATTTTTTTCGAGCTGAACTTCATGTCTACCTGCCCCGCAGAGTCAAGGACAACGGTAGTCAGTCCCGTTCCGATAAAGGACGGACGGTAGTCCCTTTCAACAGAAACAGGCTCCGACACATCAACAACCGCAATGTAGTAAACCATGGCGGCACTGGCGAACAGAATACAGATAATGGCGAACAGATGTCTTTTTCTCACTGCGAAATCTCTTTATGATCAAGCATGCCGTGGCACTGAAGGATAATATCGGTAACCTCTCTCACCGCACCGTTGCCGCCTATATTGACAGTAACAAAATCAGCCTCTCTGAGTACCAGGGGATGGGCATCCCTCACCGCCGCACCGATGCCGACGGCTCTCATCAGAGGAAGATCAATCACATCGTCACCGATATAAAGACATTCCTCCGGCTCAATTTCCATTTCTGCTCTTATGCGATCAAACTCCCGGCATTTGTCCCTGACACCCTGACAGATGTACCTTGCGCCCAGGGATTTCATTCTTCTCTCCACCAGGGGAGATTCACGTCCGGTAATAACTCCGAATTCAACGCTGCAGGATCTCAGAGCAACAATGCCGCAGCCGTCCTTTGCATTAAAGGACTTAATCTCGTCTCCGGAAGCGGTCATATATATCTTGCCATCGGACAGAACTCCGTCCACATCGGAAATAACAAGTTTTATTTTCTTAAAGGCTTCAAAAAGTCCGTCGCTGATGTTCTGATACAGAGTCTCTACCATTAAAATACTCCCGCAGTCAGAAGATCGTGCATGTTGAACGCTCCGATAAGACGGTTTGATTTGTCGGTAACCAGAAGACTGTTTATATGATACGACTGCATGATCTCCAGGGATTTGGCTGCCAGCATGTCCTCGGGAACAGTAATACAGCCGACCTTGATCACCTGGGAAATCGGCAGATTGATGGACAAATCCTTGTCCAGCACACGGCGCAGATCACCGTCGGTAAATATTCCGAATACTGTGCCGTCATCATTCACCACCGCCACGGTACCAAGTCCCTTGCTGGTCATTTCCACAAGCGCCTCCTTGACGGATGTTTCCTTTGAAACCACAGGCAGATCATCGCCTGTATGCATGATTTTGCTGTTGCGGAGAAGAAGTTTGCGACCAAGAGCACCGCCCGGATGACTCATGGCGAAATCCTTGGCGGAAAAGCCTTTTGCCTCAAGAAGTGCTATGGCAAGGGCGTCTCCCATAACCAGAGTCGTTGTAGTACTGGATGTAGGGGCCAGATTAAGCGGGCATGCCTCCTGGGCCACATGAATGCAGAGATGTATATCGCTCTCCTTCGCCATGGTGGAGGATTCATTGCCTGTTATACAAATCAGAGTGATGTCAAGACGCTTGAGCACCGGGATCAGTGTTATTATTTCCGCACTTTCTCCGGAATTGGAAATGGCAATAACCAGATCATCCTGTCCTATCATTCCCAGATCTCCGTGAGCGGCCTCACCGGGATGCACAAAAAATGACGGTGTTCCGGTGGAGGCGAAGGTGGCGGCCATCTTTGAGCCGATATGACCGGATTTGCCCATGCCGGTAACGATGACCTTCCCCTTCACGTTAAGGATTGCCTCACAGGCGGCGGCAAAGGATGTATCCCTGATATAGGGCTCTATAGACTGAAGAGCGTCAATCTCCTCATGAAGAACCCGCACTCCGGTTTCACTGAAATTGAAATTTTTATCCATATTATCCATACCCAAACACTGTTTCCGACTGACGACAAACGCCGGATCAAAATATATTCGCAGTTCTCCCGTGATCTGCGGGCAGAAGATCTCCGATTCTCCTAACCGGTTAAAAAAGGCTGATTGCTGATAAAATTCAGTCAGAAAGCCTGAAAAAAAGCAGAAAACACATGTCTACAGTAAAAAAGCACCGTACTTCAAAGGAAGTAACAGTGCCTTTTTAGCAGACAGCTGTCCAAATTCAGAACTCGGCATACCTACCCAGGGACTTCGGACATCCCTTCAGTCCGGCCCCGGCACAATCTTCTGCAAACCAGGACTGTCTGTTTCGAATCATATTACGGGAAGGGACTCGCCGTCAGTTCTGATTACAGCTTATAACCGATACTCTGTCTGAGATAGGCACCGCTTCCAAGCAGACCGACGGCCTCATGGGTAACAACAAAAACAGGGATCTGGGACAGATACTTGTCAAATCTTCCCTTCTCTTCAAATGCCTTGCGGAAGCCTGAAGACTGGAAGGCATCGACAAAACGCGGAACAATGCCTCCGGCAATATAAACGCCACCGAAGGTTCCCATGCTGAGAGCCAGATTTCCGCCGAATCTGCCCATAAGCTGACAGAACATTCTGAAGGTTCTGACACAGTCTTCATCAGTGTTGTTGAGAGCCTTGGCGGTGATATCCTTAGGCATGTAGTTTTCCGGCTCCCGATCATCAGAACGGACAATGGCGTTGTAGATATTTACCAGACCCGGACCTGAGAGAACCCGTTCAAAGGACACGTGATTGAACATCTTTCTGAGCTGGAACAGCACCTTGTCCTCCTCCTCGGTATGAGGAGCAAAATCCACATGTCCGCCCTCGCCCGGCAGAGGAAGCCATACACCGGCATGATACACCAGGTGGGCCACGCCGAGGCCGGTACCGGCTCCGTATATGGCAATCGGCTTGCCCTTCACCGGCTCACCGCCGCCGATCTTGATCATGTCATCCTGCTTCAGAGCGGGGATCGCCATGGAAACCGCCGTGAAGTCATTGATGATTTCCAGCGTCTCCAGCTCCATGCTTGCCTTCATTTCCTGGATGGAAAACTTCCAGGTATGATTTGTCATCTGAACCCAGTCTCCTGTTATCGGACAGGCAATGGCAATGCAGGCATGATCCACACTGACTCCAACATCGGCAAGATACTGTCTGGCACATGCTTCCAGCGTAGGAAAATCAAGTCCCGAATATACCTTTACCTGAGAAATTTCGCCGCTGTCCAGCTCAACAAGAGCAAAACGGGCATTTGTGCCGCCGATATCGCCAACGAGACTAAGTGACATAAGAATTCTCCAAATTTTGTAATAATGCTTTCCGAAGAGAAAAGTGACTGCGAAGCGCAATCCTGCAAATCAGTTCTTCTCCGGCACCTGATTCATACGCCCGAACTGGCTCTGTGCACCGGCGGGACATATTTTCCGATCCCCGAAAGAATCGGACATTCTGTCTCACTAATGTCCGTTCCGGTTTCAGGCGCCGGTGTCCCGGTATATGCAAACACATCAGCGTTTTCCGCCATCCGACTTCAGAACAGTCTTTTCACCGCCGAAAAGATTCAGGCGAACGCTCCGGCAGGTGCGGATCCTGTTCACGCAAATCGGCATGGAACGCCGGTTCAGCAGAGGAACCATATACAGTCAAAAATATATTTGTTCACTGATTTTGTCAAGCAAAATAAGACTCCGGCACATATGCCGCGAGCAGTGTCCGGGTAATCATCATGCAGCACCGGAAAGATGCGGAGGAATGATATTTTCAGAGAAACGGCAGCATGAAACTGAAGGTAATCTTCTGTTCAGATCAGTCTGGTTATAAAAAATCCCCGGGATCATGAACATTGTGCCAGCCCGGGGATCTGTCAGATTCTACTCCCACTCGATAGTTGCAGGAGGCTTTCCTGAAATATCATAAACGACACGGCTTATTCCGCTGATTTCATTGATAATTCTGTTTGAAACTCTTCCCAGAAGATCATATGGAAGTTCGGCCCACTTTGCTGTCATAAAGTCTATTGTCTGAACAGCTCTCAATGATACAACATAATCATAGCGACGGCCGTCACCCATAACACCCACAGACTTCACCGGCAGAAAAACAACAAAAGCCTGGCTCACCCTGTCATACCAGCCCGATTTTCTCAGTTCCTCGATAAAGATGGCATCAGCCTGTCTCAGCAGATCGCAGTACTCCTTTCTGACCTCACCGAGAACGCGCACACCGAGACCGGGTCCCGGGAACGGATGACGGTAAAGCATTTCCTTCGGAAGTCCCAGCTCAACACCGATCTTTCTCACCTCATCCTTGAAGAGTTCTCTCAGAGGCTCCACCAGTGAAAAGTGAAGATCCTCCGGCAGTCCCCCCACATTGTGATGGGATTTGATGACATGAGCCTTGCCGGTTTTGGCCGCAGCCGATTCTATGACGTCGGGATAAATTGTACCCTGGGCCAGGAATTTAACGTTCTCCAGCTTGTGAGCCTCGGCGGCAAAAACATCAATAAAAGCCTTGCCGATGACCTTGCGCTTTGCCTCCGGATCACTCACTCCCTTCAATCTTTCAAGGAAGGTGGATTCCGCATCGGCATATACTATATTCAGTCCGAATCTGTCGCCGAACATCTCTCTGACCTGTCTTCCCTCATTGAGGCGAAGGAGACCGTTATCCACAAACACGCAGATCAGATTGTCGCCGATGGCCCTGTGCAGCAGCATGGCTGTTACAGAGGAATCAACACCTCCGGAAAGTCCGAGAAGCACCTTCTCACCACCTACAGTTTTTCGAATCTTTTCCACCGCATCACTGATTATGTTGGCCGGAGTCCATTCAGTTTCAAGTCTGCAGATCCTTCTTACAAAATTTTCAAAGATCTCATAGCCCTTTTTGGTATGGGTGACCTCAGGATGGAACTGAACACCGTAAAACTGCTTTTCAGGATTGAAAAAGGCGGCATAAGGGCAGCTGTCGGTGGAGGCAACTGTTTCAAAGCCGGCAGGGATCGCTGAAACCCGGTCACCGTGACTCATCCATACCTCCAGCAGATCTCTGCCGTCATCAGCTTTTCCGTCGCTCAGTCCCTCAAAAAGAGGACATCTGCCGTTCAGAGTCACAGCGGCATAACCAAACTCCTTTTTATCGGAAGTGTCAACTGCGCCGCCCAGTTGATGCGCCATGGTCTGCATGCCGTAGCAGATGCCTAAAACAGGCACTCCGGCATCAAAAACATACCCTGGAGCCCGCGGGGAACCTGTCTCTGTAACAGACTCAGGACCTCCTGACAGAATGATACCGTCTGGATTAAACTCCCTAATCTGCTCGTCAGTCACATCCCATGACCAGAGTTCGCAGTAAACACCAATCTCACGGATCCGGCGGGCTATAAGCTGGGTTACCTGGGAGCCGAAATCCAGGATCAGGATCTTTTGTGCATAAATATTCTGAGACATATAAAAATCCGGATTTTATAAAAATGAAAAGGCAGATCCCGGAAAATCACAGGATCTGCCGCATAAGAACTCTTAACCCATACGGTAGTTAGGAGCTTCCTTGGTGATAGTCACATCATGGACATGCGATTCCTTAATGCCTGCACCGGTAATGCGGACAAACTGAGGCTTTGTACGCATTTCATCAATGGTTGCACAGCCGGTCAGGCCCATTGCGGAGCGCAGACCGCCCATTTCCTGATGGATGATGTTCTTAAGAGGTCCCTTGTACGGTACACGGCCCTCAATGCCCTCAGGCACAAGCTTGTCGGCGGCATTGTCCGTCTGGAAGTAGCGATCCGCGGATCCCTTGGACATGGCGCCGAGAGAACCCATTCCTCTGTAGGACTTGAAGGAACGTCCCTGGAACAGTTCAATCTCTCCCGGAGCCTCATCAGTACCGGCAAACAGCGATCCCACCATAACGCAGTGGGCACCTGCCACCAGAGCCTTGGCGATATCGCCGGAATAGCGGATGCCGCCGTCGGCGATTACTGTTACGCCGGATCCCTTGAGAGCTGAAACAGCATTGTCAATGGCGGTAATCTGAGGGACGCCGCATCCGGTTACGATTCTGGTGGTGCAGATCGAGCCTGGACCTATACCTACCTTGACAGCATTCACGCCGGCCTCGGCCAGGGCGATTGCACCCTCGCTTGTTGCCACGTTGCCGCCGATAATCTGAAGATCAGGATAAAGACGGCGTGCCTCCTTGATTCGATCCAGCACACCCTGGGAATGACCGTGGGATGAATCGATAAGAAGAACATCAATACCGGCCTCTACCAGAGCGTCTATTCTCTTTTCATTGCCGGGACCTGCACCAACTGCACCGCCGACTCTCAGTCGTCCGAGAGCATCCTTGCATGCATTCGGCTTTCTTTCTGCCTTTTCGAAATCCCTGACAGTGCTCATGCCCACCAGTCTGAATTTATCATCTACAATCAGTACCTTTTCAATCTTGTGCTTCTGCATGAGAGCCTGGATATCCTCACGGGATGCACTCTTGGTGGCGGTAACGAGACGATCCTTCGGAGTCATGGCATTACATACCAGCGTGGAAGGATCTGTAATAAAACGTACATCGCGGCTTGTGATGAGACCTTCAAGTTCGCCGTTGGAATCAACCACCGGATAGCCGGCAAAGCCGTTCTGCTTTGTCATGGAAAGAACTTCAGAAACCGTGGCTGTAGGAGAAATGGTGATAGGGTTGGTAACCATGCCGCTCTCATAACGCTTTACACGTTTGACGGCTTCACTCTGCTCCTCGATGGACATGTTCTTGTGAATAAATCCGATTCCGCCCTCCTGAGCCAGAGCAATGGCAAGCTCCGGACCGGTTACCGTATCCATGGCGGCGGAAATCATGGGAATATTTAAACGGATGCTCTGAGTAAGTTTGGTGTGCAGATCAGCTGTATTAGGCAGGACTGTCGAATGAGCAGGAACAAGCAGAACGTCATCAAAGGTAAGAGCTTCTTGAGCAATTCTCAACATAGGCAATACTCACTGTAATTTTCAAAAAATATATGTGTTTATTGCGATAGTATTATATTGATATTCTTGCAATCTGTAAAGATTTGATCTGTATCACATACCTGTTTTCTTTGATTTAATGTACACTATAGGCATTTAAAATCTGTCTGTTTTCATAAATACGGTGAATAACGGCAGAATTATTGAAAAAATGCTGAAAAAGGATAAAAAATGAAAATAAAAGCAACATCACTCTGTCTGGCGACTCTGACTTTTGCTGCCGGCATCTTCTCCACGGCTTCCGCAGGCTCCCTCTCCCAGGTTTCCGCCGAGGACATATTCGAGATGTCTGACGCAGAAATCCATAAGAGAGTCGATGAAACATTTACTGTAAAGAACTTCTACGCCTATCCCGGCGCATTCTACGGCAAGGTGTTCACCAATAAGAAAACAGACAAGGATGTTGTCCATATTCTTGCAGGCTATCCGGAAAACGACTATCAGACACCGGACCTGCTGATCAAGCATGTTGTGGGACCTTTCCTGAACTGTGCCTCTCCGAAAATTCCGACAGGAGAAAAGGATGAAATGTATGAGTCTGAAACCTTCTCCGGATGCAAGGTTGAAGGTACCGAGATAAAGGGCGAGGTTTTTGTTACCGGAGGCTTCTACTCGGTTGTGATGTACGAGGACGGTGTAACTGAAACAGAAACGGAACTGGCCAGATGGTACAACAGAGATTTTCAGGACAGACTGTGCGCCCAGGACTGCATATCAATGGAGGATATAAACGACAACAGAAACAGTCTGGCTGCGGAAAACGGCTACGTTGTATTTCCTACCTTTTCATACCCTCTTGAAAATTCATCCTACGTGGCAAAGTCGTACATCAAGCCGGAACAGGGTTACCTGTACAGCTACCAGATCAACGAACCTGCAGAAAAAAGCGGTGATATAGAAAGCGGCATCAAGAAATTCTGCGGTTCCGGAGTTGCTGTAAAGAAGAGCCAGACCGGCTACGAATTCAGCGGATGCGTGTCAAAGCAGAAGGAGGATCCGATAAACACTTCCGGAAATGTAGTTCTGCTTAAGGACGGCAAAAAGGACATCGTGGTTCTCAGCATGTGGTCTGACAACATGCCGGAAAATGACAGGAAGATGTTTACTGATGAAACAAAGGAAAGGGCGGCAACTCTGAATCCGCAGGACTTCGAATAATTCACCAGATACCGGAGGCTGCCGCTGCAAACAAAACAGGGCGGTCTGAAATAAAATCCCCGGAATGCACACAGTGCTCCGGGGATTATTTTTTCTCCAACTTACAGGCAGGGGACATCAGTACTGAAGGGAAACATCGCCCACATTAAAGGCCTCCAGGGCTCCCCTGCTGTTCTCTATCAGGATGCGGCCCCTGCAGTCTATCCCGTGCTCCACACCCTCAACAATCGTTTCTCCGCTGATTTTGTTCACCAGCTTTACTCTTTCTCCGCGATACAGATCCCTGCTGTTCCACTCCTGATGATACGGAGCAAAGCCCTTCCCTTCAAATTCAGTCATCAGGCTCCGGTACTCCTTTATCAGTGTGATTATGAGATCATTCCGGGATATTTTTCTCTGACCGGTGATTTCTCCGAGAGCTATGGCGCCTTCGCAGTTCTGATTCAGACTTTTTGAACTGATCGCATTAAGTCCCGTACCCACAACCACATGAAACTTTTCATCCATGGTGGATCTTGATTCAACCAGAATACCTGCCAGTTTTCTGTTGTTGTAGTAAATGTCATTCGGCCATTTAAGGGCAAGAGCGCCGACACCGAACTTTTCAAGAGCCCTGATTGTGGCAACGCCGACAGCCAGACTCAGTCCCGTGATCACAGACGGATTCATTCTCCAGTACATGCTGATGATAACCTGACAGGCAAAGGGTGAAATCCAGACTGAATTGGCCCGGCCGACGCCCCTGGTCTGTGTTTCGGCAAGAATGCAGCTGCCGACCTCAAAATTGTCCAGATAGCTCATCATGTAGCTGTTGGTGGAATCGATCATATCGAACACCTTCACCGGAGCACCGCCCACCTCGCTGTTGATCCTGTCTTCGTCCAGAAGTTCCACTGATTCCGGCAGTGCGTAGCCCTTACCCTTGACCACATATATGTCCAGACCCATATCCTGAAGTCTACGGACATACTTGGCAATGGTAGTCCTGGATGTATTCATTTTTTCACCAAGTTCCGTACCGGAATGAAACCTGCCGTCACTTAGAATTCCCAGAAGCTCCCTGTAGCGAGGATTAAGATGTCTTCTCATAGTCAGTCCAGCGAAATCTCCCCTGTTTCTCCAAAAATTCTGACCTCCGGATGCAGCATGATGCCAAACATGTCCTTTACACAGTTCATAACATGCTTTGCCAGTCTGACAAGATCAGAAGTTTCTGCACCTCCGTAATTTACCAGGATCAGTGCCTGCTTCTCGTAAACACCGGCATTGTTGTATCTGAAACCCTTAAGTCCGGCTCTGTCAATCAGCCAGCCGGCAGGCACCTTGAAATGTCCGTCTCCCAAATCATAGGACGGGATGTCAGGATATCTTCTTTTAAGCTCCTCATGGATCCCGGCATCAACCACCGGATTCTGAAAAAAGCTTCCGGCGTTACCAAGAACTTTTGGATCAGGAATTTTTGAACGGCGGATTTCGATAATCCGGTTCATGATTTCATCCGGACTCAGAGACAGACTGTCCCTAAGACTTCTGAGAGGTCCGTAGTCCATTCTCGGCTGCCAGTTTCTGCCGAGACGAAGTCCAATTGCCGTAATGACAAGTCTGTCCCGCCATTCGCCCTTGAATCTGCTCTGCCTGTATCCGAAACCGCATTCCGCCGGTTCAAGCCGCAGCACCGAACCGTCAGCATCTACCGCCTCCACATATTCGCAGAAATCGGAGAACTCACAGCCATATGCACCTATATTCTGAACGGGAGCGGCGCCGCAGGTTCCTGGAATAAGGGCAAGATTTTCAATGCCCGCAATACCCTGACGGGTAAGAGAATTCACAAGTTCATGCCAGATTTCTCCGGCAGAGGCTCTTACATGATAAAAAGAAGCATCTTCGGTAATATCAACACCGGAAATACGCATCAACCCGACCTGCCCCCTGAAATTTTCAGTAAAAAGAACATCAGAACCGCCGCCGAGCAGAACACGGGGCGTCCTGATCCGGAGAAAAGATACGCAGTCCTCCCTGTTCTCAAGAACTGATATATCATCAGCCAGGACATCGAGACCGAAGGTATGATAGGGTTTCAAGCTTTCCATAACAACTATTCAATTCTGGTGATATTGCATCCCAGACCGTTAAGCTTGTCCTCTATATGCTCATAGCCGCGATCTATGTGATAGATACGATCCACAATCGTTTCACCCCTTGCTATTGTTCCGGCAAGAACAAGAGAAGCCGAGGCTCTGAGATCCGTGGCCATAACATTTGTTCCCACAAGATACGGAATATCATGACAGATTGCGGTATTGCCCTGCAGTTCTATGTTCGCTCCCATGCGGTTGAGTTCCGGAACATGCATGAAACGGTTTTCAAAGATCGTCTCCACCACAACACCGTCACCCCTCGCCACCGCATTGAGCAGAGTGAACTGTGCCTGCATGTCTGTAGGAAAGCCGGGATATGGCTTTGTCGTTACGGACACAGGGTAGAGTTCTCTTCCCCTCATATCCAGTTCAATGGTGTCAGCGGTTGTTTTAATAATGGCTCCGGCTTCAGTCAGCTTGTCGAGGACAATCTCCAGCAGTTTCGGATCAGTGTTGAGACAGCGTATATGTCCCTTTGAAATTGCAGCACCCACAAGAAATGTTCCGGTTTCAATACGGTCCGGCTGAACCCTGTAGGTTCCGCCCTTCAGACTTTCCACACCCTCGATGGTTATGGTACTTGTGCCGGCTCCGGAAATTTTTGCACCGAGAGTATTGAGGAAATTGCTCAGATCACAGATCTCCGGTTCCCTGGCGGCATTGTCAATTACTGTTGTTCCCCGGGCCAGTACCGCAGCCATAATCAGATTTTCAGTACCCGTTACTGAAACAAGATCCATATTGATGCGGTTTCCATTAAGGCGGCCGGAAGGTACAGCAGACTTGATATATCCTGATTCAACCCGGATTTCGGCTCCAAGAGCTTCAAGACCCTTGATATGAAGATTGCACGGTCTTGCACCGATGGCACAGCCTCCGGGCAGAGATACCTCAGCCATGCCAAGTTTTCCGGTAAGAGGACCCAGGCTCATTACGGATGCCCGCATGGTTTTTACCAGTTCATACGGTGCTATGTAATTACCTACCCGCCCCTCGATATAAACCTCGTTGCCGATCATCTCGCACTTTTTACCTGCCAGCGTAAGCAGCTTCAGTGCAGTTCTGACATCCATAAGTTTTGGAATGTTTGTAAGCTTTACCGGCTCATCTGTAAGAATTGTGGCAAAAATCAGTGGCAGTGCGGTATTTTTGGCACCGGAAATAACAACATCTCCGGACCAAGGCTTGGAGCTGCCCTTAATTTTAAGTTTATCCATTGTTTCTGAATTCCATTAGATCATCTACTTGGTATAGGCGAATAAGAGATATCAATGACGACGGAGCATTGTGACATGTAAGACGCTGACCGCGTTCTCTGCACTTTTTGCCCCATTTTACCAGAAAGGCGACAGCTGACGAATCGCAGCTGCTCACCTTCGTAAAATCAACCTCACTGTCTGCAAACCACACATCATGACAGGAGGTCCAGATCCGGGAAACACAGTCGTGATCCAGTCTCGTTTCTTCAATTCTGATCATAAATCGAACCTACTTGGATGAAGGCAGGTTGTGCTCCTCTAGCATCTGACATACCTTGTCTATTCCGTTCTTGACGATAAGATCGTTGAATTCCGCCTGCTTTGAAGAAAGGAGACTGATGCCCTCCGCCACCATGTCATAAACCTTCCACTCGCCGGTTTTCTGATTCTGTCTGAGCTTGAAGGCTATCTGATACTGATTGCCGTCACCGGTCTTGAGAGAAACGTTTACAATGGAGCTTTTGGCATCACCCACAACCTTCGGATCAATAACAAGGCTGTGATTGTCATATTTGCCAAGTGCAGAAGAGTAGGTATCGATAATGTAGGTTTCAAAGGCCTGAACAAATCTCTTTCTCTGCTCCTCATTGGTGGAGCGGATATTTGCTCCGAGAACCTTGTATGCGGCATACTTGATATCCACATACGGCATAAGATCCGTTTTTACCAGATTTTTCAATGCCGAAGGATTTGCAACGGTCTGTTTTGTTAGCTTGGGAAACAGGTTGTTTGATACATTGCTGATTAAATCATAGGCCCCGTCCCCTGCCATAGCAGCACCTGACAGAGCAAAAAACATAACCAGACCGATAAAGTAAGCCCATATTTTTTTCATCATTTAAGTTCTCCTTATTAATTAGAACTGCCGCTGTCGGCTTTGCTGGACGAAACGCTGTAAAGAAACTTACCCAGCAGTTCTTCCAGCACAATTGCTGATTCAGTAAAGTTGGTGGTATCCCCGTCCTTCAGATAGACAGGATTGCCGTCATCGTCCATACTTGCAAAATCCGGTTTGACGCCAAGATACTGTTCACCTAGAAGTCCGGAAGTCAGCACCGAAAACGTGGTATCGGAACCGAGCTCACTGTAGCGGCGATCAAGCTTAATGGCAACCACAGGCTGCAGAGTTTTCGGATCAATCTGAATGCTGGAGACACTGCCGATTACAACACCGCCCAGCTTCACCGGGGATCTGACCTTGAGTGAGCCTATGTTGCTGAACCTTCCGTATACCGTGTAAAACTCCTTGGCATCCGTATTCAGGGTAAGACCGGCAACCTTGAGAGCCAGAACAACAGCCGCGGCAATACCGGCAACAAGAAAGCAGCCAACTATAAATTCAAGCCAATTAACTTTCATAAAAAATCCTATTTCAGTTGAACATCAGCGCTGTCAACACAAAATCCAAACCCAGCACAATCAGCGACGAATGAACAACCGTCTGCGTTGTCGCCTTACTTATACCTGCCGCCGTCGGCAGACAATTATAACCGTTAAACAAAGAAACCCAGCAGACAACAACAGCAAAAATCACACTTTTGATCCAGCCCTGGGCTATGTCGTCATATAAATCCACCGATGCCTGCGTACCTGTCCAGAACGTGCCCTCATCAATTCCGAGCCAGTCGACGCCAACCATTTTGCCGCCGTAGATACCGATGACAGAAAACATGAAGGTAAGCAGAGGCAGAGATACAAACCCTGCCCAGAAACGGGGCGATATCACGCGGCGAAGTGGATCAACAGCCATCATCTCCATGCTGGACAGCTGCTCGGTAGCCTTCATGAGTCCTATCTCCGCCGTAAGAGCGGATCCCGCCCGTCCGGCAAAAAGAAGAGCAGCCACAACAGGTCCAAGTTCCCGCAGAATTGAAAGACTTACAAGAGGTCCCAGGCTGGCCTCGGCCTTGAACTGAACCAGAACATTGTAGCCCTGCAAACCGAGAACCATTCCTATAAACAGTCCTGAAACAATAATAATCATTACGGACTGAACACCAACCACGTACAGTTGCTCCACAAAAAGAGGGAAATGCTTTTTAAACTGCGGTCTGCCTATCAGTGCATGAAGCAGTACCAGCAGAGCCCGTCCGAGAGCAGTAAGGAATTCGATGCCGCTGCGCCCGAGATTTGAAATAGGTTTAACCAGCATAATCAAAGTTCCTCAAGATAGTTTCCCGCAGGATAATGAAACGGCACCGCTCCGTCGGGAAGACCGTGAATAAACTGATACACATCGGGATGTCTCTCCTCCTTGAGCTGATCCGGTATACCGTGAGCAAGGACTCTGCCTCCGGAAACCAGATAAACATAATCGGCAATGGACATTACTTCACTGACATCGTGAGAGACAATAATTGAGGTCAGACCGAGAGTGGTATTGAGCTCCTTTATAAGTTTGAGCAATACCGCCATGGTGATGGGATCCTGACCTGTAAGCGGCTCGTCATACATGATAAGCTCCGGATCAAGAGCAATTGCTCTTGCAAGAGCGGCACGACGGGCCATTCCTCCGGAAAGTTCCGAAGGCATGAGAAAAGCAGCCCCCCTCAGTCCGACAGTTTCAAGCTTCATCAGAACAAGCGTGCGGATCAGCTCCTCCGGCAGAGATGTATGCTCTCTGATAGGATAGGCAACATTATCAAAAACATTCATACCGGTAAAAAGAGCTCCGCTCTGAAAAAGCATGCTCATTCTTTTTCTGAGTTCGTAAAGAGCGCCGCGGCCAAGTTTCGGAACATTTCTGTCCTCATAAAACACAGAGCCGCTGTCAGGCTTCAGCTGACCGCCTATTATCCGGAGAAGTGTTGTTTTGCCTGTACCGCTCGGTCCCATTACAGCTGTAATTTTCCCGCGGGGAATGGACAGAGACACATTGTCATAGATTTTGCGGAGTCCGCGGAAGAAGGTTACATTCTCTATTCTGATCAGAGGATCCTGTAACATTGTCATTAAAACCTCACCTATGTGATTTAATCCATGCAGGATTAAACATTGTCTTCAGACAGATGCAAATCAACCTTCAAAAAAAAGTTCTGTCAGACTGATGCCGCAATGTTTCATGCATCTTTCGAGCAAGTCTCACAGCGATTTCAAGTCCGTTTTCTATCCGCCGAGTGTCGAGTCATTGTGCCACAAAAAGTGATAAAAATCACGAAATTTGATAATTTTTTAACCAGTCCGAAGCGGCACAAAAGTTCCCCCATCCCAGTACCGTCACTGATTTAGGGCAGGGACAATATAGAGACATCAGAAAAACAGATATGTTCAAAAAACAGGAAAATAAAAGCAGAAGGAGCAGGAAAAAAGTGATAAGACTGAAACTGAAAGGTTCTGCGAAAAAGAAAAGCGAATCACAGGGATCCGCCTCATCTTAATCTAATCCTGTCCGGCTGAATAAAAACCGGCAGAAAACACGAGAGACTCAGTCAACCTCGGGATCGATCTCTTCAGTAAATTCCTTGGCTTCAATGGTCACGCATTCTCCTCCGCCGTTCGGAAAAACAGCAATTTCAATGCTTACCTCATCAAGTTTCGGAACCCAGTTGGCCAGCCACTTGACCAGAGACAGTTCAGTAGCTTCACAGTTCATCAGATTGTTGTCCTTTGCAAACTCATAGGCAAAATCCGGATGAGGCCACACCGGTATGGTTATGGACTGGGATTCCTCATCCTCGGTAAAAATAATATCCTTGGTAACAGAATTCCTGACAACCCAAAACTGAAGTTCCTGCTTTACTCTTTTAACAAAAAAATCATATCTGTCCTCTGCACTTGCATACAGATATTTTTTAAATTCCTGTCGTGACAATGGCAATGGCATACACTATCTCTCTCTTATCGATGTATTCCCGTTTTTCAACTGCTGCTGTATTTGTTATATCGTCAACCGGCGACGATCCTTAAAAATTATGTTTGATTATCAAACCCGGCGGATCTCATTCCCGCCAGCTAACAGCACCCGTCGGCACTCTCTTGGCATTATACCACGTTGCAATTTTATCTATGCAGTAAAACTCAATGTTTCACAGCACATCGCAGAAATTATGCAGCAATCTCGGGATATATCACAGTTTTAGCTGTTTTTCTCTTTGGCTTTTCCCAGCACGTCCCTGAGAAATTTTCCGGTAAAGGATTTTTTTATTGTGGAAACGTGTTCCGGAGTACCCTGCGCAATAATTTTACCTCCGCCTTCACCGCCCTCCGGTCCGAGATCCACAATCCAGTCTGCGGTTTTTATAACATCCATATTGTGCTCAATCACCACAATCGTGTTACCCCTGTCTCTGAGTTTCAGGAGCACCTTGAGAAGCAAAGCCACATCCTGGAAATGAAGACCTGTGGTAGGTTCATCCAGAATATACAGAGTTCTGGTGGTGTCACGTTTGGAGAGTTCCTTGGCGAGCTTTATTCGCTGTGCTTCTCCTCCGGAAAGAGTCGTTGCCGACTGTCCCAGTGTTATATAGGAAAGTCCGACATCCATAAGTAACCTGAGCTTAGAAGCAATCAGAGGAATTGATTTAAAGAATTCGTAGGCTTCCTCCACCGGCATTCTGAGTACATCGGCAATAGTCTTGTCCTTATATTTCACCTCGAGAGTTTCACGGTTGTAACGATCGCCCCTGCAAACGTCGCACGGTACAAAAATATCCGGAAGGAAGTTCATGGAAACTCTTACCAGACCGTCTCCCTGACAGGCACTGCATCTTCCGTTGCCGACATTAAATGAAAACCTGTTTGACTTGTAGCCCCTTGTCCTGGCTTCCGGTGTTGCTGCAAAAAGTTCTCTGATTTCAGTGAATACACCAATATAGGTTGCCGGGTTTGATCTCGGAGTCCTGCCGATAGGAGACTGATCAACAGCTATGACATTGTCCAGATATTCAAAACCTTCAGTTCCCGTGCACAGTGAATTTGCTGTATTGCTCAGCTGTGCCCTGCTGTACGGATCGTATCTGGACCGGTTGCTGCTGCAATTTGCCACTGTATGCAGAACATCATTGATCAGCGTTGATTTACCGGATCCGGAAACACCGGTTATACAGGTAAACAGACCAAGAGGCAGGGCAAGATCCACATTCTTCAGATTATGCTTTGATACTCCGTTAATTTTCAGCCATTTGGCAGTGCTTGAGCTGCGTCGTGTCGGTACGGGGATTACCTTACGACCGGACAGATAATCTCCGGTAAGAGATTCCCTGTTGCTGATCACATCCTGCGGTGTACCCTCAGCAATAATCCTGCCGCCGTGGACTCCGGCTCCCGGTCCTATGTCAATAAGATAATCCGCTGCTAGCATGGTCTCCTCATCATGCTCAACAACAATCACAGTATTTCCAAGCTCCTTCAGATGCTGAAGCGTGCTGAGAAGCCTCGTATTATCCCTCTGATGAAGACCTATGCTCGGTTCATCAAGCACATACATCACTCCTACCAGACCGGCGCCGATCTGACTGGCCAGTCTTATACGCTGTGCCTCACCGCCGGAGAGTGTATCGGCTGATCTGGCAAGAGTCAGATAGCCAAGCCCCACATTAACCAGAAATGAAAGTCTGTCCCGTATCTCCTTGAGCAGTTTTTCTGCAATTTTTTCCTTCTGACCGGTAAAGGTTATCGACTTGAAAAAGGTTTCCGCCTTGGCGACCGGCATGTTGATAACATCCAGAATATTCATATTGTTTATGAATACATTGCTGGCTTTTTCATTAAGCCTGCTGCCGTGACATAACGGACATGTTCCAGCCCTGAAAACACTCCTGAAAGGATTTGAGTAGACATAGTAATCGCTTCTGCGTCTCTCGGTAATCTTTACGATACCATCAAAAGTTTTCTTCTCAGTTGCTGTATCCACCTCCGGATCATATCCATAGGGGGAATAACGCGGCAGATTCAGCAAAACATCTCCGGTTCCGTTCAGCAGGAGATTTTTCTGGGCATCCGTCAGTTTTGAATATGGAACATCAATGGAAAACTTGAAGTGCTTTGCAACGGCCTCAAGGATGGAGTAATAATAGGAATAATTGCTGTCCCAGCCTTTGATGGCGCCGTCAGCGATTGTTTTTTTTGGATCCCTGATCAGTTCCGACATATCAAGTATTTCCTTTTCACCGAGACCTCCGCATTCAGGACATGCACCGTTCGGGTTGTTAAAGGAGAAAAGCTTGGGTTCCAGCTCGGAGAGGCTGTATCCGCATACGGGACAGGCAAAACGATTCGAAAAAACCATTTTTTTCTGACCTGGCTGCGGCTCCACGTAGTCAACATAGACAAGACCATCGGACTTCTTAAGTGCAGTCTCAAATGATTCGGCGATGCGCTGCTGGACATCAGCCTTAACCTTGAACCGGTCAACAATAACCTCTATGGTGTGCTTTTTTCGTAACTGAAGTTCTGGAGGATCACTCAAATCATATACTTCACCATCAATTCTAGCCCGGATAAAGCCTTCCGATGCCAGAGACTGAAGAAGTTTCTTGTACTCACCCTTGCGTTCGTTTACCACGGGAGCAAGGATCATGAGTTTGGTATCCTCAGGCAGGCTCATAACCTGATCCACCATCTGGGATATCGTCTGGGCATTCAGCGATTTTTTATGCACCGGACATCTTGCCTCTCCGGTTCTCGAAAAGAGAAGACGCAGATAGTCATAAATCTCTGTTACCGTACCGACAGTGGAACGGGGATTGTTTGATGCCGACTTCTGCTGAATTGAAATAGCCGGCGACAGACCTTCTATCGAATCAACATCAGGTTTCTCCATTTTTGCAAGAAACTGTCTGGCATATGGCGACAGTGATTCCACATACCGACGCTGACCTTCGGCATACAGAGTGTCAAAGGCCAGGGACGACTTGCCGGAACCTGACAAACCTGTTATTACAACAAATTTATCTCTTGGTATTGTTACATTGATATTTTTAAGATTGTGAGTTCTGGCACCACGTACTTCAATATTTTCCATAAAAATCAGCTTATAAAAAAAACATACTCTCAAAGACTGAACAAACAGACTTTGAGAGCGCCATATTTATTCCAGAAAACGAAAATTAAAGATCCAGGCGTTTCCCGTTCACTGACAGTATACCTTTTCTGTACTCAATATGATATTCCAGAGTCTCTGCTTCAGGATCTCTTGCATAACTCTTCAGAAGATCGGCATATTTTTCAAGCTGATATTCAGGCATTGAAAAAAGCGCACTGTCAACATGGTACATGCCATTAAGCAGAATGGAACTGATGAATACCAACGGATTGGACAAATCATCACTTACAGCGGCATCCAGATAAAACTTGTTTTTAAGATCAACCTTCGCTCCGTTTAAGACAGAGTTCAGATTGGCCTCGATAGAAGTGCTTTTTCCGAAAATACTGAGAGACAGCTTCATCTGTTCCCGCGGATCCAATGTACTGAGACACTTCTGCATCTTTCCGGAAAGATCTTCAATATCCTTGCATTCACATTTCTTTGCCAGTGCAGTGAAATCAAAATCATTAAATCCGATTTTCAGTTTAGAATCCTTGATATCAATGTGACGTTCCTCCTCATTGCTATCAAGCTTTAACCTGTCAACCGAGATGTCCATTCCGAAATTCAGAATAAATTTTGATAATCCGCTGCCGCCACCAAAATTTCCAAGGGACTTAACATTACCCATTTCAACGCTGGTATTGCCGAATTTTGAAAAATACTCCTTCACTTCAAAATTGGCATGATAGGCATTGCCGGAAGACGGGCCGGAATCAGATTTCAAGCCGACAAGTTTGAAAATCGGACTGTTGTTCTTATCGCTGATAATAAACTCAGGAAAATCAACAGAACTCTTTGGAACCCTAGGATTCTTGGATAAATCTACAGTAAGAAACTCGGCACTGCCCTGCTTCCAGCTTATATCCACCTCGTCGAGATCAATGCTTCCATCCTTGATATTGATATTTGTTTCCAGTTTATCGGAAAAAGTACTGTATTTCATCCGGAAACCGTTAAACATGGCCTTTACCGTTCCTGCATTTCTGCCGGCAATATTGTATTTCTGATAAAAGGCATCATCCAGATCGAATGTGCTTTCCACAGTACCGATACCGTAACTGTTTATAACCTTGAGAGGAAGAGCCGAACCGTTACCGTCAACGAAGGATATCTCATAGGAAGTGACATCACTGAACAGACCTGTGCTTTCTGTACCTGTAGTTCTTATATCAACAGGGTGTCCGGCAGCTCTGAACATATCTTCAATCTGGTAGCCGGTAGTTCTCATTTTGCTGTGGGCAGTACTTTTCGTATACATCACACCCCCAAAGCACGCACCAACAGCAAGAATTCCGGCTGCTCCCAAACCTACTAAAAGCTTTGTATTCATTTCAAATAACCCTTTCTAAAAAAGACTGATTAAACAATCAGTCAAAAGACAGCATAGTCAGACAAGGATAAAATGCTGCACACATGATGAGATCATAAAAAATGATGTGTCAATTTTCAAACAATATTTATCCTAATATCAAACATTCTCATACCAGCTGCACCTAAGTATTTGAAATAATTTGAAACAGAACCGGAAGTTAAAATTAGGCAGAAAAGCACATGATACGTATTTAAGCACAAGTCTGATAATTTGATATTCAGAAGACATAAAATAACAGACTGTCTGAACTGATCTTCCTCACAATGGCATCCTAAAGACAAACCGAACAGAAAACAGTTTTGTACACAAAATATTCACTCTGAAAAACTCTTGATGTAGATAGCACTTTTTTGATGATCTTATGGGAGTCGTATTTAACTCGCGTGATATACTTCACTAATCTTAATTTTTCTTTTTTTTTGGAGTATTTATCTTGAGTGAAAACAAGCCATTAATGGCGGAACTCGAGGACGATGATCAGCCAAAGGCTGGAAATGCCAGATCCGTGATGATAAAAGTCATCACCGTAGTGGTTGCTTCGCTCCTCGCATTTGCTCTGCCGTATATCTTCCCCGGTGCTCTGGCACTGACTCCTGTTCAGCATATACTGCTGGTGATTTTTACCGCAGCCGCTTTCTGCTGGATTACAGAACCTATACCCGTTTATGCCACCTCGCTTTTTGCTATGGGTGCTCTTGCCGTGTTCATATCAGATTCATCCTTCTGGACCCTGAGGGATTATCTCCTCAGTGTGGATAAGGAACACGTCATAAGTTACAAATCAGTTCTCAGCAGTTTCAGTGCTCCGGTTGTAATTCTGTTCATCGGCGGGTTCGCGCTTGCAATTGCCGCCACAAAGTACAAGCTGGACATAAACCTTGCCAGAATTCTGCTTAAACCTTTCGGTAAAAAGCCATACATGGTAATGCTCGGCATCATGTCTGTAACAGCTGTCTTCGCCATGTTCATGAGCAACACTGCAACAACCGTAATGATGCTTGCAATGATTACGCCTGTTATTGCACTGTTCGACAAAGCCGATCGCGGAATCAAAGCCATAGTTTTCTGCGTACCGGTTGCAGCCAACGTCGGAGGCATAGCAACCCCGGTTGGTACCCCGCCTAATGCCATTGCGCTCGGTTTTCTGACCGGAGAGGAGACCATCAGTTTTATGGAATGGATGAAGGTGGGATTTCCTCTCGCAGCAGTCTGCGTCATTGTTGGATGGGTTATTCTGAATTTACTTTACCCTATCAAGCAGAAGGAAGTAGAAATCAAAATCGAATCGTCCTTCGCCAAGGACTGGAGATCAATCACCGTTTATGTAGTATTTGCTCTGACAATTCTTCTGTGGATGACAGAAAGATGGCACGGAGTTAACAGCTACGTAGTTGCTCTGCTCCCTCTTATCGCTTATACATGCACCGGAATCATCAAAACTTCAGATATAAAAACCATGAACTGGGATGTAATCTGGCTCATTGCCGGTGGTATAGCTTTAGGTGACGCTCTTGGAAAAACAGGTCTTGCATCAAAGCTTGCCAACATCATCGATTACACTCAGTACAGCGGTCTGGTAATAGTTATCCTGCTGAGCATCATAGGATGGGCACTTTCCAACTTCATTTCAAATACAGCGTCTGCCAACCTTATGCTGCCTATTGCGGTTGCCGTTCTGGCAAGTGCTGGAGATGTAGGTATCGACAAACCAACAGTTCTCATGTTCTGTGCTATTGCGATATCCTTTGCAATGAGTCTTCCTATCAGTACACCGCCTAATGCACTGGCATATGCCACCGGATATCTCAAAAATCGCGATATCATGATTGGCGGCGGTATTATTTCTGTCGTCTGCCTGGGTCTTGGTATTCTTACCATGTGGCTTGTCGGCTGATACGATTCAAACAAAGTTGCAAAAAAAGATCCCCATCGCGGGATCTTTTTTTGTGTGCAAAGAATTCACCATGACAGTCCTCCGGATCTCATGGCACCTGCTGAAACTGTCTGCAGACAGAAAAAAACATAACATTACAAATCATCCGTTCCGCAGCAGAATCTTCTGATAACACCGCGAAAACTCAGACGCGCCAATGGTTCAGCGCACTTCCGGCTCCCGGAATTATATGGTGCAAAAATACCGCATCCGTTCCGCAGCAAACTGCTCTGATAACACCTCGAAAACTCAGACGCGCCAATGGTTCAGCGTACTTCCGGTTCCCGGAATTATATGGTGCTACATGCCGCATCCGCCCCGCTGCAAGCAGCTCTGATAACACCTCGAAAACTCAGACGCACCAATTGTTCAGTGAATTTCCGGTTCCCGTAATTATATGGTGATCACATGCGGGAATCTTTTCTTTTGTGGATCCTCAAATATACTGTTTAATCAAGCTCAATAAAAGTCGCTGACAATTAGTGATTTATGTCTCTAAATATAGATTAGTGGATAACATCCATAATTCACCATTTTCTCTTTTCAATGAGAATTAAATTCTTTTTCAAAATTTAGGGAACCGGATATTCAGAGTTCTGTAACCGAAGTATAATCAACTTTGCCTTTTTAAGTAGGTTAAATGAAAAGATTTAAAGGAAGCATTGTGATTGGTGATCCTTCCTACTTTATTAAAGGAGAGGATTAGTAACTCAGTGATTACGGCAGAAACCTGGCTGCACTTGGTTTTACCGATATTTATATCCGGATTTTCCGGATGATCCCCAGATTGTAATCAACAGCGATACCGGCAAAGTTCTAGGAGGGTTCTGCCAGGATTCCTGTTCGGTGACTGTGGTATACAAATCCTAACTTGAAAAAAACGATCCTGACTATGAAAAAGTTTACGGCTTTGCTTATGACCTGGTTAACAACCGCACTGTTATTGAGGACTTTGGTGGTGAAATTGACTGTAAAAGAATGCCGGTTGAAACCGACTACCACGATGATACAGAAACTGTGATTATCGGTACCGGCAATATCAATTTCAGATCATGCAATGATGAGGATCCTCTCAGATAAAACTACACCTGCTCCACCATCAGTTTTCTCAAGGTTTCAAGAGCCTGCTTCTCAAGCTGTCTGATCCTCTCAGCTGACACAGAAAAATGCTCAGCCAGTTCCTGAAGAGTGGCCTTGTTCTCATCAAGCCAGCGACGCTGAATAATAAATTTGGCACGATCATCAAGTTTTTCAAATGCTTCAGCCAGTGCCTCCTGTGCATTCTCCTGCCAGTTCGTATTCTCAAAACGGGCTGAAAAGTTGGAGGTTTTATCCTCAAGGAAGAAGCATGGTGAATTAGGTGCTCTGGTTTCAGTATCATCATCCTCTGAATAATCATAGGACACATCAGTGGAGGCCATACGGCTTTCCATTTCAGTAACCTCACCGGGCGTTACTCCGAGCTCCTTTGCAACCATGTGAACATCATTGTCAGAGAGCCAGGTTACATTTCTCTTGAACTTTCTCAGATTGAAAAACAACTTGCGCTGAGCCTTGGTTGTAGCAACCTTCACCATTTTCCAGTTGCGGATCACAAATTCATGAATTTCAGACTTGATCCAGTGTATCGCATAGGTGGCAAGTCTTACTCCCGCCTTCGGATCAAAGCGCTTTACAGCCTGCATCAGACCAACACTGCCTTCCTGGATCAAATCCTTAAGGGGAAGACCGTAACCGAGATATCCCTTTGCCACATGTACAACAAACCGCATATGAGACATCACCAGCTTATACGCAGCCTGCTTATCGCCGGTTTCCTTAAAGTTTTCTGCAAGCTCATACTCTTCATCCTTGGTCAGCATAGGATAGCTGTTTATTCTGCTGATATAAGCTTCAAGGCCGTCGTACTGGACAAGTTGTTTTCCTGTACTAACTAATTCCGTCATACTTATTTGCCTTCTTACAGTTACTTAAAAAATCTCAACAATAGAAACCCTCCGGATCGTCATAAACGCTCCGGAGACTCCTTATTCGTTTTTTCGCGTGTTAAGCATCAAACCTTTGCGAACTCTTTATTTAAATTTTCACATAGATCAAGTATATGCCGAATTCTGAAAAATTCAATATCAGATCACAAGTTTCCTGCTCATCTATATAGACAAAAAATGACAAAAAAAGTTCAGACTAAAAATTGCTGAATTTTGAAAGGGATATCTTTGTCGCAATGACACTGAGAAGAATACTGATCAGAACAACAGCCGAAGTCTCTGTGAATGACAGCAGGGACATTTCGTACTTTTCACCGTACAGTTCAGCCAGTTCATTGATAATATAAGATGCACACATGACAAAAAACTCATTTACCCACCAGGCGAGTAGACCGCCCAAAAAGCCCATAAGAATACCGGAATATATGTACGGCCTTGCAATAAAGCTGTCTGTGGCACCGAAAAACTTCATTATCTTGATTTCATCACGGTGATACATAACATTTATGCGTACCGTATTGGAAACTGTCAGGATAACTCCGGCAAGGAGCATAATTCCAAGGGATATGGCCAGATTCCGCATAAGATTGGCAATACCCTTAAGCCTTTTGATCCACATCAGATCAAATTTACCCTGTTCAACCTCGTCATGAGCAATAAGCTTTTTGAGCATCTCTTCAGCTGCAGACTGATCGGCAACAATCTCTTCAGACGGTGTAACAACAAGAACATCAGGAAGAGGGTTATCCGCAAGATATTTTATCGGCTCGGCAAAACCAGAGAGTTTTGAAAATTCAATTAGGCCTTCTTCCTTGGAAATAAACCTTACACTTTTTACATCAGGTTCGGTTCTCACAGCTTCAACAAAGGCTGCCGTCTGCTCAGGTGTAAGTTCCCTGCTTAAATACAGAGAAATCTGACAGGAATCGTTAAGTTTTGACGTAACGGTCTGTGCATTAAGATAAAGCACATAGAATGTCATTGGGACAGCAAGACTGACAGCTATTACAGACAGAGTCAGACAGGTGCGGAACGGTGATGCCAGCAGAGCAAGAAGAGATCGTTTAAAAACATTCCAGTGATTAAGAATAAACTTTTCCCTGCCGACAGCTCTTCTGTTGCTTTCAGCCATTTTTTTCACCGCCTTTTTCAGGAGCCGGACAGTCGGCTATCATTCTTCCTCTTTTCAGAATAATTTGCCGGCACGGCTTGAGATTAAACAGATTTCCATCGTGAGTGGCAAGAAGAACAGTCGCTCCGCTTCGATTGAACACGGTAAAAAGCTTCAGAATTTCAGCCGACATTTCCGGATCAAGATTGCCTGTTGGCTCATCTGCCAGAAGAATTTTAGGCGAATGAACTATGGCTCTGGCAATGCCGACCCGCTGCTGTTCACCGCCGGACAGAGTAAGAGGATAATACCTGGCCTTATCAATCAGACCGACATAATCAAGAGCCGCATTGGTTCGCTTATTTATATCCGTGGAGCAGTAGCCTTCGATTTCAAGAGGAAGAGCCACATTATCAAATACCGTACGACTGTTTATAAGACGGTAATCCTGAAAAATCATGCCGATTTGCCGCCGTATATACGGTATCTCGTCCCAGCTCAGTCTCGTAATATCCTTTCCGTTAAAAAAAATCTTTCCAAGACTCGGCTGTTCTATTGAAGAAATGAGTTTCAAAAGGGTGCTTTTCCCGGCGCCCGAGTGACCTCTCAGGTATACCATCTCACCCCTGGCAATACTGAAGCTGACCTGCTGAATAGCCTGAAAGCCGCCAAGATAACTCTTTGAAACCTGCTCAAAACGAATCATACAGAATGTTCATCCTGTGTAAACAGTGCATCAATGAAATCACGGGCGTCAAATTCTCTGAGATCGTCTATTCCTTCACCAACACCGATAAATCTTACCGGGATCCTGAACTGATCAGCAATTGCGAAAATAATTCCGCCCTTGGCGGTTCCGTCAAGTTTTGTAAGACATATTCCGGTAACAGGCACTGTGCTGTTAAACAGCTTCGCCTGACTGATTGCATTCTGTCCGGTACCTGCATCCAAAGTAAGAAGAACTTCATGCGGTGCATCAGGATCTATCTTCTTCATGACTCTGACAATTTTGGAAAGCTCCTCCATGAGATTAGCCTTGTTCTGAAGACGGCCGGCAGTGTCGGCAATCAGAACATCCACGTTTTTAGCCTTCGCTGAATTAAAGGCATCGTAGATCACAGATGCAGAATCCGCTCCGGTATGCTGGGCAACAACCGTAATGTTGTTGCGGTTGCCCCATACCTGAAGCTGCTCCACTGCTGCGGCGCGGAATGTATCACCGGCTGCCAGCATCACCGATTTACCTTCATTCTGAAGACGTTTTGCCAGCTTGCCTATGGTAGTAGTCTTGCCTACACCGTTGACACCCACCATCAGGATCACATACGGCTTGTGACCACTGATCACCAGAGGCTGCTGCGAAGGCTTTAATATCTCATAAAGTTTTTCCTTCAGGATATCGTACAGCGCATCGGCGTCATCAAGCTGAGCCAGCTTTGCCTTCGAAGTGATGGCATCTATAACCGACTTCGTGGTATCCACACCCATATCAGCAGTCAGCAGGGATGTTTCCAGTTCCTCAAAAAGCTCATCGTCTATCTTCTTTCCATGAAAGAGAACTCTGAGTCCGTAGCCGATGTTGGCCTTTGTTTTTTTCAGTCCGTTCATAAGACGACTGAACAGACTCTTTTTCTCCTGCGGATGAAGCTGTGTCTCTTCTTTAAAAACTTCTACTGTTTCTGAACTGTCTGCCGCAGCGGCTTTTTTAACCTCTTCAGCCGCAGCTTTGGCAGGGACTTCCTGCTTTTCGCTTTTCCCCGCCCCTGGCTCCTTTTTACCCCAAGAAAATAATCCCATAACGGTTTTCCAATAACAGTTAAAACTGGTTTATATTACCACACGATCCTAAAGTTTTACATAAAGACTGTACACGCACTGACCGGCCTTGGCCGTTCTGGTCAACCGCCAGTCTTCCGGAAGTTCGGGAGTCTCGTCGGCTGCATGCTCAACATAAACAATACTTCCGCCATGAAGAAAACCGTTGCAGTTAAGCAGTGCAGAAACTTTTGGAAGGAGATTCTGATGATACGGCGGATCCAGAAAAATCACGTCAAACGGTGAATATGAATTCGGTTTTGAAACAAGCTGGAGAGCGTCCCCTGTAATAACAGAGATATTTCCGGCTCCAATTAAGGTTATGTTCTTTTTCAGTGCGTCAGCCACCGGTGCACTCTGCTCAACCATCAGAACACTGTCTGCATATCGGGATGCAGCCTCAAAGCCGAGAGCTCCGGTACCGGCGAATAAATCCAGGCAGGCTACGGAATCAAGCTTGAACTGAAGCCAGTTGAAAACTGTTTCTCTTACCCGATCAGTTGTAGGCCGCAGTCCGGGACCGTCCAGAACCTTTAGCCGTCTTCCCCTGTACCTTCCGCTTATTATTCTAATCGTTCCCATTTCAGCGACTTCTCAAATTTTCAAAATAAAGAGAAGCCTCGCACTGGGCCTCATTAAGCTGTGCAGTGGTCAGCTGCTTGGCCGCATCATCCCTGAGCTCTGCTGCGCCATGATCTTCACAGCCTCCGGCCACGGCCATGGAACTCCAGATATATGCAAGCTGCATATCCTTCTCTACACCCTCTCCTCTGAAATACAGTTTGGCTAGTTCGTACTGCGCATTGGCACTGCCGGCCTCGGAAGCCAGATTGAACATCAGAACGCTGTGAGCAACATTTTTGGAACAGCCTGTGCCGTCAAGACACATTCTTCCAACCTTGACCATTGCCTTCACATGATTGTTCTTTGAAGCCCTGTCATAAAGTCTGAAGGCTTCCCTGGCATCAGCCTTTACACCCCGGCCCAGCTCAAACATTTTTGCATAGGCGTACATGGCCGGAGTGTAGTCCATTTCAACTGCCTGCCTGTAGAGTTCAACGGCCCGGTCGTAATTAAGTTCGCAGCCGAGACCGTGGCTGTACAGATATGCAAGCTCGGTGCATCCCTTCGGATTACAGAGTTCGGCAGACTTGCTGAACCATGAAAACGCCTGTTTCATGGCATTTGGTGAATTTGTCATATTAAGATAAAGATATCCGATACAGTTCTGAGCCTCGGCATTTCCTTCTGCAGCCACATGTCTGTAGCAGGCCAGCGCCTTGGAAAAATCCTTTTCAAGACCGATTCCCTGCTCGTACATGCCTCCAAGCTCAAGATATGCCTCCGAGCAGCCTCTTACGGAAGCTTTCTGTAAGAGATCAACAGCCTTGAACAGATCCTGTCCGACACCTCTGCCATACCTGTAAAAACAGCCAAGGTGATAGAGTGCATCCACATTACCCTTATCAGCAGCCTTTTCGTACCACACAGCAGCTTCAGAAAAACTCTTTGCAACTCCAGTCCCCGTCTCATAGGCATGTCCGAGAGCATACTGAGCCCTTGGATCCTCTGCTTCAGAACCGTATCGGTACAGTTCAACAGCCTTGAAATGATCCTCCACACCGCTGAGACCGTTGTCGAATATCTTACCCAGCATATAATAAGAGGACGGTTCCCTGAGCTTTATCAGATCCTGAAGAATATTCATGGCTTTTTCGTAGTCAGGCGGAATCTCGTCACTCTCCATGTATATTTTTGCCAGGATCTTCTTCGCCTCGACATGCCCCTCATTTGCCGCACGTGTATAAAACTCCACGGCCTTCGCCATATTATGGGCAACAAGATAACTTGATGAATAGAGCTGACCCAGCTTAAAAACTGCATCCAGACTGCCCAGGTTGGCAGCCTTGGTATAGTATGTCATGGCTGTTTTGTAATTCTGCTTTACGCTCTTGCCCTGCTCATAAATGTTTCCAAGGGCAAACAGGGCAGTAGGCTCTGATTTCTCCGCCGCCTGGCTGTACCAGTATACGGATTTCTTTTCATCCATAATCACTCCGGCTCCTATTTCATAGCAGTGAGCCAGATTGACCTGGGCCAGAGTGTGACCGTGTTCTGCCGCCAGAATATACCACTTCAGAGAGTTTTCCTGACTCTGAGGCACGCCTATTCCGTCCTCATACATATGGGCTACCGCATACTCACAGTAAAGATTGCCCTGTTTTGCACCCTGCATATACCAGTAAAAAGCAAGCTGACTTCTCTGCTCTGAATTGATAGTGGCGGCTGTTCTTGAGCTTGTCCATACAACCTCCTTTCCACCATCCTCGAGTTTTTCATAATCGCTGAGATTTACCAGATTGTTCTCTATGTAGTAGGCAAGTTTGTACTGTGCCTCGTCGGAACCGTTTTCAGCCGCCTTGAGATACCATCTGTATGCCATATTCTTCGGATCAGTTGTCTGGATCTGTCCGTGCTCATACAGAGATGCCATTACTACCTGAGCCGGAACATAACCGTTTTCTGCCGCCTTCTGATAAAAATATCTCGCCTTGGCATTGTTCTGCACAACTCCCCGACCGTGCTCAAATATCTGTCCGAGAAGGAACATGGCAGAAGGAACATCCTTGTCAGCCGCACGCTGAAGATAGTTGATTCCGTTGGTATAGTCAGGAATTGACTGTCTGACAAGCAGTTTTCCAAGTTTATAGCATGCGTAACTGTCTCCAAGAGATGCCGCAGTGCTGTAATATGTTTTCGCCTTGTGAGGATCCTTGTCAACTCCGTGACGCCCGTCACGACTGATGTCTCCAAGCATGCACAGTGCCTCAGTACTGTTCCGCCCGGCTGCAAGCTGAAGCCATCTGATCCCCTCCTGCTCGTCATACTGAACAGATCCTTCGTCAAGAAGACGCTTTGCCAGCATCAGCTGTGCAAGACTGGATCCCTTCTGAGCTTCCGTCTGCAGATGCTTCATGCCGTTTGCTTCTGAAAGATTCACGCCGTTGCCGGTGAAATAGAGATTGGCCATATTTATGGCGGCCAGCTCCACTCCGGCCTTTGCCGCCTTGTTCAGCCAGAAGGCACCCTGTCTGACATCCGGCTCGATTTCGTCGGAATATATAAACATCATTCCCAGATGAAACTGTGCCAGCACATCGCCGGATTCAGCCCTGGTCTTCAGATAGGAAAATTCGGTATTAAGAGAATTACGGGAGGAAACCCAGACCACACGGCGTTCCGAAGCCGATTCCACCCTGTCGGTAAGATTCCTTTCCCTGGCATAGCGATATGCATCATCCTGAGTCCAGCTTACAGGAACTGATTTTGCATTTTTGGGGGTTTTAACCTGATGAACGGTCAGATGGGCGGAGACCTTCTGCCTGACAGTGTTTGCTCTTACTTCACTGGATGTGCGGTGAACTCCCTTGACTTTCCAGCTGACCTCGGCAAAGGCTTCTCTGATCTGATTGAGTTCTGCAACAGCCTGTCCGTATCCCTGAGCTGCGGACTTTGCAATCCACGACTCACCCTGCTTTGGACTCTTGATGACACCCCTGCCTCCCATGTACATCATACCGAGATAGTACTGAGCCTTGGCATTACCCTTTAATGCCAGAGGACGAATGGCAGCCAGTGCCGTACGGTAGTCACCAATCTCGTAGGCTTTGACAGATGCATCTAAGTTCGTTACTTCAGTTACCTGAATTTCTTCCGCCATAACGAAAACCCCATTCAGACAAATCTCCATTAAATCTAACAAAAATCAGACCTTTAATCATTGTCTGCTATCATATTTCAAAAAAACTGTTTCACGGATGATACAAATCAAAACGATGTGATTTCGTCTCCACACAGTTTGGCGTGCTGATCCCGCCAAGAAAGGGAGCCCCCTTCGGGCGCTTTACCGCAACTCTGCACTTTGCGAGACGAAGTGCCTGTTCAAGAAGCATGTTACTGTCTTCGTCAATACCAACTATCTGATGAAATATACGCATATCCTTTTTCACCAGTGCCGATGACTTACGTACAGGAAACATGGGATCAAGGTAAACCGTATCGCAGCATTTTTCCTCTGTTACTTCCATAATGGAACACAAAGGACTCAGAACAAGATTCTCTCTCAGCATACTGCCGATTTCAGGATCCCTGTAGGCACGTTCAAGTCCGTCGGCAAGAAGGATCCTGACAACAGGGTTGCGTTCGAACATGAGAACGTGACAGCCCTGGGTAGCCAGTACAAAGGCATCCCTTCCCATCCCGGCAGTGGCATCAATCACCTGCGGCGTACTGCGGGATCGTGAACAGACAGCCTTGACTACAGCCTGACCAGCTCCGCCCCCGTGAAGTCTTCTGTATCCGAGGGGTCCGCTGAGGAAGTCTACATAAAGACAAGCTCTGTCTCCGTCAAGCTGTCTCAGTTCAACTCTTGATTCTGTTCTTACCAGAGCAAACGGCTCCTGAGTACAGAAATCCTTCAAATCCGGATATTCTTCTGAAAGGGAGTTGCCGTTTTCCGAGAGGATCTGGAGATGATGGGCCATCTTCTACTTCTTCATGTCGCTGCGAAGCTTTCTGATAAGTTCTTCAGTTTCCGGTCTGACTCCTCGCCAGAGAAAAAAACTTTCCGCCGCCTGGCACACCAGCATTCCAAGTCCGTCCCATGCCTCAGCTCCCTTTGATTTTGCATAGGTAACAAAAACCGTATCAACAGGTGAATACATAAGATCATAGGCTCTGGTGGACGAATCTATCGTATCTGCAGGAAGAGGAGGAATATTGTTTGAAATGGAACTTGAAGTGGCATTGATTACCAGATCAAAATGTCCCTTCAGCTGATCATATCCCGTACCCCTTACACTGCATCCGGCAATACTCTTTACATGCTCCGCCAAAACCTCCGCCTTCTGTACTGTCCGGTTGGCGATAACAAGTTCCGACGGATTTCTTTCCAGCAGCGGAGCAAGTATTCCTCTGGCAGCGCCTCCGGCACCGAGAACAAGGATCCTGGCTCCTGCAAGAGCAACTCCGCATCGCATGAGATCCGTTACCAGACCTTCTCCATCCGTATTATCACCCAGCAGTCGTCCGTTCTCGTACTTCAGAGTGTTTACGGCACCTGCGAATTCCGCTCTGGCGGTCAGATCATCAGCAATGCGATAAGCCTGCTCTTTAAAGGGAACAGTGATATTGCAGCCGCTGAAATGCTCCTTCTTTAGTCCTTCAACAGTCTGTTCAAAGGCATCAAGAGGCACCAGTCTGGCTTCGTAGCTCAGTTTCTGATGAAGGGCATCGGCAAAAAAACGGTGAATATACGGCGATCTGCTGTGTTCCACCGGATTGCCCAGCACATAATATCGGTCCATTTTAATCCCTCAATATTTTTCGCGTCCTGAGATCAATAATCCTCGACGGCCGCTCATATCCGAGAGTCTGTCCGTCCAGAATAAAATCAGCAGTACGGCCGAAAACAGATTCCGTATCAGCATAGGTACGCAACGGCTCCCGACCGCTCAGATTGGCACTAGTAGAAACCACCGGCTTTTTGAATCGACCGCATATTTCGGCAACAGCGGGATGTCTGCTGATCCTTACAGCAACCGTCGGGAAGTCGCCTCTGAGCAGAGGATGAACCGCTTCAGATGCCGGCACGGCAAGAGTGCAGAATCCTTCCCAGCAACTGAAGGCAAACTTCAGCTCTTCTTCATCAACAAGATTCTGATTGATATACCGCTTTACAAGATCAAAATCATGGCAAACAATCAGCATACCTTTTTTTTCAGATCTTTTCTTGATGTCAATAAGTCTTCTGAGAGCAACCCCGTTGTCAGGATCACAACCCAGACCGTAAACTGACTCTGTAGGATAGGCTATGATTCCGCCCTGGAGAAGCACAGACACGGCACGATCGTAAACAGCCGCCCTAGTCAAACACCTTCTCCCCGTGGATCCTGGACTGGAGAGCCTCGTTTTTGCGGTTGACGGCATCGGCATTTCTGATGCGATCCATTCTGAACTTGTTCATAAGTTCCGGATCAGAAACCGCAAGGATCTGAACTGCAAAATAAGCGGCATTCTTTGCCCCGGCCTTGCCGATAGCCATGGTTGCCACAGGGATTCCACCCGGCATCTGAACCGTGGAAAGAAGAGCGTCAATTCCGTTAAGAGGACCGCAGTTGATAGGAACTCCGATTACAGGACATGTGGTATTGGCTGCCACGGCTCCCGCCAGGTGGGCAGCAAGACCGGCGGCACAGATAAATACGGCACATCCGCGCTCTTCAGCCTTCTTGACATAATTCATAGTTTCCATCGGGGTGCGATGAGCTGATGTAACCTTAACCTCAAATTTGATGTCAAATGATTTTAAAATTTCAACGGCAGGTTCAATTGTTCCGTAATCGGAATCAGAACCCATAAGAATAGCAACAAATTTTTCTGACATAAAAACCTCTTTTAAAACGGGGCTGATTTTAGCACTATCTGAATAATCAGTACACTGTCCGAAAATAATCTGTCATGACTGCCGGGATCTGAACCAGACTGCACTACATAACCTGATTCAGATCTGAATAATTCATATTCATTATTGTGGCTCTTACCTCATCCCAGTGGGCCATACACACACAAAGCAGGATCACAAGCATTATCGTCCCAATGGCAACCGATAACCCGTAAAGAATGTAAAGAACCGTTGCGATCCAGTGCTGCGAAACATCTGCCAGTCTGACATTTCCCTGCTTCATGGCGTTAATAACATTTCTCGTTCTGATAAAACAGTCAAGAGCTCTGATTGTTATAAAATTGCAGAATACACACAGAACCATGGTCAGGACAAAAAACAGTGCACCCGCAACTGCAGCACTGACAGAATGCTTTACAAAGCAGAGGATAAACAGACCGAAACATAGAAGAAACAGAACTATGGAAACGCAATACAGAATGATTATCCTGAGTGAAAGATTATGTCCCGTTCTGGCAAAATCTGCATACTCGGATAAATTTTTCTTTACAAGAAAATCTGCTGTCCGCTGTGCCAGAGACCATCTGGTCATACAGATAATTACCAGCATGAGAAAAAAGGAAAGCGAATTGACATAGGGAATAAAGCATATAACAGCAAAGGCGATAATCATTATGCCCATATTGTCGATATCGCTGCTTAAAGCAGAGAGTTCACTGTCCTGAACTGCAGTTCTCCGCTCCTCCGTGTAATTCCGCTCTGCCGTTTCTTTATAAGCTCCCTTGAGGTTTATGTTACCGTCATTCAGATTATTCGAACTGTCTGCAACTGATTTATCCGGAACAGCAGCGGTAAGACCAGTTCCGCACTTGACACAGAATTTACTGTCATTCTGATTCTCTGCTCCGCATTTGGGACAAAAAGCCATAAAAACTCCTACACAAACATACAGTCCCGACAGGCCGGCGACGGCTTGGCTTGCCTGCCTGCTGTAAACTGTCAGACATCTTCAGAAAAAAAACTCTGCTGTTACTGATTTACCTTTTCCATTACCAGCTTTCTGACCGCTGTATACTCAGGATCATCAGGCATATCATTATCCTTCAGATACTGATAAACAGTCTGTTTTGAATCGTATGCAGCATTAACCGCCTTTGAAAGATCGGCACCGGCCTCCATCAGCAGATTGATTATTTCCACAGATCCTGAAACTACGGCATGGGACAGAGGATACATACCTGCCCGATCCGTTTTGTTTACATCAGCCTTTGCACCGAGCAGAAGTTTTACAAGTCCGGCATTATTGGCTTCCACGGCAACAATCAGCGGAGTAAAGCCGTCATCCGCTGTAGACACAAAATTAACATCAGCACCTGCCTTAATCAGAGCAGCATATGCTGCTGCCTCAGATGTTTTTTCAACGTGGTACATCAAAGCAGTTCTGCCCTGCTTGTTGACAGCATTCGGATCAGCCTTGAACCTGCAGAGAAGAGATATATGCTCCGGAGCATTCTCTGCCACCGCTATGAACAGTACTGTTTTACCCTTTTCATCTGTACCGTTAGGATTAGCTCCGCTCGACAGCAATGTCTCAAGAACAGCCGGAGACCAGAGGTTGTCACTGTCCTTTCTGACTGCGGAAAATATAACCGGCTTAAAACGCTTCCCTCCGTTGGATTCAGTAACCTCGTTAGGATTACAGCCAAGTTTGATCATTCTCTGCAGATTCTTAACTACGTCCACATCACCTGAATGCTTTACATGTTCTCCTGAGAGATATACCGACACAGGAGAGTCATATTTAAATTTTGCCTGTCTGAAATCAGGGTTGAGTTCATCAAGGACACGACCGACAACATGATCATCAGTATCCATCAGTTTCTCCAGGACAACGGTAAATCCGTCATCATCCTTCCACATAACATCGGGACGCTGAGAAATAAAGGCATCAAGCACATTTGTATCACTTCCGCCGTTGCTGATGTAAAGGTAAATTGCCGGCTCTCCGGTCTCCACACCCTCAATCTTTCTTCTGATATCCGGATCCATGCCCGCATTCAAAGCTTCTATAATGCTCTGCTCATTACCGCTGTGGTTAATAACCAGATTTATGAATTCATTGGCCGGCATTACCTGTTTTCTTTCCATAACCGAAACATTCGGCTGTGCTGAAGTCTGCTGAACCGAACCTCCGTTCAGTGACACATTCCTGAACTCCGGCATGTCCGCAAGTTTCTTATACAGAGCCTCTTCATCAACATTCATGCTTCCTTTAGCAAAAATTTTCTGGTTCTTTTTCTCATATACCAGATCATCACCCGGTGTAACAAAACTGTCCACATGCAGGAAAATCTCAGTGCGCAGAACCCTGGCATAATCCTTGATTTCCTTTTCCGTAATTATATTTTTAAGGGAATCTCTGAGAGCAGACATTTTAAGATTGCCAAGTGCCGCACCCTCATCCCTGCCATAAGCCTCCTCCGTGTATGTAGCAGCAGAAATTTCCGGCGAAAGCAAAAGCGAAAAACATCCCATCAGAGAGGCGACAACCATCTTTTTACACCAATCTTTTCTCATTTTTTTACCCGCTATAAACAATTACATAAAAATCATCATACATCTGAAGACTGCACTACATCAGAAACATGGATGCAAGAAATCCCGCTGTCAGCAGCACAAGAGAAACGGACTCCTCACTGTCAGGTTTACCTTCCGCTCCAGCGTTGGCAGTTTCATTTTTAACCGGTTCTCCGGATGCTGATATCCCGTGATCCTTCCCGGATGTTAAAGTAGTAATTTCCGTTACAACTTCCATTCCGTTCCCTGAAGTCTGCTGATCATCCTCATTCCCGGCACTGCCCGTCTGACTCGTACTCTGTATTTCCCCTGTACCTGTACCTGTTCCTGTTGAATCTGTCCCGGAAACAGTTCCGGAAGAAACGCCTGCTGTATCAGTCCCGTCTGATTCGGCTGTCGGGGAACTGTCTGAAGCTCCCTTCAGGATCTTAATTCCCGGAATTTTTTCAACAGCTGCGACAACAGCATCTCTGTCGACATCAACCGAACCGCTGATAATGATCCTTCCATCTTCAGTGCGGTACTGAATATCGTCTTCAACCTTTACCAGTTCATTAACCCGGAGAAAAACCTCCTGACGAAGTTCTCTGGCATGAGTCTTGATGTCAGAAGGCGAAAGAATATCCTTCAGAGTCTGTCTCAGAGCTGTCATCTTGAGATTACCCAGAGCAGAAATCTCATCCCTGCCTGAAGCTTCATAAGAAGAAGTCTCAGCCAGCGAGTCATAAATTCCGGAGGCGGCAAGAAGATAAAAAACAAGCATCAATCTCTTGGCGATCTGAAACATAACTTTCAATCCCTGCTAAATTCAAAGATGAATCCAATCTCTTCAAAACACACAGAAAGACAGACCGTCTGAAATAAATCCGGTCTAAAGGAGAAACATCTCATTTTCCTGAAATTCAAAAAGCAGACGCACCCCTTCACCACATTGTCATCTGCTCTTGATCTGTTTCTTCACTATATCAGGCTCAAGTCCTGCATCCTGCCAGGTATCCCCGGTTCCCGGGTACATAAGTTCTCCGGTGGTAAACTTGATAACAGAGCCGTCCGAAAGAGTAAAAATATCCTGAACTCTTGCCTTACCGGTTGTTCTGGTGCCGTAGGTACGTGAGCCGGCAGCTCCTCTGACAGCGGTAATCAGCATTTCTGCCGAGCTTGCAGTAAATTCATCCTGAAGAACAGCAAACCTTTTTTTGATAATCTGCTGTTTTCCGTCTGTTTTTATATCTGTAACACTTCCTTTTTTATTCAGTCTGTAGATGATCGAATCACCGGGAAGCAGCATTGCCGCACACTGTGCCGCCTGCTCCAGGAGTCCTCCGGTATTGCCTCTCAAATCAATGAAGAGACGGCGGTTTTCATTTCCTTCCTCTGATATAAACGACTCCAGCTCTCTTTTCAGCAGTTTGGCTGTTTTCGTTCCGAATCTGAAAATTTTAATGACTGCAGGATTGTGCATGGTGCGAACTACAGGAGAGTAGGCATTCTGAGCTCGTTCCACCGTAAGGCTGACGATCCTGCCATCCTCATCCTCTATTGTCAGCGTTACCTCGGAATTCTCCCTGCCTCTTACCAGAAAAGCAATTTCCTCAACACTGAAGTCGTCAACAACCAGATCATCAACCGCAAGAAGAACATCTCCGTACACCACGCCGGCAAGATCAGCCGGAGAATCCGGATACGGAATGCATCGCACATTGCCGTTACGATCACGGATGATATCCATGCCCACTCCGGCCGGAGCCACCTTCTGAACATTCTTCATTTTTTCAAATGAATCAGCTGATGCATAGGATGCATACCTGTCAATCCGGCGAAGCCTCTCGCTGAATTCCTCAGGCTCAAGCTTTGCTATCAGCCCGGCATTCAGAAAATCGGGATCCTTGAGCTCTGAAAGGTACGCATTGTCTTTCAGAACCGAAACTATCTCTTCAGCACAGGGAACACTCTGCACTGCCGGTGACCAGACAACAGCAAACAGCAGAGTCAGATTCGCAAACAAGAATTTCATTTTAAAAACTGCTGAGAGCTTCCGCTTCCAGTTTGAGATCCTCCAGTTCCCCTCTCAGACGTTCAATTTCTCTGAGTTTTTCTTCATTCGACTTTTTAGAAGCCTCAATCTGCGCCAGTTCCTTTTTAAGCTGCTGATTTTCCCTCATCAGCTCGGCGGCACGATCGGCATTTGCTCCGCCATTCGCTTTTTTGGCGGCCTGCAGCTGGCGATCAAGCTTTGCCTGCTCGTTTCTGACCTTCTGACGCATATTTGCAACTTCCTTCTGCTTCTGAGACTTTGCCCGACGCAAATCAGCATTCTTCTGGGTTTCCCAGGCCTGTTCCTCCTCTATTGCCGCCAGTCTGTCCTCCCGCTCCTGAAGGCGTTTTTCATACTTGTCAGGATTGTAACTGAAAAGACCGCCCTTTCTCGGATCATCTGTCATATTGGCACAGCCTGACAGAAAGGATGCGACTGCAAAGGAATATACTGCATATCTAACCATCTGATTCATATATTTACCCTCAGCTACACGGCAACTCTTGATGAGCAGCTGGCCAGACTCTTGTTGGCCTTCTTTAAATCCGCTATATCGGTGTTAAGTTTTTTAATCTCGGCATCAAGAATATTGGCTTCCTTTTTATTGCCGTTTTTCCTGGCGTCGGCCACTACTTCCCTGTTCTTCTTTACCTCCTCCTCGAGCTTCTTTATGACCTCGGTATTTGCAGACTGAAGTTCTTTTATCTCCTTCTGCTTGGCTGCAAGCTGATCGGATGATGCTTTCTTTTTGTTGTATGAAGCCTTCAGGGTTCTTGTTTCCTTATCCAGAGAATTGATTTCCTTCTTCAGCTTTGCGTTGTATTCTCGGGTTTCCTTGGTAACATCTCTTGCATGAGCAATACAGTCATCAAGCCAGTCCTCTCTGCTTGCATATTCCGCCTTCTTGTCTGCAACATGCTTGCCTACCAGAAAACCGGACAGAGCTCCGATACCGGCTCCGATACCGGCTCCGATAAGAGCGCCTTTGCCGTCACCGCCGATCAGACCTCCAAGGAGGGCTCCGAGACCTGCTCCTATGCCTGTTCCTACCAGAGTACCTTCTGTCTTCGTTCTTGTGGAATCATCCTTTATGTTGGTACATCCCGACATTCCGAAAACCAGCGATGCGGCCAGACATGCCGCCACAAGTGGATTTAATCTGCTTTTGCCTGTTTCCACTATTGATTCCATCACATTTCTCCTTGACACATTGAGTAATCTTTTTCCCACTGGGCAGGTTCACTGCGTTTGCTTTTTTCGTAATTCAGATAATGAGAGCTGGTAACATTTCCACATTTGATCTGATCCAGAATATCCTTGATTATCGCATCTCTGTCAGAGTTATCGGAACTTCTTGCCTCGGCTATCCTTTTTTCCATTTTGTTGCGGTAGGAATCAAAACCAAGAATGACAAACTCCTTTGGAAATCTGCCCAACAGCGAAATAAGTTCCTGATAGTCTATTTTTGAATTGCGGATATTGTATTCGAGTTCAGATTTTCGCTTAAGCAGATTTTCTGGATCTTTTGAAACCTTCAGTGCTTTGATAACTTTATTAAGAACCTCGATATTGTTGCTGATAAACATTCCTCTTTCACAGGCTAAATTGACAAAAGCTCTTGCCACGTCCTTATCAGCCTGCTGACGTACCTTAACCATATCAAGCAGTGCCGATCTTGTAGCCTCCAGATCTTTGGCATACTCCTTCGCAATTCCTTTTTTATCCAGAGCTGCAGTGATACGATCCAGGCGTTTAAGAGCTTCAGCGGCAGAAACAGATTCCTGAGTACCGACATCAGCTACTGACAATGCCGCCGGCATGGTTGCACCAAGACTTTCACGATGCCTGTTCCAGTCCTTTTTAACTTCATTTATAGCCTGATTGTCGGTAAGAATAGGAACACTGAGTACCAGACGGAAGCCTAAGGTAGGTTTGACATTAGGTCTCATGCCCTTGTCTGCACTTCCAAGGTAGAAAGGCTCCTCCGATCGTTTGGACGAAACGATATCCTCTTCATCGGAAAGATAGTGTCCGCCACGTGCGGCAAACCCGCCGCTTCGTCCCTGGTAATACTCTATACGGTACAGACTGGATGTCATTTCCTGTACATTGCCAAGCATATCATACAGTCCCAGAGGATTAGGCTTAAGCTTACCCACCATCTGTATTTTGCCGTGAGAAGAGGTAGGACCGGAATACCACTCGTAAGAATCTATATCATCCTCGTCAAACGGAGTATCAGACTCAAAAGCCGCTCCATCAACCACATCTCCTCCTCTGGCTGCAAATTCCCATTCCTCCTCTGTAGGAAGCCTCACATAACCGGGATACGCTCCGGAGCGGGGCATTGATTTCAGTTCATGCTCGTACAGGTAGCAGTTAAGTTTGTCTATAAAATTCTGGGCGTCAATCCACGAAACATTGGTTACAGGATAATCATCACCACCTTTAACGTCCCTGCCGGTAACAGCCTTGTACTGCCTGTTGGTCACCTCAAAGGCACCCATGTAGTAATATCTCGATTTATCATCGGCAAAAGCTCCACCTATAACCATATTTGTACGCGGGGCTCTGAAATTACCGCTGTCCTCTCCCATCGGGATTATTCTTCCCGCAAGCGGAGATGTTCCGCCGTCACCGCCGACAGATACCTTTTTAAAAGTAAATTCCGTACCACCAGGTCCCTTGAGAACAAGAGTATCCCCATCTGCAGCATCTGCAGAGCAGGAAACTGACAGCAGACCGAGAACAAGGCCAGCCAGCGACAATCGATTCAGCAATCCGTAACCCATCTTAAATTTCCTATTCGTCCCTGAGTGATTCCGAAGGTTCTATTCTCATAACTCTGCGTGATGCGGCAAGTCCGGAAAAGGATGCTATCACCACAGATATGGATACAGTTATCAGCAGATGGAAAGATGTCAGATTACAGAACTTCTCATCACCCTGCAGCTGTTCTGCAAAGGCTGTATTCACAACATGAGCCAGAACATAAAACACTATCAGACTTATAACAATTCCACCGACTGTAAGCAGCAGTGAGCAACACAGAGGATAGATACACAGAGTGCTGCCGTGAACACCGAGAAGACGGAGAATGGCGAGTTCCTTTCTTTTCCGCTCTATGCCGGCGTACATATTTGCCACCAGACAGCATGCAGCACCGAGAAGCGAAGCTGATGCTATGAGCCAGAAAAGCATGCCCAGGTAATAATCAAGAGACATAACCTCAGCAATGCGATCCGCCCTGCTTACCGTTTTGATATCCTCGGCAGCCAGTTTCTCCTGAAGTGCCATTACATCATCAAGTCTGGAGGCATACATTCTGAACCCGGTATATCCTCTTCGTTTTAAGGAAAATGCTCTCCCACCGTCAGTCGTTTCAAAATCAGTTAAATCCCTGACCTGAAGATTGCTGAGCTGTCCCATCAGAGCAATAGGAGCCAGGGCGGAGTCGTTTCTTAGTCCCTCAACAGCCTCAAACTCAGCCGTAAATTCGACACTGCGATCAACAACCTCTCCCCTTGCATTTACCTCATGGAAGTTGACAGTAACCGTCTGAGGTCCCGTGCCAATCTCCTTTGCCATATCCGGAGATATTCCAAAGGTGCGATCCGGTCTCTTAACAGTAAATTCGCATGCGGAGTTGCTGCATTCCGCACCGTCCTTCATTGGACGCTGCAGTGCTGTACGGGGAATTATACTGAAGGTTTTTCCTCCTGCCGATACGGTCAGAAACGGATTGAAAGGAAAAACAAAGGCATCGGAGCGGCCGCGAACCCTGTCGGCAAGAGAGGAAAGATCTGAAGCGGACGAAGGGGTGCCCACGCTTGATACCAGGTACACATATCTGTCGCAGGCAATGTAAGGGTGATAAGGTCTTACATTATCAACATTCTCTTCCGCCCCGCCCTGCTGCTCACAGGATGGAGCATATTTTTTCAGCGTAACGAATCCGGTATTCTGGATCAGCATGGCCTCTCTCACGGCATCAAGCTCGCGATCAAGGATCACAAGAGCCGAAGGAGTCACAGAGCTGCTTATATTGTCACTGCCGGGCCATCCGAGTTCGGGTACCGCCATACCGTCCTTGAATGACTCGATCTGCTCAAGAGCCGGCAGTCTGATGTAGGCCGATGCCGTAACTCCGGCCTCATCGGGAAGTATTGCCGAGACCTTAAATTCACGTGTAACCTTGACCGATCCCCGATCTCGGGAAACAGCGGCAACCAGAATATCTCCCGGTTTCGCCTCGATTCTTCGTGCAGCTTCCGCAGTGAGAACACATTCACCGTCCTGCGGTGCATCAGCATTGTAATGACCAAGCAGAGTGTCACCGTCATCAGAGGGATGCAGATCCAGACTTTTCTTGATCTTTTTTTGCTTATCCTTTACATAAAACTCTGCCGAAGCTGATAATCGTCTGGTGCGTGGAATAACAAAGGCGACCCGTGGATCTGATTTCTGTGCTTCAAACCATGCCGGATCCAGTTTCTTTTCATTTACTGAAAGAATCTCCATCGTTACCGGATTGCCCAGAAGTCTGTTCTCAAGAGTATCCATGACTCCCGACTTCAGACCAAAAAACAGCAGCAGCGGTGTTGCTATCGCTGCAACGGCAAACATAACACACAGTGTCATTCGCCATTCATGGAGAACATCCTTGTAGGAAAGATATGCCACCTGCAGTGCTTTCGACATCAGTTACTCCAAAATATTAAACAGAATTCTCGGACATGGAAATTTTTACAGGCGGGAGCAGAGTGGACAGAATACCATCCCTGCGTTCCAGTTTAAAGGTAACCTCGTAATCAGCGTGGCGACGCATCAGAGCACGATCGTGGCTTACTATAACAAGTGCCGCATTATGCTGATTCACAGCCTTTTTCAAAACCTCACAAATATCCTCGGCAGACACGCTGTCAACAGCTGCAGTAGGTTCATCTGCCAGAACAAGCTTTGGATCGTGAATAAGAGCCCTTGCTATGGCAACACGCTGGCGCTGACCGCCTGACAGAAACTGGGGTTTCTTGTAAATCTGATCCCCAATCCCCATATCAACAGCCAGAGCCTTCGCCTTGTCCTTGAGAGCGGAGGAAGACATACCCAGCAGCTTGGCCGGAAGCATAATATTTTCCAGGACTGAAAGAAAAGGGAAAAGACCGCCGGACTGGAGAACATATCCAATATAGCGGCCTCTGATATATGCCTGCTGCCGTTTTGATGTGTTCAACAGATTGATGGTGCCGTCCGGACCGGCAAGAGAAAACTCGTCGGCGCCGTCAGGCTTCAGGATCAGTGCAAGCATATCAGTCAGAGTCGATTTTCCACATCCGCTCTGACCGACCACCGCCAGCGTCTGTCCGCAGCCAATCCTCAGCTCAGGAACAAGCAGGGTGAAAGACGAGCCGTTCTTGTTCCTGCTCAGGCTGAGATTTTTCAAACGCATGTAATCGTTCACGGCATCAGATCCAAAGGTATGGCTGCAACATAGTCATCAGCATCGTCATCCGGATTCAGTTTAATCCACTGTGATGTATCGTCGTGAATAGCGGCGTAGGAGTTGATCTTTGACTCCAGATTGCTGAGAAACGCATTCTGTTCATCAGGACCCCAGCTTTCCCAGACCTCGTTGTTCATTTCCATAAGACGGCTCTTATAAGGAAGGTTGTTCAGGAAATCAGGGATCAGACCGGACTCTGCGATATTTCCCGCCTTGGCCAGTTTGTCAGGATCACGGGCTGCAACAGCGGAAGCTGCCTGCAGAGAGGTGAAGAAATCCTCACCGCTGACCTGATTTGTTTCACCTGCGGCAAGAACATCCTTGAGCAGAGTTGAAATATCGTCCAGCTGGGATTTTGACAGGAGAAGTCTTACCTCCATGGACTGCTTGGTGCTTTCCTTGAGATCCTTGTCAACCACCCAGGCCTCTATATCGCGTGGAGCTGTCACATTTGCCTCATTGCCCAGCCAGGTGACGGAAGCTGCGTGCAGAGACTTCATAATGGTCTCTTCTGTAGGTCCCTGAATATCAGGCTTGTTCTCGGCAGGTTTTGCCGCTGCCTGCTCCCCTGCAGTTCCGGCAGCAGCAGGAACATCATCACCCGATGTCTTGAAGCTGGATACAATGGTCGAAGCATATTTCACTATCGCATTTGAAAGCAGGTTTGATGCATTTTCAAAGGCCGCAATATCTGTGGAAGGCACCGCCCAGTACAGACTCTCGTCAGTTCCAGGATTTAAAGACAGAGTTTTGAACTGTTTGGCTGCAATTTTGTTGTATTTTTTTGTTTTCGGCGGATTTATATGAAGTGCAAACATCTCCACATTGCTTTCATTTGCTATGGTTCGGAGTGTTGACTGTTCATAGCCGGATACATTCCACTCACTTCCAAGCTCATGACCAGGAGCATCACCGACAAGAATTACAATTCTGATGGAGTTGTCTCTCCACTGAGTCTTGGCAATTGCATCACTGACGCCTGAGAAAACATCCTCGTCAAACACTACCGAATCCACTGTTGTTTCCTTCACGCTGTCCATAGTGTTGACAAAATCACCGATTCCCTGAAGCTGAGGAGTATAATTCCTGGTGATATATTCCAGATCCTTTGTCGTCGCATCGCGATATCCCCATACGCCGAAAGCTATACGGCCGTCCAGATCCTTCTGTGCCGCAATATCCTTGGAAATCTTGATCATGGATTCCTTAACCTTGCGGATGTACGGTCCCATACTCAGAGTTGTATCAATAACCCATACAACATCAAATTTGGCATTGGCAAGTTTGTCTGCCTTGGATTCAGAAGCCTCGACAGCTGTCTGCAGGTACTCCGTATTAGTTCTCAAATCTGATGATTTACGATCCTTCTCCGTGCTGCTTACTGCAACTATATCCAGAAGTCTGGCCTCCCTTCCTTCAAATTCCACCGTCCGGAAATCAAGAATCGGCATAAGTGTGAAGTTGGAGGAATTGTCAACGGACATCTTCGGCTCCATGGAGAGAATCGGAAAATCAGCCGGCAAAGGCTTTTTCTTGGCGGCTGACTGATCTATGGATGTATAGTAGCCGTCAACTGCTGCATTTCTTTTATCAGCAGCCATATTGACAAGAGCGGCAAGATAATCCTCATCCTCAAACATCAGCACCGGCTCGCGGCCATCCGGATGGGTAAATGACAGACAAAGTGTCTGTTTCCACTCAAACAGATCAGAACCCTTGATCCAGCCCGAAACCGTGCCCTGATCATCAACTCCGACCTGATACATTCCGTTACCGGAAACTAACATCTCGCCTACAGGTCTCTTGTATACGAAATATGATGAAAAGGTCGGCAGATTGCTCTTAAGAACATTCTTCCCCTCGGCATCGGAATACATAACGGCACCCGGACGGGTAAGCACTCTCAACGGAACCTTGGAGTTCTTCTCAATTGATACAGGAGACTCGGGGATCTCACTGGCATTCAATGTGGAAAAAGATCCGCAAAATACCAGGGCTGCAATGGTTGCACCAAGAAATGAACGCTTAAACATAAACTGCACCCTCTTTTCAGTAAATAATTCAAAACAATTTCTCAGATTATAATTTCGATATGGTGACAGACTAAAAAAAACTGTCAGTCAGTCTAGATCTTTTCAGATTATCACGCCAAGTACAACATTTGAAAACCGTAAAACTGACAAGGTTCAAAAAGTTTACTTCAAATCATGCGGATAAAGATCTGTACACAGATGAAAAATATCTGCATTAATGCCTGAATGCTGAAAATTACGGTTGTGCTCCGTTTTTTTGAAATCTCATCCGGACTGCAGCAGATCAGAATCATCAAGAGGAATCCTGTGACCGCATTTTCTGTCGGCACACTGAAGATACTGACGATTTTTTCCTCTGCGCAGCACCATTAAAGGAAACCCGCATTCAGGACACTCCCTGGACACAGGCCGATAATTCAGAGAAAATCTGCAGATCCTGAAATTGCTGCATGAATAGAAGGATCTGCCGAATTTAGTTGAATGATGTCTCAGTACTCCTCCGCCGCATACAGGACAGGCTATTGGATTCTCCTCCTTTTCCATATGAATGTAATTGCACTCTGGGTAATTGGAGCAGCCTATGAACAGTCCGTACCTGGATTTTTTCACGGCCATCGGCGAGCCGCATTCAGGGCATGATGTGTCAGGCATTACCATAAGAACGGTAACACCCTGCGACGACACATTTTTAACATAATCGCACAGAGGATAATTAGGGCAGCCATATATGTAACCGTTTCTTGTCCGGCGCAGAATCAGAGGAACACCGCAGTTTGGACAGATATTTTCACCTGACATTTTCCTTTCTGAAGAACCTTTCTCTTCCAAGGAACAGGAAAAGTCCATTTCCTTTTCATTTTCGCTCATATATCGTACAAACTCCGGCGGGAGCTTTCACTGGCAGATTATAATCCGGTTTATACCGGCTCAGTTCAGTTGCTGGCAGACAAGAAAAAAGCGAATCCCCCTTCAGAAGATCCGCATTTTCTAACTCTCACAGTTTCCGGTTTATCATACCGGAACAACTGCTATGTTATTCGTCAGTTCCGGTAACTCTGGCACCGTTTGCAATAAATTCACTGGCATCAAGAACAAGAGCCAGGGAAAGATTGCTGTATGATTTGAACACCATCGCATGACCTGCAACAACGTCAGGCAGTTTACCGTATTCAGAAAGTTCAGATACGACCTTCTGAGCTACAGTACCGGTCTCGGCATAGCCCACATGATTAGGGTCGACTCCTGCTACTCTTACTCCTTCCTTGTACACGGTAACCACATCACCGCTGGAAAGACCCTTGTTGGTTCCCGCACTCAGAACAATCACCTGATTGCGACCCGCATAAATAGAATCAACGACATTCTCAAGCACTATGGCCTTAAAATTCTTATCTGCCGGTCTCAGAGTAAATGCAGCATCGTAACCGCCGTTGCTCAGAGGCATTACTCTGTCGCCCTGGCTTATTTCACGAACTGACTTCACCAGAGTGGCCTCGGTAATGCCGTCAACAACACGACCAGCAACAATCACACCGGTAAGAGCAGCCCTGTACCCGATAATTCCGCCCTTTGGATCATCAGGATCCTTGTATGCCTTAGGAGCGGTGTAAAGACCGTACTGTTCACCGGGGGTCAGAACTCCCTTCACATAGACGGTGGATACATCCATCATCTTCTTGTTGGAATCATTGTTACCCAGAACGAAAGGCAGATCATCTATATGAGTCCCGTTAGGGAAGAGATAATCGTAGGAGAGGAACGGAAGAATTTCTTCCAGATTAATAGTCTTTATGGCGTCATCGCCGTTTCCACGATTGATTGACGGAGAAAGCTTCGCCGTGCCTCTTACGAGTCTTGGCTGTCCGTCAACATATACGAGATTAAGCACATCTCCAGGATAAATCCAGTGAGGATCCTTCACCTGAGGATTTACATTCCAAATCTTAGGCCAGTACCAAGGCTTCTCGAGGAACACTCCGGAAATATCCCACAGTGTATCACCTTTCTTTACCACATAAGTGTCAGGATGACCTTCCTTTAGCGTCAAGTTATCAGCCTGTGCAAAACCTGCCATAAGCAGACCAGCTAAAATAGCCGTAATTTTTTGTTTAATCATATAAGTCCTTTTTGCGACTGCGGATTATTACTATTCCCTAATCTCTGATTTATCCTTATGACAGAGCCTTGCGCCAGATGAGCGTTAACCGTCAGAATTCCACGGCGGAGCAGTACTGCTGCCACTGCCGCATAGCGTTTACTGATGCATCCGCATACAATCAGCCGTTAACAGACACAAAACCGCAGTGCGGTTTCTCTTCATCAAGCGCCTAAAACCGCAGCAAATGCCACGGGGGTCATGGTGATAGAATAAAATCATCAATTTTGATCGTCAATAACAATATAAAACATTATCGTTCTTTTAAGTCATTGATCACAATTAGCGGCGTTAAAAAAACAGTATCAGAACTCGGTTCTGTCTCCAAAATCCTGTTGTCCTGTCAGATCACGATTTTAAATTCCTCAGGCAGAGAACACCGGCACAGAATCTGACACTTTCCGAGATATGATAAACCCGGAATGACTTCAGTCTCTGTCCGCTCTTCCATTATGTACCGATCCGATCCTGCCTTCTCTCAATTGCGTAGCGATCTACATTTTTGATTTTTCGACAGTTGGGTCATTTATGAGTCCGACACCACCCCGCAGCACCTGCCGCTGCGGCATATTACGCCAGTTCTTCGACCTGAACGGTTTAGATGCTTTTTAACCCGGTGAAAAATATTTTTCACCGCATCCATCACTACTGTCTGTCCGGAGAACTGTTGATAACCTGATAAATCCAGAAATGCCTCCGGTGTCTGTCAATTCAACTATTATGTACCGATCTATTTTTTTGTTAAAATAACCTTCATTCACCATATTTGATTAGCTCACGGAACACAAATGACAATTTACAAAGTAGTAGAATATCCGAACCCGCGACTTCGCATTCCTTCCAAGCCTGTTACTGAATTTGACGAAAAGCTGAGACAACTGGTTGAAGATATGTTTGAAACCATGTACACAGCATCCGGCATCGGTCTTGCCGCTCCCCAGATTGATATCCACAAGCAGATCATAGTTGTGGATCTGACAGAGGACAAATCAGATCAGAAGGTTGTCATCAATCCAAAAATCACTCTGAAGGAAGGAAGTGCCTCCATTGACGAAGGTTGTCTGTCCGTGCCTCTTGACTACCGAGCCAAAGTGGAAAGAGCGGCGCACGTCATTGTCGAATGCTTTAACGAGAAGGGCGAACCGTACACTATCGATGCAACAGACGAACTCCTCGCGATCTGTCTTCAGCATGAAATAGACCATCTCCAGGGAAAACTGTTTATTGATCACCTCTCCACACTGAAGCGCAGTCTGTACGACAAAAAGTTGTCTAAATACGAGCGCTACAAAAGGAGAGCCGAAAGTGCCAGTTAAAAATTTACGCATAGTATTTGCCGGGACACCGGACTTTGCGGCTGAACATCTCAGTGCGCTGCTGGCTCACGACTGCAACGTGATTGGAGTGTATACAAGACAGGACAAAATATCCGGACGGGGACAGAAGATAACGGCTTCACCGGTAAAGGAACTGGCTCTTTCTCACAACATAACTGTTTTTCAGCCGGCTAATTTCAGTAATCAGGAAGATGTCGATCAGCTTGCCGCACTAAAACCGGATGTGCTGGTCGTGGTGGCATACGGAGTCATTCTCCCGAAAACCGTTCTTGATTTGCCTGAGTACGGATGCATAAACATTCACGGCTCTCTTCTTCCAAAATACAGAGGCGCCGCCCCGATCCAGCGCTCTATTTTCAATGGTGACAGAGCCACCGGGATTACAGTAATGAAAATGAATGAAGGACTGGATACCGGCAATATAATCCATACCAAGACCATTGATATTCTCGATACCGACACATCAGAAAGTCTTTTCACCCGTCTGGTTCCTCTCGGATGCTCCGCACTTCTTGAAGCTCTTGAGATGATTGCCGAGGATCGGGTCGAGGAAACCCCCCAGAATGATTCCATGGCCTGCTATGCAGAGAAAATCACCAGAGAAGAGGCTAAAATAGATTTCTCGGAGTCTGCAGATCAGATATCACGAAGGATCCGTACCTACATTCCGTGGCCTGTGGCAAATTTTAAAATAGGGAATGAAATATTAAAGGTTCATCAGGCCGCTGTTTCCAGTGAGGAAACTTCCGCACCGCCGGGCACGGTGATTTCAGCCGACAAATCAGGCATACATGTAGCCACAGGAAATGGAGTGCTTGTCATAAAACAGCTTCAGTTCGCCGGTAAAAAGCCGACAAAGGTGGCTGATGTTCTGAACGGGCACCGGGATTTATTTAAAGCGGGAACACTTCTGACATGATTAGTGTCCGGGCCAAAGCAGCCAAGATAGTACATCAGGTGACAAAAAATCATTCTCAGCTGAAATTCGGTGATGAAGCCATGTCGGCACAGGATCGTGCGCTCCTGCAGGAACTTGTGCTTGGAACTCTCCGCCAGTATGTCAGGCTGAGAGTCATTGCTGCAGTTATGTCTCATGATCCGAAATCCGTATCCGGAACACTGCTGGAGAGTCTTATCGCCTGCGGTTTATACCAGATTCTCCATACCTCCATTCCACACTATGCAGCAGTAAGCGAAACTGTCAATGCAGCCAGGGAACTGAAGCTAGGCAGCTGTACCGGCTTTATCAATGCCGTACTTCACAGAGCTCTGGACACCGATTTCAACCCTGACAAGCTTATAAAGAAGGAGCACGAGCGGTACGCATATCCGAAATGGCTGTACAAACGCATCAAAAAAGACTATCCGGGAAACTACCGTGATGTTCTGACCGCAGGAAACGAGAAACCGGTCATGTGGCTGAGAGTTGATCTCACCAGGACGAGTCTTGACAGCTACGCTAGACAGCTGAAGGAAGCCGGTATTGAAGTCGATTCCATAATCGAGCCGTCATGCATACGTCTGGCTCAGACATATCCTCCGTCTCTTCTTCCTGGGATGTCCGATGGACTGTGCTACATACAGGATGCATCGGCACAGCTTGCCGTTATATATATGGATCCGCAGGAAAACGAGCGCATACTCGACGCCTGTGCGGCACCTGGCGGCAAGACAATACACATAATTGAAAAAACCGGGGGACGTTCAGATGTGACTGCACTGGACGTTAATCCGGCAAGACTGAAAAGACTCGGCGAAAATCTTAAAATCAGAGGCATCACTCTTAAGATTCTTCAGGGTTCAGCCACCAGTCCGGAAGAGTGGTGGGATCATAGGCCCTACGACAGAATACTTCTGGATGCACCGTGTTCCGGAACCGGAGTTATCCGCCGCCATCCGGATATAAAATTCGTAAGAAACGAAAAGGATATCTCTGAACTGGCGAAAACCCAGAAAGACATGCTTGAGGCACTCTGGCCACTTCTCAGAAAAGGTGGCGTTCTGATGTATACCACCTGCTCACTGCTCCGGGAGGAGAATCAGATCCAGATCAATGATTTTCTGTATCGGCACAGAGATGATGCGGAGCAGGAGATGCTTCCGGAAAGCCAGCATATTCCTGGAGCTGACGGACGCGACGGTTTCTTTTACGCCAAAATAAGAAAGAAATGAGAGGAACCGCTGTGATTCTGATGATGTTGAGTTCGGGCAGGCCGGCATAAAGATGGAGGTTTTCCGGTGAAAATTATAATTATCGGTGCAGGATCTGTAGGATCCGCTCTGGCCAAAAGTCTTGTGGAGGAAAGCCATGAGGTTACAGTCATCGATAGCCGCAAGGAAAATCTGGAGGAATTAAGCAGACAGTGCGATCTCAGAGTCGTGTGCGGAACGCCCTGCTATCCCGAGGTACTGTTCGAGGCCGGAGCACAGGATGCCGATATGGTGGCTGCTGTTTCTGCAAGCGACGAACAGAATATCATCGCCTGCCAGATTGCATCATCTCTTTATCACATTCCCACCAAAGTAGCCCGCATCAGATCCGAAGCCTATCTCGTAGAAAAAGATGAACTGTTCAAACCGGACGCCATCGACATTGATGAGGTGATATCACCCGAATATCTGGTATCGCATCACATCGTCAAGATTATTGAGTATCCCGGAGCCAAGGGTCTTTTTGAATTCGCTGATATGCACGTCTCACTCATACAGGTGACAGCATTTTACGGCGGCTCCCTGGTCGGAAACCAGCTGTCAACAGTAAAGGATCTTCTGAACTATGTTGATGTAAACTTCGTCGGTATTTTCCGCAACGGCAGATCAATACAGATAGTTCCGGGAACCGTTATAGAAGCCGGTGACGATGTTTATTTCATAACTGATACAACCCATATTCGCGAGGTTATGAGTCTGCTTCAGAATCTGGAAAATCCTTACCGCAGAATAATGATATACGGCGGAGGTGTCATAGGTTATTCTCTGGCAAGAGAACTTGAAAAAAAGTACAGAGTAAAACTCATAGAATCAAACCGGGAACTTGCCGAGCATCTGGCCCAGGAGCTGACCAACACAATGGTGCTCCACGAAGAAAACTCTCTTCAGGAGCTGTTTGAATCTGAACAGATCGATAAGACTGACTTTTTCATAGCGGTGTCAAGTGATGACAAGAACAATATTACATCGGCCATGATGGCTGCCAGCATGGGAGCAAAAAAGACCGGAGTCACTATTCAGCACAAGGAATTCCTCGGAGTATGCTCGCAGAACATAGATGTAACCATCAGTCCGGAACTTTCAACGCTTTCCGCCCTTCTGACATTCATCCGTCATGCAGAAATCAAGCAGGTATACTCCATGAGGCTGGGACTGTCTGAAGCCATGGAAATAGTTGTGCACGGGACTCCCGGCTCATCTCTTCTGGTTGGCAAGAGGGTATCCGAGGTAAAACTGCCGCTGGGAACTTCAATCTGCGCTCTGATGCATAACGGCATATCCTATATAAACTGCAACGACCGGATTATTGAAGACGGCGACACGATGGTGATTTTTCTTACAAACAAAAATCACATTAAGGAAATCGAAAAACTCGTACAGCCCGGAGAAGCATAGTGGACAGGATCAGACTGAATTCAATTCTATTCATTATGGGTGCATCCACTTCAAAAGTTGTAACACTCATGCTCATCCCGTTTATATATGCACTTGCAACAGAAACATCCGGCTATATAGAATTTCTCTCCGCCATAATGCTTGCGGGAATACCCAGCATATTTTTCATGCGCCCCGGGGTTAAGACAAGTTTTGAATTTCAGACAAGGGATATTTTTCTTATTACCTGCATCATATGGATAGTGGACAGTACGTTTGCGGCTCTGCCCTTTTACTTTCTGCTTGAATGCAGTTTTACCGATGCCTTTTTTGAAACCATGTCCGGCCTCACCACGTTCGGAGGCACTGTTTTCTCAAATCTCGACGCCCTTCCACCCTCCATTCTGCTCTGGCGATCCATGCTGCAGTGGATTGGAGGTGTAGGATTCGTTGTAATTGCTGTTGCTCTGCTCCCGAAACTCAACGTCGGTGGTATGAAACTGTTCCAGTCCGAAGCGTCAGAAAAAAATAAAGACACTCCAAAGGCAACCACAATTGCAAAAAACATCATATTCATATACGTTGTCCTGACCGTGCTCTGCTGCGGATGCTTCTGCCTGTGCGACATGAATCTCTTTGATGCCGTATGCCACGCTTTCACAACAACGGCAACCGGCGGATTTTCCACTCACGATTCCTCCATGGCATTCTTTTCTCCGAATGCACAGTGGGTATGCATTACTTTTATGCTTGCCGGAAGTTTCCCATTCATGCTTTTTGCCAAAAGCATCAAACGTCATGATCCGTCTATTCTGCTTAAAAACCAGCAGGTCTGGGGCTATATAAAATTTATACTGATAATGAGCATAGTGCTCGCATCGGTTCTGTATTTTTCCAAGGCTCTTAACTTTGAGGAATCTCTGAGATACTCAATATTCAATGTGGTCTCAATTATCACCACCTCCGGTTTTTCCATCGGCGACTGGAGCTCCTGGAGTGCTCTCGCAACTCTGATTATCCTTATTATTCTTCCAATCGGAGGCTGCTCCGGAAGCACATCGGGCGGAATCAAGTTTTTCAGATTTCAGATTATAGATATTCTTTTCCGCAAGCAGTGTCAGGAGCTTCTCCATCCAAATGCCATTGTGGCACAGACATATCAGGGACATCGCATTGATGACGCTCTGATAAGATCAGTTGTGGCCTTTATGCTGAGTTATATTTTTCTGCTTATCGCCAGCAGCATGGTTCTGGCTGTAGAAAATGTTGATGTGGTGGTGGCAATAACATCGTCTCTGTCCGCGATTTCCAATGTGGGTCCTTCCTATGGTTCCCCTGAAGTTGTTTCCGGCTGCTACGGTCAGCTGCCGTCACTGTCCAAATGGATGCTGTGCTTTGATATGCTCTGCGGACGTGTCGAAATTCTTACGGTCATGGTACTGATAGTACCGATGTTCTGGAGAATAGGTGCAAAATAAGCAAAGAGGAATAACAGTTCTGAGTTCAGAAAAAGGATGAACAGCTCTATGATGCTGACACTGTTGGCGATGCAGTAGATGTCTCAAGGGCCTGATTAAGACGTTCCCTCTCCTTGAGAAGATCTGCCAGCGTATGCCCGGATATCTCCTTCAGCATTGCCTGTGCCGCCCGGTGCATAATACCCTGAAAAAGACATACGGCATGAAAGCAGCAGTCATTATGTTCACAGTGCAGCATACAGGAGAAATTCTCCGTAACCGATATCACTTCCCCGAGATTAATCTCTGAAGGCGATCTGGAAAGTCTGACACCGCCGTGATTGCCTCTTGTTGTTTCAATAAAGCCGTGCTTGCTCAGATTGTGGATCACCTTAACAATATGATTATTTGAAATATTCAGTTCACTTGATATATCGCGAATAGTGACCAGCGTATCGGTGTTCTCTGATTTCAGAGCGATAAAAACCAGAGATCTCAAAGAATAGTCAGTAAACAATGTAAACTGCATACGAGAGTCCTTACTGCAATAACCTATTCCCACAGCAGTCGTACGATATGAACCTGCTGCACTGTCCGAATATTCCTCTAAAATATCTGGTCAGGACGAAATTTCAGATATTGGAAACAAATAATCCGCAAAACAAAGTGAAGACACCGATCACGGATTTTACCATAAAACCGCTTAACAGCTTAAATTTATTAAAAAACTGCCCGGTTGTCGATGACTTTACCGCAGGCACCGGATTATTCCGCTGCGGCAGTGTATTGTCAGATTCTTCGGCGTTCGCGGATTACTCCGCCATGCGACAGTCTGAAATAAATCAAAGATTGTTTTCTCAAATATTTGAACACATGATACTTTTCTCTGATTTTTGACAACAGACACTAGATGAAGATTGAATTTGCAAGTAGAATTAATGAGAGTAAGACGATATCGGTTTTCTTCACGGGAAATGGACTTCACAAAGTACAGAGCAATTTTGAACTGTACCCTTTCAAAACTGCGACTCGGTGCTCTCAGCCTGCAATATGCCGATAGAAAAGATATAACTCAATCAGGTGTATATTTCACACAACAGGGGTTTCGTATGTCATCATTAGACGATATATTCAGCAAATTAAAACAGCTCCCTACCATGCCAGCTCTGCTGCATGAGCTCATGCAGGACTTTGCCAACGAAAACTCAAAAATCGAGGATATAGCAAAAAAGATTTCCATGGATCAGAGCATTTCTGCCCGTGTGCTGAAAATGGCAAATTCAGTTGTATACAACCGCGGCATCGAAGTGACATCCATTGACCAGGCTGTGATCCGCATCGGATTCAAGCAGGTAAGCTCCCTTGTGGTGGCAACAGCACTGAACAACACATTTAAAACACCGAAAAGTTTTGACAAAAACCAGTTTTGGATTAACACCTTTGAAATTGCGACTCTGGCTAAAAGTATTGCCAGGGAATCCAGAAAAATAGATCCTGAAACAGCTTTCACCTGTGCTCTGATCCACAATATAGGAGAACTTCTCGTTCAGCAGTGCTTTCCGACTGAAGCGGAACTGATCAACGCATCAGTTGCCAGCGGATGCAGCAGAATTGACGCGCAGCGGGAAATGATCGGCTATGACTACAGCCAGCTCGGTGCCGAACTGGTACGACGCTGGAAGTTGCCGGAGTTTTTTGTGCATTCCACCGAGCAGCACCTGAACCCGATGGAATATGATGATCCTAATCCTGGTGCTCTGATTATCCGTCTGGCCATCTTTGTTGAATTTGCCGTAAACGCAGGAGTTCCTGCCGACATTATAGTAAAACGTTTTCCAAGCAGCATCACCAGCAAACTGGACATAGATCCTTCAAAACTGGTGGAACAGATCAACAAAGCCGGCGAAGGTCTCAACGAACTGGCAGAAATTCTGACATCAGCCTGACACTGTTCCAGTCTCGAATTGTGGAAAGTGGGACGTTGTTTCCCTTTGTCTGCAGTCACGGCACCTGTGCTTCCGGACTGCTGTCTGATTTTACTTCCTGACCGACTGCTCTGACTGAACAAATGCTCTGTACCTTTTCAAAATTGACGAAACATAAAGAACAGTTTCTGTCAGTCCCTTTTCCTCAACAATCTTTTCCACATTTCCAAACCAGATATTGGGATCCATACCCTGACGTTCAGCAAGAGTACGGTAATACCTGATACGTCCCGGACCTGCATTGTAAGATGCCAGAGCAAAAGCCAGCTGATTCTGACTGTCAAGATAAAAGCTGTCACTCAGATAATTATCAATTATGTACTTGAGATACTTGGTAGCAGCCTTGACATTGCCGTCTACGGTATGAAGTTCATCCGTCGATTCCACCAGAAAGTTCTGAGCCATGGACGGAGACACCTGAAGCAGACCTACGGGACCCTTTTTTGATCTTGCATTCGGATTGAAGGATGATTCCTGATACGCTTGGGACATAAGCATTCTCCAGTCCAGACCGTACATTTCTCCGTATTTCTTAAAAACATTCTTGAAACGCTGAAAATCCTCGAATTTCATTCCCATGGTTGCAAGACTCTGCTTTTTACTGTGAGTTACCGCAGAATTTGCCAACGGTCTGAAATAGGTTGCAATAAGAGCTTTCCCCTCCTTTGTATTCTGGTTGTACAGTGACACAAACTTGTTTACAACATTGAGAAGGTGGTAATTAAAGGAACGGACAGCCCAGTTCATGGAATTGTGACTGCTGATCGGGAACTCGGTGTGAACTCTTATACCTGCAAAAACATGCTCCCAAAGCTTTGCCTGGGCAGAACTGACAACAGTGGCCGGAATTTCGTTATTCTGCACCCGTTCAATCAGTTCAGCATCCTGCATTGACTCCTGAACCAGAACAATATTCACCGGAGCCCAGTTCATACTTCTGAAAGCAATATTCAGAGCCCTCAGCGTCTCATATGATTTTGAAGATTTCCTGATATACAGGCTCCTGCCGGAAAGTTCCTTGATACTGCTGATCTTCGGAGAACTTCTCTTGGTAACAATCAGTTCCTGAAGTTCAGTCATGAACGGATCGGTAAAAGCCACCTCGTTTTTGAGCCGCTGGGTGGGAACGATAAAACTTGCAGCTATATCACCGACACCCTTGTCCAGCATGGCAAAAATCTGGTCTGAACGTACAGGTACATACTGGACATCTATCTTAACTTTCTTGTCCTTCAGATATGTGTCATTGATATAGGCTTTGAGCTTTTTTCCCATTGCAACGGCAAAACCGTCCTCATGACCGTCGACAAAATAATAATTTACACCGTCATATACAACAAGAATACGAATGACACCTGTTTCAGTAAGCCTGTCAAAATCATAGGTGTAATAGTCAGTCATTGAAGCAATGGCAAAAGTCTCCATGGGCACAAGAAGAGAAAACCCGAGGAGCATGCCGCGAACGCAGGACAGAATCGTCATTTCTCTGCCCGTACTTTCATCTTAAATTGCGGAGACGCATTTCAAAAATCATCTTTTCCGCCGTGCAGGTGAAAGCAAAAGTGTATTTTCTAACCTTTCCGGAATCCTCATCTGAAAACTCAGCTTTAACATCGCTGCAGATATCTTCAGCCAAAGCCAGGCACTTTTTATACATAGCCTCTGTCGACAGTGGTTCATCTGAAGTTATGGTACCGGAATAAACATCGTCACCGGCTCTTATCACTGTTCCGATTTCAGCAGCGGCACCGCACTCGGTGCACTCGACATAATTATCTCCGTTACTTCCTATCTGACAAGATCTGTTCTGTGCCTTATCCGGATTAAAATTATCACTCATTATCAACTCCCAATGCTCACTTTATAATGCTCTAACATAGCATAAAGAATCACCGGCAAAGAACTGCAAAGCAAAAAAATGTGACAAAAGAATCATTCTTTATGTCAAATACCAATAAAAAACCGTGGGATATGCCGATTGTAAGTAAAATGCTCGGAGTTTTACTGTAAACTCAGGATTTACCTCCAGCAGGCACTCAAATGCAAATTATTACTGATGATGTTTCTTTGATTTTTCTTCACGGATTTCTTGGAAACCTCCATGATTTCGACAGAGTTATCAGGGCACTGCCTCCAGAACTGCAGTCAAGATGCTATTCCCTGCCTCTTCCGGGTCACCAGAACAACCAACCGGCGGATTACCACGACAGCGTTGAGTATATAAGAGAAAAATTAAAGGAAAAGAATATTGACGGCAATTATGTACTCTACGGATATGCAACAGGCGGAAGAATTGCTGTTTTTTATTCATTTCTGACAAGGGATCCCCGCATAAAAGGTCTGTTTGTGGAGAGTGCATCCTTCGGGATAACAGATCAGGAAAGAAAGATCCGTGAAGGCAGGGATCTCATGTGGGCATCCCAGTTTGCATTCAAGCCTCCCGAGACAATCCTGCGCAACTGGTACAACCAGCCAAGATTCAACGGAATGACAGAACAGCAAAAGGAGTTTATAATAAAGAAGCGTCGCAGTCAGGATTTTAAGAAGCTGGCAGTGCAGTTTGATTTGACATCTGTAGCAAGAATGGAAAATTTTCGGGACAGACTTGGGGAACTACCGTTTAATGTGATCTACATCTACGGTCAGCTCGATGAAAAATTCAGGGAGGCTGCCGAAAGAGAGAGTCATTTCAGTAATTTTATTCCCCACCAGATCCCTGAAGCAAGTCACAACGTGCATTACTTTTTCCCGGACAGGGTAGCACAGATTATCAGAAGTTATGCATGCTGCTGATGAAATAAAAAAAACAGATCGCACACCAAAAAAGCGAGATTTAATAAAAAAAGAAAAACAGATAAAAAAAGATACCAGGAAAAGTGTAAAATAAATACATCAATATGCAGATACATATTCTTCTGATAAGGATTATGTACAGGCAAATCGGGAGTTTATCAATGAAACTTGGACTGTATCGTTATGATTTACCACTGATCAAAGCTCTTCCAAACTGTGATGATGCCATGGTGAGATCAGGTCTCATAATCAGGCGTTATGACGGCTGGGGTGAGATCTGTCCGCTTCCGTACCATTCACTAGAAACAATAGAAGAGGCTCAGAGCGAGGCTCTTCGCTACCTTCAGGCTCTGAATAACAACGAAAAGTTTGAACCTACTCTGCCGTCAGTGCAGTTCGGTGTGGACTGCATGAACGAACATCTGAGTTATGACATAAGTTTCTACTCCAGATTCAGCAAAACCTACAGAATACTTTTAGGTACGCCGAAGCAGATTATGTATGAATGGTTTCAGCTGCTCGGTGATTATCCCAACGTCGCCAAACTGATAGTAGGCAACTATTCATTAAGAGATGAACTCAGGCTAATCAAGGAAATATGCAAGAAGGCTCCTGACATAAAACTGATCCTGGATGCCTCAATGAAATGGACAAGAGAGGAAGCCTGCACAATCATTAATCACCTTCCGAAAGAAAACATTCTGTACATAGAAGATATGTGCAACAATCTGGAAGACGTAAAGGTCATAGCTGAAAACACGGGGATCCCGGTTGGAATAGACAAACTCCTGCATTACTACACATTTGATCAGTGGCGAAAACTTCCCAATCTGACTGTAGTAATAAAGCCGTCTCTGGTGGGCGGATTCAGTAAAATTCATGAGCTGGTAAAATTGTGCAGTCCTCTGAATATAAAGACTGTTCTTGAAACTGCCATGGAATCTCAACTTGGCAACTACAACCTGCAGATCCTCGGGCAGCGAAACAGATGCTACACAGTATACGGTGTAGACTGTGAACGGTACTTCAAGTACAACATTTTCAAACCGGGAACGGCGGAAGTCGACAGAAAACTCCTTACAGTAATCTGGGAATCTGACGACTGATCAGTAAAACTTCATGTGCCCCGTTATGTTCCGACTGCTCACAGCGGATCGGGACACGGCAGTTCTTAAAACCGTGGGTTTTCACCTGTACATGGGTTATAATATCCGAAATTTTTTAATCGGAAATGGACATGGATTGCACTCTGTGTCCGCAGAAATATTAAACTCACCGGTTCCTTTCAGATACATACCAGATTTCGACAGATTATTATCGATGTGCCGTATCACACCGGATATTTCAGCATTTTTATCAGAAAGAGCCGGAGTGATTTTTGAACACATTTCATAAATTCAGCAGGTATAACATGTTAGATTCAGCATCACTGGCTGTTCTTCAGCAGTTGAAGGATAAAATCAATGAAGAGAAGCCAAACAAAAAAACAGGCAAGCCGGCTTCCCGTGAACCAAAAGAGCATTTTGAAACAAGGGATGGTACAGTAAAAGCAACTGATAAATCCTATGGTTTCCTTGAAACCAGCAACGGTGATTCCATTTTTATTCCGCCGGCAGAAATGAAAAAGGTTTTCCACGGCGACAGAATAACTGCAAGAATAGTGACTGACAAGCAGGAGCGAAAACAGGCCATACCGCACAGGCTTGTCACACCTTTTATAACGAGCATTCCGGGTCGCATATATCTGAATGAAAAAACGAAAAATTTTCATGTTCTCGTTGACAGTCCCGGCTACAGAGAAAAAATATTCACCAAAGTGCCAAACGCCATCAGACAGATGGAGCCAAAAGACGGGGACTGGGTTATTGTAGAACTAGCAGATCACCCGCTGCTCAAGCCTGATAAACCGGCAAGTCTCATGGTGAAGGAGTTTATAGCCAGGGGGGACGATCCAAGGGTGCCCTGGGTTGTTTCACTGCGAAGATACAATCTTCCTGTGGAATGTCCTCCTGATCCCGAATCTCTGGAAATAAGAGACAGTTTTGAAAGACAGGATCTTACGCACATCCCTTTTGTCACCATTGACAGCCCGTCCACCATGGATATGGATGATGCCATCAGCATTGAGGATCATCAGGATCACTGGGTACTGTGGATCGCCATCGCTGATCCTACAGCGTATATCGAACCTGACTCAAACATGGACAGGGAAGCGGCCGATCGCGCATTCACCTGCTATCTTCCGGGATTCAACATACCAATTATTCCTCATGTTATGAGCGAGGGTGTCTGCTCACTAATGCCTGATGAAGAGCGTCCGGCTCTAGTCGCAAAAATTACGGTAAACAAGGACGGTTCACTGACAGGCGACGATCCGTGCTCATTCCATCTGGCTACAGTAAAATCTCATGCACGCCTTGCCTATGACGATGTTTCCGACTTTCTTGAAAACGGATCCAGCGAAAATCTGAAACCGGATGATGATCTGGCATCTGAATTAAACATGTTCAGAGATTTTTCCCGAAGCCGTGCTCAGTGCAGATCAAAAACAACGGTACTGTTCAAGGACAAGCCTGACTATGAAATTGAACTCGATGACGAAGGAAAACCTGTCGGTGTCATTGTTGAAAGACGCAGAACCGCAAACAAGATTGTTGAAGAATGCATGATAATTGCCAACGAATGTGCAGGAAACTTTCTGGCTGAAAAGCTTGGAACCGGCATCTTCAACAAACATACGGGATTTGATCGTGAAAAGCTTGAGCTGGTAATAAAAATTCTGGGCATGAACGACATCACTGACATTACCAGGGAAGATCTTGAAACCATGAATGGTTACTTCAGGGTCCGCACCGTCTGCGAGCAGCAGCCAACCGGCTACCTTGATATGAGACTTCGCAAACTTCACATTCCTGCAGAAATAGTCAGTTCACCGGCTGAACATTTCGGTCTTGGTCTGAAAAACTATGCCACCTGGACATCTCCAATCAGAAAATACGGCGATATGATCAATCACCGTCTGATCAAGGCCTTCATCACTAAAACAGATCCGAAGGTAAAGCCGACTGACAGCATTATCGCTCAGCTGAATACTATCAAAAAGGTAAACCGTTATGCCGAGCGGGATGTAAACGACTGGCTATACATTGATGTTCTCGAAAACGAGATAGGAAAAGGAACTGTTTTTGAAGCTGAAATCAATGATATTTCACGGGGCGGCGTAAAAGCACAGCTGATCGAGAACGGAGCTTCCGTATTCATTCCTTTTTCAACAATCAATCCCGACAGACTACCGGAAATAGCCGTCAGTTACGAGGAAGGAAGAATTCGTGATCATGGCGAGATCCGGTACGAACTGGCTATGAAAATAAATGTGCGTCTGACAGCAATGGACAGAGCCAACCGCAACATCATCGCAGAAATCACTGACTAGAAAAGGAAGCCGCGGTAAAAGTTTTGAAAAGCAGGACTCCCTTTCCCTCCTGTATTAATGCCGGGATGTAATATACTCCCGGCAGCATCACATCATCCGGTAATACCGCGGTGTCTCAGCAATGCGTCAATCTTAGGCTCACGTCCTCTGAAGTTTTTAAACTGCTCCATTGAAGGGATTGAACCGCCGGTTTCAAGAATGGTATGCATAAAATCAAGGCCGGTCTGACGATTAAAGATACCCTCTTCTTCAAATCTGCTGAACGCATCCGCCGAAAGAAGTTCCGCCCAGAGATAACTGTAGTATCCAGCCGCATAACCGCCGGAAAAAATATGCTGAAATGAATCCTCAAATCTGTTGTATTCCGGAATTTTGTCCACGCATACAAGGTCTCTTACCTCACCAATGATTTTTCTGACCTGGTCACCCAGGGCTGGGTCATACTCAAGATGAAGTCTGAAATCAGAAATAGCAAACATTAGTTGTCTCAGAACAAACAGAGCTGAATGAAAATTCTTCGAATCCAGCAGAAGCTTCAGCTTATCTTCCGGCAGCGGCTCGCCTGTATCCACATTTGAAGAAATAAACCTGAGTGCCTCTGTCTGCCAGCACCAGTTCTCCATAAACTGACTCGGCAGTTCCACTGCATCCCAGGCAACACCGTTTATACCAGAGACACCGTGCACATCAACAGTTGTAAGCAGAAGATTAAGAGCATGACCGAATTCATGAAATACAGTTGTCACATCATCATGTGTCAGCAGAGAATCTCTGCCGTCTATAGGAGGATTGAAATTACATACCACATAGGCAACCGGGAGGCGCACAGTTCCGTCAGCCATAATCATACGATCAACAGCATCATCCATCCATGCACCGGAACGCTTGTTGGGTCTTGCATAAGGATCAAGATAAAAGCTTCCTCTTAATTTGCCGTCTTCTCCAAACACATCATAGAAAGAAACATCCCGGTGATACAGTTCCACAGCTCCCTCATGCGGACGGATCGTTATACCGAAAAGTCTGTTACAGGTTTCAAAAAGTCCTCTGAGAACTTTTGTCAGAGGGAAGTAAACTCTGAGTTCCTCCGATGAAAAATTGTAAAGATGGAGCTTAAGTTTTTCCGAAAAGTAAGTGCGATCCCAGGCCTTTAATTCACCGCAGCCGTAATTTTTTTCTGCGAACTCCCGGAGACGCCGATCGTCCTCTTCACCCTGCTTTCTGGTTCTTCTTGCCAGATCCATGAGAAAATTCATAACCTGCTCAGGTGTATCCGCCATTTTTTCTGCAAGAGAATACTCGGGATAGTTGCCAAATCCCAGCAGTTTTGCCAGACGGTAACGCAAATCAAGAATTTCTCTCAGCACCGGACCATTGTTCCACTTACCTGCATCAGGACCCTGATCCGATGCCCGGGTTGAATAAGCCTCGTAGCAGATTCTTCTTAATTCAGAGGAATCTGCATACTGCATAACGGGAAGATAGGAAGGAAAATCCAGTGTAAACACCCATCCATCCAGCTGGCGCTGCCTTGCATTTTCCTTTGCCAGGGCAAGAGCAGACTGAGGAAGACCTGAGAGTTCCTTTTCGTCCGTAACCTGATAAAACCAGCTGTTCACAGCATCGAGCACGTTATTGCTGAAAGTCGAGCTGAGTTCGGACAGTCTTGTAACCAGCCTGAGATACTCCGTCTGATCCTCATGACTCAGAGCAATACCGGCAAGTCTGAAATCACGCATGGTATTTTCCACGTCACGCTTCTGAGCCCGTGTCAGTTTTTCATATTCGGGAGTGCTCATCATTTTCTTATAGGCTTCATAAAGTCTCCTGTTCTGTCCTACGTATGCACCGTATTCAGAAAGTGCCGGGAGACACTCATCATGAGCAGCCCGAAGTTTCTCAGTATTCATGACACTGTTCAGATGACTGACCGGTGACCAGGCGAGGTTCAGACGGTCATCGGCCCGTTCTATGGGAACCACAAGATTTTCATAAGTATACTCACCGCTCAGTTCAAGTTTATCCAGTGTGCTTTCAATACATTTCTTACTCTGATCTATGAGAGTTAAAACCGCCTCCTTCACATCCTCCGGCTTTATTTTTGAAAATTCCGGCAGGCCGCTGATATTTAAAAGATAATTATTATCAAGACTCATGAAAAACCTCTATTGCTGCACGGCTGAATCATTCAAAACAGCCGGCAAAATATAAACATCACAGAAGGCAACTGAATCTGCTGAAAATAACAGATCAGAAGCTTCATTCCTGCCCCGTACAGCCTTATTTCCCCCATAAAACAGCGAGGCGTTCATAAAGTTCGGAACAGATAACTTTATTTTAGATCATTACTCACCATAATATGAAATTGTCGATCCGTCACATTGTGAATAGCCGATTATTTGAGCTGTTAACAAGAATTCATATTTCACATTTAATAAAATCAGACTGTTTGTACAAAGAAAAAATTGATGAGATGGCTTATGTTTCTGGAGAAAGCGAAAAATTATTTGAAATCAAGTCTGTATGAAAGACTGTCAGTTCAGATGATGTTTCTGACATTTCTTTCAATACTCATACTTACGTGCATAACAACATATATGCAGGTATACCATGAAACAGAACACTACAAAGAGGAACTCAGTTCTCAGATAGATTCCATCCACAATCAGGTTCTTTTTTTCATTAGCAGAGGAATTATCAACAACGACACAGAAAGTCTGAACAGGATCATGGACAAACTGATCGATCTTCCTGCAATAGCATACCTCGAACTGTTCATCTACAACGACGAAAATGAGGACAGGGAAATTATCCGCGGAGAAAAGCCAGATCTTGAATTTAACAAAACTATTGTCAAAACAAAGGCTATTTTTGATACAGACGGCGTAAACCAGATTGCACAGATAGAAATTATTACTGATCCGGACTTCATTTCCCGACATGTTCAGAAAAAACTTACTCTTATCGTATCTCTGAGTCTGTTCATTACCGTATCAGTGTCGGCAACAATTCTTCTCCTCGTCCACTCTCTTATCATAAAGCACCTGAGATACCTGGTTGACGAAACTCAGGATTTCTCGGTAGACAATATTGACAAGACGCTCCATCTTCCCAACAGAGAGGACGATATTTTCAGAAACGAACTGGATATTCTGGTAAATTCCATCAACGCCATGAGAAAGGCCATATCCAACGAAATCAAATCCAACGAGCAGAAAAAAATATCTCTGAAAAACCAGCGTGATTTTTCAAACACTCTGCTGAATTCATGCAGTATGATTATCTGCCGTCTTGATTCTGATTTTAAAATAGTTTCAATCAATTCTGCGACAACGATGATCACAGGACTTCTTGAATTTGAAGTGATCGGCAAACCATGGCTTGAGACCTTTGTGGATGAGAAACAAAGAGCTGAAACAGATGCTCAGATTCATGAATCCACATACACTATACTGAATGACCTGATCATGAAGGATTCGCAGCGTCGCTCCATTCATATGCAATGGAATTTCGTCCCCTTCTATGAAGAAAACAATCTCAAGTATCATATAGCGTTCGGCTATGATATTACTCAGCTGAAGGAAACACAGGAACAGCTTATAAAGCTTAACAACGAACTTGAGTCAAAGATAGAACTGCGCACACAGACACTGAAAACCACCAATGAGGAACTTTCCCGGGCATACCAGGAACTGAAGGAAACCCAGAAGCAGCTGATAGAGGCAGAGACCATGTCATCCCTCGGTTCACTTGTTTCCGGAATTGCACATGAAATCAATACCCCTCTCGGTATTTCCGTAACTGCATACACCCTCATTGCCGAGCAGATCAAAAAGATACAGAAGCTTATAAAAGAGCCGGAGATAGATCGGGAGGCACTGCAGGATATCATTGACATAATTGTGGAATCAGATGATCTGCTGACTTCAAATCTCAGAAGAGGTTCTGAACTCATACGCAGTTTCAAGCAGGTTGCAGTCGACAGTTCTTCAAATGTCAGCTACAGTTTCAATGTTAAGGAAAACCTTTCACAGACTCTGATCAGTCTTTCCAATGTTGTCAAAAAGGAAAAGCTGCATATCAGTGTCGAATGTCAGGAGAACCTTGATATATATTCATATCCGGGAGCCTTAACCCAGATATACACCAATCTGATTATGAACAGTGCAAACCATGCCTGGAACGAAGATAAATCAAACCGCAAAATTCTTATCAGCATAACATCGGCTGACGATCATCTGGTCATCAGCTATCAGGATAACGGCAACGGCATCAGTCCGGAGATTCTGGACAAAATATATGAACCGTTTGTTACATCCAAACGGGGAAGAGGCGGCAGCGGTCTTGGTGCCAATATTATCTATAATTTAACTACCCAATTGTTAAATGGTAAAATAGAATGTCACAACCTCGAGCCGCCGCTGCATGGAGCTTGCTTTACCATATCGTTTCCACTGAACAGGGAAGAAAAGAAGGAGACACTATGACGATATCAACCTTTCTGAACAACAGGAATTTTAAACTGAAACGTTTGTTCGTTTACGGAATGATTCTTGTGCTCATCATATGTGTACTCAGCACAATAAGTGCAATCATAACCGGACAGTATCCTGATAATTTCCTGCAGCTGGTCTTTACGGCAATTGCCGTGGAATGCTACTGTGTCAACAGCATATTCTGTCTCAAAATCCACGACAGTTGCAGGAACAGAAAAATTCCCTACGACTGGATAGGAATAGTTCTGTGCCTGATTACGCTGGTAATAGTTCTTCTGCGGATATGGACTTCAATAGAGTTTGTTCACCATTTTGCAATTCCTGCAGTCCTTCTCACCATATCCTACACCATAGCCATACTTCCGGTATCCCTGCAGATCGACAATCACAAAAGACTTTCGAAAACATTCGGTCTGCTCCACAGGATTATCACTCCTCTCTTCGGCGTGGTTATTGCCGTAAATTTCATGGTGCCGTCAATATATCCGTATATTCAGACAGTTACCTGGACCATGGTGCTGCTTGAACTTCTCATTGTTGCTGTGATTATGATCCTGTACTCCAAACCTTTCACGGCGGAGCTCAGACTGTTTGAAACAGGAACCCCGAATATCTACTCAGATGCCGGCGGCAAAATGTATCAGGTAATATCCCTCAATGCCAAACCTGACAGCACATCTTCAGAAATAGACTCTTCAGACAGCATGTTTGACAGCAATGCACAGAGCGTCGACAGCCATAGTTCAGCAGACACCATAAAAAGCACCATTGAAGCAGGAACCGTTGAGATAGTATCAGATAATGACAATCATGACAGTATTGAAATAAAATGTTCAGCCTGTGACGACCCATATACACCAAAGGAAGCTGAATAAACAGTGCTGATGTCTCCGTTCTGGCGTGCATTCCTAACAAATTCAAGGACAATATCATGTTCAACGTAGATCTCTACGAAAAAAATATTACTGAGATCCGTACTTTAATGAACAGTGCGGAATATGATGCTCTCATTGTTTCCCACGATGATGAATTTCTTGGAGAGTACATTCCCCCATCATCCCAGCGGCTGGCCTTTATAACAGGATTTACAGGATCTGCCGGTGTGTGTGCCATCTATAAAGCTCCGGTCAATTCCTTCAACATCGATTTGTTCATAGACGGCAGATACTCGATTCAGGCAAAAAAACAGGTGGCTGACAGTGTAAACGTACTGGATATCGACAGTCAGCGGGGGACCATGACCGTTATTCACCACCTTGCCGCAAACTTAAAACCGGGAAGTACAGTTGCGTTTGATTCCTTTACGCACTCATACAAATGGTATCTTGAAGCATCTGAAATTCTCCAGAAGAATCAAATCAGGCTGGTAGCCACCAAAAAAAATCTGATTGATCAGATATGGCGAAACAGACCGACAGAAGAAAAACAGCAGGTAATAATATTTCCGGAATCATTCATCGGTATGACAAGTGCCAAGAAACGTGAACTGATATCAATAAAAATCAATGATGCCGGTCTTGATGCAGTTTTTATTTCCGACTGTGAATCTGTAAACTGGCTGCTGAACATAAGAGGTCACGATATCCCATACCTGCCAATAGTCAGAAGTTTCGCCATCATCTACAGCAATCAGTCATCGGATATATTCATCGACAGTGAAAAACTGGTGGAGACGAAATTTGCCGAACAGTGCGGCGATGATGTATCCATCTTTGATTTCAGACGTCTTGACGAAACTCTTAACCGACTCGGAGAGGATCATCTGAAAATAGGAGCCGACTTCACAAACACCAACGCCCACACTGTTCTTATTATGAAAAAAGCGGGTGTTCAGGTGGAAAACATCAAGGATCCGTGCGAACTGCCAAGAGCCATCAAAACCAGCACCGAAGTAAACGGCTTCCGTTCAGCCCATGTCAAGGACGGTGTGGCAATGTGCCGTTTCCTGGCATGGCTGGATCGCCGCAGCGAAACAAAATCAGAGGAAACAGAGGCAACCCTGGCCAGGCAGGCAGAAAAATACAGACAGGATCAGGAATATTACATAGAGCCGAGTTTCGCTACCATTTCAGCACTCGGGCCGAATGCTGCAATGTGCCATTATAATCACGAAAACGAGGAACAGCCACGCAGACTCGGTGAAGATGCCATGTATCTCATCGACTCCGGAGGACACTATTTCGACGGAACAACCGACATTACAAGAACAGTATGCGTCGGTACACCGACTGAAGAAATGAAAAACAATTTCACCAGGGTACTCAAAGGAAACATAGCTCTTGCCAGAGCTGTCTTTCCTAAAGGAACCTACGGCTATCAGCTTGACATTCTTGCACGCAAGCAGTTGTGGGATGTCGGTCTTGACTACCAGCACGGTACTGGACACGGTGTCGGTCACTGTCTGAGCGTTCACGAAGGACCGCACCGTATTTCAAGCAAGAGCAGTCATGATGATGCGAAGCTGGTTCCGAACATGATAGTGACAGATGAACCCGGCTACTATAAGGAAGGTGAATACGGAATACGCTGCGAAAACGAACTGCTGATTATGAATCATCCAAAACTGACTTCCATGCTATGTTTCGAAGTTCTGACCCTTGTTCCTTTTGATATAAGACTCATCAATCAGGAGTTGCTCGAAGGAACTGAAATTGAGTGGCTTAATGACTATCATCAGAGAGTAAGGGACACTATCAAGCCTTATCTGACAGATCAGGAAATCGGCTGGCTTATCGGAGCCACCAAGCAAATTGAGTCAGGAGTTCAAAAAACAGGTTCCGAACTCTGACTCGAATTTGTCACAATCAGATTTTGTGATAACATCAGACTTTGTGAAACAACGGGAGTACAGATGTTCAGCATATACCGTGGAAGCAAAAACACAATCGACAGACTGCCTGTGATGTCTGTTCCGGCATCCTCAGTTTCAGTTTTGGAAACACCGGAAAGATTCCGGGAAGAAATCAAAAGGTTAATAGAAACATCAAGCAGCAGGATCTATATTACAGCTCTCTATCTGCAGGATGATGAGGTTGGACGCGAAATTCTTGATGCAATATACAGACGTGCCGGGGAATGTCCGTCTCTCAGAGTACATATTCTGGTTGACTTCCACCGTGCCCAGCGCGGTCTCATCGGAAAGGGGGTCCAGTGCGGGAACAATGTAATGTACAGAGAATATTCTCTGCGTTATCCTTCAGCCAATGTCAGTTTTCATGGCGTGCCGGTCAAAACAAAGGAAATGTTCGGAGTTCTTCATCTCAAAGGATTTGTTTTTGACAATACCGTTCTTTATTCCGGTGCCAGCATCAATAACGTTTACCTGGCCTACGACGGCAAATACAGACTCGATCGCTATGAGAAAATCACATATGAACCCCTTGCGGATTCCATGGTTTCATTTCTTATCAGATATCTGATTAATTCGCCGGCTGTTCAGGATCTGACGCAGGAAAAAATTCCCTCAGCCAATGATATTTCGGATCAGATAAACTCCCTGAAAAAGCATCTCAAGAACTCATGCTACGGCATAGATTCAGAGACCAGAGCGCAGGGATGTATTTCCATGACTCCGCTCTGCGGACTGGGCAACGGCAAAAACCGGCTGAACCGGACTATTCTCTCCCTTATACAGACAGCAAAGAAGAAAATAACAATCTGCACTCCGTACTTTAATATGCCTTCCAATATCCAGCGCGGAATAAAAAAGCTGCTGAAGCGTGGAATAGAAGTTAATCTTGTAATCGGTGACAAGGTGGCTAATGATTTCTATATTCCGGAAGATCAGCCTTTTAACCGTGTTGGAGCCGTGCCGTATCTGTACGAGGGATTTGTCAGAGACTTCTGCCGCAAACATCAGAACTACGTTGACTCCGGTCAGCTGAACATCATGATGTGGAAAGACGGAACAAACACCTACCATGTAAAAGGTATCTACGTTGACGATGATTACTATCTTATTACCGGAAATAATCTGAATCCGCGGGCATGGAGACTTGATTTTGAAAATGCGGTTCTTATTCAGGATCCGGAACATCTGCTGAAGGATGACTTCTCCAGCGAACTTGATTACATACTAAGTAATACATCTCGCATCACCCACTGGACGAATATTGAAAGATTCGAAGATTTTCCTGAACGCATCCAGACCTATCTGAAAAAAATATTCAGACTCAAAATTCATCTGTTTGTTAAAAGAATCATTTAAAAATGCTGAAGGATCCCCTGACTACCATTCCCGGCGTCGGAAAGAAAATGGCAGAGAAGTTGAGTCTTCTCTCCCTTGACACAATAGAAGATCTTCTTTACTACAAGCCTCTACGCTATGAGAATCATACAGTCATCGTACCGGTTTCCGCTGCAGAACCCGGTGAATCCGTCATGGTTGCAGGAAGGATCATAGCGGTTCAGAATAAAGATACACGCATCGGTCCAATGCTGGAATGTACGGTAGCCGACAGTGAGGGTACAATACTGAAGGTCAGCTTCTGGCATCTTTACCCAAACCAGACCAGAGAATTTGAAAAGGGTAAGGTGATTGCATGCTTCGGCATTGTTGAGCGTAATATGTTCGGATGCAGTATGAGTCATCCTCTTCACTGGATAGCCTCTTCCATGAGCGATATCAGTCTGCCCAAATTCCATACACCGATCTATCCCGTAACAAAGGGTATAAAATCAGAAAAAATATCCCAGCTTATGGATTCAGCACTGAAAGCCGCAGAAAAGGAAGGAATGGAGGAACTGCTGCCTGCTGAAGCAACAGGCGGCATTACTCTGCTTGAAGCACTGAAGTATATGCACAGGGTACCGAAGGATCAGGATCCGACTCAGGTAAATGAACCGTCAAACCCTTACCACCGCCGCATAGCCCTTGAGGAGCTGACAGCCAACACCGCAGCCGTATACATATCACGATCAGTAAACGGCAGTTACGGATCCTATCCCGTAAAGAACAGTGGTATTTTACGAAAGCGCATGCTTGATTCACTGAAATTCAGACCAACCGGAGCTCAGCTGAGAGTCACCGCTGAAATAGATGCCGACATGAACGCAGATATTCCAATGCTGAGACTTCTTCAGGGAGACGTCGGCTCCGGTAAAACGCTGGTAGCTGCCATGAGTACACTCAACGCAATTGAAAGCGGATACCAGACAGCCATAATGGCACCGACTGAAATACTGGCAAGTCAGCATTACGCCAAATTTACAGATCTGCTTTCACCGCTCGGCATAACGACGGTACTGCTTAACGGAAGACTGAAGGCAAAGGAAAAGAAACTGACTCTGGAAAAAATAGCAAGCGGGGAAGCTCAGATCGTAATCGGAACCCATGCACTCTTCCAGGAAAATGTAGAATTCAGAAATCTGGCCTATGTAATAATCGATGAGCAGCACAGATTTGGTGTTGAGCAGCGGCTTAAGTTGCTCAACAAGGGACAGCAGGGAAACAGACTCCCTCATCAGCTTGTGATGACCGCAACGCCTATACCGAGAACTCTGGCCATGACCAGCTATGCCGATCTTAATGTATCAACCATAGATGAACTTCCTCCGGGCAGGAAGCCTATTACAACAAAACTGATAGGCAGTACATCCCGCAACAAATTACTTGGCAGAATCAATGATGTATGCCTAAACCAGAGATGGCAGATCTACTGGGTCTGTCCTCTGATCGAAGAATCGGAAGTGCTGGACTGTGCAGCCGCAGAGGATGAATTTGCCAGGCTGAAGCAGAGTCTGCCTGATTTGAAGATAGGACTTGTCCATGGCAGAATGCCGGGTGATGAAAAACAGCAGGTTATGGATGATTTTAAGGAAGGTCGACTTGATATGCTGGTGGCAACCACTGTTATCGAGGTGGGAGTTGATGTTCCTAATGCGAATATAATCGTTATCGAAGATCCCCAGCGACTCGGTCTTGCCCAGCTTCATCAGCTGAGAGGACGTGTAGGACGCGGGCAGAAACAGTCATTCTGTATGCTCTACAGCACCACAGATCTCTCATCAGCCGCAACAGAACGTCTCAGTTTTCTGTGCAATAACAGCGACGGACTCCGCATTGCGGAAAAGGATCTGGAAATCAGGGGACCGGGTGAATATCTCGGAACAAAGCAGACCGGAGTTGCAGGAATGAAGATAGCTGATTTTCTCAAAGATCAGGACATCATATCCCAGGCAAACGATCTGGCAAAAAAAATCACAGATAACAACCCTGCCGCAGCAAAAAAACTAATTGAAAGATGGACTAAAGCCAATTCAGCTTTTACCAACGCCTAATCAAAAAATAAGGAAAACAGAATGAGAACTGTCTCCAGGATATTTATAATCCTCGGGTTACTGGCTCTTATAACTATCGCCTGCTCCTATCTGTATCTTCGCAGCAATTACATCATTGAGCCCCTGGTAAAACTGATCAAGGAACAGACCGGCTATACTGTCAGCATTGAAAATGTCAATTACAATCCTCTTTATCCGGACAGGATCCTGTTAAAGCATATAAAGGTTGAGGACAGTATTGAGGCTGACCAGATCTACGTTGAATTCGACAGCAAGAAAATTATTAAACGTGAACTTGAAATCCGTGACATCGAGATAATCAATGCCCGTGTAAACGTTGATCGCCTTCCGCTCCCGTCAGGCAAGGGGGATCTGTTCCGCAACATAACAATTAAGGATCTGCACCTCAAGGATTTCACTGCAAAAGGGAATGACTGGAGCATAGACGACAGTATTATGGAGCTGAGCAATCTTGATATTGTCCGCAACCATAAACTGAACATACCTAAAAACTACTTCGTAAATATGTTTGCCAACCGTATCAAATATAACGATTTAATTCTTCACAGCTTCAACACAACCTTTCACTACACTGACGAGAAAATAACAATTGACGAGTTCAGAGCGAATTTCAAGGACGGTACTGTCAACAGTCAGATAGAAATACATCCGTACACCAGTTCAGTCATCATAAAGAAACTTGATCTGAATAAAATCGAAACAATATCAGATTTTGAATCCCTTCAGAATCTTTCCGGCTGGCAGTTCGACATTTACGATGCCCAGATAACCGACTGCTCCCTTGAACTGCAGGATCTTATGCTTTCCATACGCAATATGGATTTGACAATAAACGACATGTCCTTCAGAGACAGTATGTTTAAGCATATAAGCGTAAGCGGCAAATTCCGGCAGATGAATTTCAGGGATCTGCAGATAGAAAATTCATTCTTTGCCGTGAGTCAGCCCCTCAGCAATCCAGTATCCCATATTCTCTTTTCCGGAAATTACAGTTCCGGCAGCATAGAAACCTATATCAAGTATAATCTGAAATCAGATGTCATAGACGTTCATGAGCTGACGATAAAGGACCTGAGACTCCTGGATACGGACTTTTCCGAGGAAATGCGTCTTATAGGCATGATCCCGTTCACCCAGGTCAATTTCAGAGTTGTAAACATTCAGGATTTTTACTACGATTCTGCAAACGAATACAATCCGGTTCTGGTAAAGAACGGTAATCTGTTCCTGAATAACGTGGTCTACAGAAACGGTAAATTCAGGTCGCAGAGCAGATCATCCCACATTGACATTTCCGCCGACGAACTGAGTTTCACCAATTTTGAAATAGCCGATCTTTTATCAAACATGAATGTAGACACCCAGGGTCAGATAATTGTCGACTCTGCCTCAGCCATAATCAACCGGGGAACAGTAACTGCATCCGGCAGCGTGAATACCGTCAGTAATGAAATGAAAATTCATGTTACAGGAAAGGATGTGGGTTTTGACTATCTGAACACCTGGCTTAAAGGACATCAGACCGTAGGCAGATCGGACTTTGATTTCGTGCTTACCGGAATCAGACTGAACGACAGCAGCGAAATGCTGTATGAATATGACGGAAAACTGGAACTTCGGGACGTTTTCATCAGCAATTTCGATCCCGAGCAGATGAAAAACGCAGAAGGATCAAAGATAAAAACAAACTGGATCCAGAGTCTGAGTTCCGCCAAAAATCTTATAGCCCAGGCTGCACAGTTCAGGCTTAAAAAAGAGAAGAATATTTACCGGATCGACGGGACAATTGACGCTCTCAGCAGGCTTTACAGCTTCTCGGCATCCCTGCATGATACCCCTGCCTCAGGTGACAGTTTCAAAATTGAAGGCAGGGATAAAACGCCTGAATAGAATTCATAAAAAGCAGGAGTTCTCAGTTTTTCGGATCCTCATTCTCATTCAGGGAACCGGCGCACGATCTGTCTCCGGTTTCCTGCAGGGAACGGGTTCCCTCAATAGTCTCTGACAGAATTTTTTCCTCCTGATCTCCGGTCAGAACAGTTCCGTTACGGTTATACAAATCTATTTCCTTCCGTTTGAGATCATACATGTCCTGCAAAGTTGCCTGTATCTCTACGCCAAAAAAGACTATCAGCCAGCTGACATAAATCCAGACCAGAAGGATCGGCACTACGGCAATGGCGCCGTATATGTTCTGATATGACGGAAAATATATGATATAGAGGGAAAACAGTCTCTTGCCAAGTTCCAGAAAAACAGCGGCAAAGAGAGCGCCGACCGCAGCATACAGTATGCGAACCTTGCGGTTTGGAACAACCGAATACATGAGAAACAGAGCAATAAATGAAAACAGGACCGGAAGGACCTTAATCACATTGCGCTGAAGAAAAGGAATGATACCGAATCCGTCGTCAAGCTTGTAGGAAACAGCCACTGATGTAAGAGCAAGACTGCTGCCTATCAGAATCGGTCCCAGGGTGATCACCATCCAATATACCGATACAGTCGTTACAATCGGGCGCTTCGCCTTGCAGTTCCAGATGTGATTGATGGAGCTGTCTATGGACTGGATCAGCATCATTGACACTATCAGAAGAACAATGGCTCCGATGATGGTGGTATTGGAGGCATTCTGGGTAAAGATTTCCAGATTCTTCTCCAGGATATCTCCGGAAACAGGTACGAAATTGCTGAATATAAGTTCCTTGATCTGAGCCTTGGTTGACTCAAAGACAGGCAGTGTTGACAGCATGGAAAACAAAACCGTAACCAGAGGCACCAGGGACAGAATTGTCACATACGCCAGATGACTGGCCTCCACCGTGATGCGATCGTGAATATAACGCAGAGCCAGAGTCCTGTTAAACAGCAGAAAACGTCCAAGGTAAGGAATTGAAAACAGCTTATTTTTAACACTCATAGAATATTCCGATATCTCAAATTTAACTTCTAATATTCGTTATTCGCAGAAACTCGTGAAAACTGCACACAAAGAACAATTGTATTGTATCAGCAGTCAGCACGTTTCATCACAAAAACGGGGAGTTACAATTCTAAAATTCTTAAAAATTCACAAATTAAAGAAAAAAAATCAGCGACAGAACAGGAGAAACGCAGAATTCATCTGGAAATGGAGTTCTTATTAAAATCCTCTTTCTTTGCTGACAACCTCAGAGTACGGTTTAAAATCTGAGTATAAATAGGAATTCCACCCAGCTTCTGGGCCAGAAGTGTTGCTGTCAGAGTAGTAATCATCATCGGAAGAAGGAACTGAAAATTGTTCGTCATCTCAGTGGCAAGAACTATTCCGGTAACAGGTGCTCTTACTGAAGCCGCAAAAATGGCACACATGCCGGTAATGGCAAGAATTCCCGATTCAGGAACAAACGGCAGATCAAGAGCTGTCAGAACAGTTCCCAGAAGAGATCCCAGCAGAGTACCAACAGCCAGACTTGGTGCAAAAATGCCTCCAGGTATTCCGCTGCAGAAGCACAGCATTATGCCGAGTATTCTCACCGCAAGAAGAACAAGAAGAAGCAGGATCCCTTTATCACCGTTGATCCATCCGGAAATGTACATCATACCTGATCCCGCCGCTTCAGGTGCTGCAACGGATATGATACCGAAGCATCCGGCCACCGGAAAAATCAGCAGCAGAGCCTTCGCCAGACGACCGCCGTGAAGTTTCAGGTACAGATCCTGAAATGCTCCGACACATCTGTTAAAGAACACTCCGACAACACCGGCCAGAAGACCAAGTACAGCAAACCAGATATATGAAGAAACATCAGGAGTTGAGAAAACAGGAAGATCCGAAAAAACAGGTGAACTGTCCAGAATACAGCGACGGGTAACTGTTGCCGTAACAACAGTCACAGCAACAATATTTACGGAAAGGAAACTGTAACGAAACTGAGGTCTTAACTCCTCCAGAACGAAAAGAATACCTGCAAGAGGAGCATTAAATGCTGCAGCAAGTCCCGCGGCTCCGCCTGCAGCAAGAAGTGCCATTGAATGAAATCGTGGGAGAAGAGCAAGATCCGCCACCATTTTTCCCAGATTGCCGCCAATCTGAATCGAAGGTCCCTCACGACCAAGGATCATGCCGGAACCAAGCGAGGCAATACCTCCAACAAGTTTTACCGGCAGCACCCTCCACCATCTCACAGGACGGCGATGATCAAGAGCACCTTCAATTTCAGGAATTCCGGAACCGCCGGCCTCCGGTGCAAATCTGAAGGTCAGAAACAGAGCAAACAGGGCAAGACATCCAGATGTGACAAAGATTATCAGATAATCCGCAGCTGATTCTTCTGTATGGCTGAACCACTCCATTCTGAAGATCGCAATCAAATCCGGAATTATCTGAAATACCACACATACCAGTCCCGTCAGGATCCCGAGAAAAGCAGCCAGAACAAGAATTCTTCCCGGGACTATTTCCTTCTTCAAAAACCGCCTTATAATCCGTCGTATGGCAAACCTGCGTATTTTTCCTGCAGCCATTTTTCACCAGGAACCGAGACAAAAAAAACAAAAATCAGAGCCATAAGGGACTCTGACTAAAAATTAAAATCATTCTCTGAAAAGAAAAAATTATCACATGGATCAGGACTTCATTTCCAGCGATGACGGATTGTGCCCCTGTGCTCCGCGGAATGCTCTGATTCGATCAATCTCGGTCAGATGCTTCTTTCTGAGGCGAATGGACTGCGGAGTAACCTCAACCAGTTCATCATCATTAATGAATTCCAGAGCCTGCTCCAGAGATAAAATAACAGGAGGGACCAGGACAATAGCCTCGTCTGTACCGGATGCTCTCACATTGGTAAGTTTCTTACCCTTGAGACAGTTGACAGTAAGATCGTTGTCCCGGTTGTGAACGCCGATAATCTGTCCCTCGTAAACCTCTGCGGCATGACCAATGAACAGATATCCGCGATCCTGCAGATACCACAGTGCATAACCAAGTGCCTTGCCTGTTGCATTGGAAATCATAACACCGTTCTTGCGGCAGCCGATATCACCTCCGCGGTATTCTCCGTAGCTGTCAAAGGTATGATAAATCAGCCCCATGCCTGAAGTCATCGTCATGAATTCACTCTGAAAACCGATAAGGCCTCTGGATGGAATTTTATAGTCTATACGGACTCTGCCCTTTCCGTCAGGAACCATATCGACAAGCTCCGCCTTTCTTTCACCAAGAGCCTGCATGACAGCACCCTGGCTGGCTTCATCCACATCAACAGTAAGATTCTCGATAGGCTCCATCTTCTTGCCGTCGATTTCCTTGAGAATAACCTCCGGACGTGAAACCGCAAGTTCGTAGCCTTCACGGCGCATGCTTTCAATAAGCACACTGAGATGAAGTTCACCTCTTCCCGACACCTTGAACTTGTCTGTATCTTCCGTCATCTCAACACGGAGAGCCACATTGTGCTTCAGTTCCTCCTGAAGTCTTTCAAGAATATTTCTGGATGTTACAAACTTACCCTCCCGGCCCGCAAACGGAGAAGTATTCACCTGGAAGGTCATGGACACCGTAGGTTCGTCAACAGTGAGCGGCGGCAGTGCCTCAACACAGTCGGAAGAGCAAACCGTATCTGAAATCTTCAATTCACCAAGACCGGTTATTGCCACAATGTCACCGGCATCCGCAGTTGCAACCTCCTTTCTCTGCAGTCCGCGATATCCCAGAATCTGACCGATTCGGCCTGTCCTGGTAGATCCGTCCACTCCGACAACAGTCACCGGCATATTTGTTCTGGCTGTTCCACGCATAATGCGACCGACACCAATGACTCCCACATATGAAGAGTAGTCAAGCTGGGAAATCTGCATCTGAAACGAACCCTCCGGATCCGCCTTAGGAGGAGACACGCAGTCAATAATGGACTGGAACAGATCTGTCATGTCCTCCTTCGGCTCATTAAGATCCAGTGTGGCTGTACCATTAAGAGCTGAAGCATAAATAATCGGAAAATCAAGCTGTTCATCACTGGCACCAAGATTGTCAAACAGATCGAAAACCTGATCTATGACCCAGTCAGGTCTTGCACCCGGGCGGTCAATCTTGTTGATAACAACTATCGGCTTAAGTCCCGCAGCAAAGGCTTTCTGAGTAACAAAACGAGTCTGAGGCATAGGTCCGTCAACAGCGTCCACAAGCAGAAGAACGGAATCAACCATGGACATGACACGTTCAACCTCTCCGCCGAAATCAGCATGACCCGGAGTATCCACAATGTTGATACGGTAGCCATTCCAGTTGATAGCTGTATTCTTTGCCAGAATTGTAATACCGCGCTCTTTTTCAATATCGTTTGAATCCATAACTCTTTCCTGATCGGCATTGGCGCGATCAAGAGTTCCAGACTGCTTTAAAAGTTTGTCAACCAGTGTAGTTTTACCATGGTCAACATGAGCTATTATCGCAATATTACGAAGCTTATCTAACATAAAATCCTCTGTTCGACGTGTAGTCTATTACCAACAAATCAGACCATTCTCTGCATGATCAATCAAAATTGTGTGTATTTTACTCTTAATTGTGTGATCTTCATAGCAAATCATTAATGATACTTGTACGGCACCGACAGAATCAAAGCCCCAAAATCCAAATGACGGAGACATCAAATCAGATGCCGCCGAACCGAGAGAAATCATACCTGAAAACAAACAAAGATTGTTGAGAAGAGCCTCATTATCAGTCTGAAGTTCGGTAGAAAAAGCAATCGAAACCAGCAGTACGGAATAATTCCGGCAAAGCAGTTATCTGACTGTTGTAATTTATGGCAAAAAATGTGATAAAGGTATAGAATTACAGTATGTTAACTGTTTTTACAAGGCCCGTCCAAAAACAGGTACGGTGAAATTATTTACACTTTTGCCATGTAAGAACGGCAGAGTGGACACCACAAAAAAAATCCTATAACAAATCCGGAGGATACTTACCATGCTAGAAGCTGACGATTCGGTACAGGAGCTTTTGCAGACAATAAAGGATAAGGATATAAAGTTCCTGGATCTGCGTTTTACAGACACCAAAGGAAAGGAACATCATATTACCCTGCCAGTTAGCCAGATTAACGAAGATTTCTTCGAAGACGGCAAAATGTTTGACGGTTCATCGATTGCAGGCTGGAAGGGAATAAACAAATCTGACATGCTGCTCATGCCGGATATAACCTCCTGGCATGAAGATCCGTTCTATCTGGATCCGACCATATTTATCCGCTGCGACATTCTTGAACCAAAAACAATGTCCGGTTACGATCGCGATCCCAGATCTATAGCAAAACGAGCTGAAGAATACTTAAAATCCACCGGAATTGCAGACAATGTAATATTCGGACCTGAGCCTGAATTCTTTGTATTTGACGATGTCCGTTTTTCAAGCGAAATGAACGGATGCTTCTACAAACTTGATTCCGAAGAGGGTGCGTGGAACTCCGGAACTGAATACAAGCAGGGAAACCTGGGGCACAGAACTTTTGTCAAGGGAGGTTATTTCCCCGTTCCGCCGGTAGATCCGTCACAGGATCTCCGCTCCGCCATCTGCATTGAACTGGAAAAAATGGGGATGGTGGTCGAGGCTCACCACCACGAGGTTGCCACCGGCGGACAGAATGAAATCGCAACAAGATTCAACACTCTGACAAAAAAGGCCGATGAACTGCAGGAACTCAAGTATGTCATCACTAATGTCTGCAATGAGCACAATAAAACAGCAACCTTCATGCCGAAACCAATTTTTGGAGACAACGGTTCGGGTATGCACTGCAACCAGTCCCTGGGGAAGAACGGAAAAAATCTTTTTGCCGGCGACGGCTACGGCGGACTTTCGCAGATTGCCATCTACTACATCGGCGGAATAATCAAGCATGCCAAGGCTCTTAATGCTTTTACAAATCCTTCAACCAATTCCTACAAGCGACTTGTTCCTGGATTCGAAGCTCCGGTAATGCTTGCCTACTCGGCATCAAACCGCTCCGCCTCAATACGTATACCTGCGGTATCTTCACCGAAGGCTACCAGAGTCGAGGTAAGATTCCCAGACTGCATGGCTAATCCGTATCTGGCATTCTCTGCCATGCTGATGGCCGGTCTTGACGGTATACAGAACAAGATTAATCCTGGCGAGGCTCTTGATAAGAATCTTTATGATCTGCCACCTGAGGAGGCTGCAAATGTACCGCAGGTATGCGGCTCACTTGAAGAGGCGCTGAATTCTCTCAGAGATGATCACGAGTTCCTCACAAAAGGCGGGGTGTTCTCAGAGGATTTCATCAGTTCATATATTGAGCTGAAGATGCAGGATGTAACCAGAATCAGGATGGCTCCGCACCCTCTTGAATTTGAACTTTACTATTCATTATAAGAATAAGTAAGATTGTGCGGATTATATATAAAAGGACACGTTTCATCGCATAACTTTCATTTTTACATCAGGTAACTTTGATTATTCTGTGATTGTTCAACGGTGAACTTCTACTTCTATGTAAATATTTAAGAAAGGAACCAAAAAATGGATTTCAAAACTGCTGTAACGACATGTTTGGTTAAAAAATACGCTAATTTTAACGGCAGAGCATCAAGATCAGAATTCTGGTGGTTCTATCTTGCATGCTTCGTTATCAATTCAGTTGTAAATATTGTCGCCCAGGCAATAGGTGATGCAGGCAGTATTTTATCGTTAATTGCATGCCTTGCTCTTCTTATTCCTTCTCTCGCGGCTGGTTGCAGAAGACTGCATGACATAAACAAGACCGGCTGGATTCAGTTGGTTGGACTGATCCCTCTTATCGGTATCATTATTCTGATTGTTTTATGGATCAAGGAACCTGTAGAGCCTAACAATTATCAGTGATATGGCTCTCTGCTCCCGGCAGAATAATCCGCCGGAGCAGAAACAGTCAAATTTATAAGGGAGAGTTCTTACTCTCCTTTATTTTTTCTGAATTGCCGTCTTGCAAAGATCTTTCCTCCAAAGCATGCAAAATTCACTATTTCATCTGCCATCCTGTAACCTCCTGTTCTTCCGTCAGTTATCCCTACAGAAGATGATAAGATTTGAAAGTTCCGGTGAAAAGCCCGAACGGACAGCAGAACGGAATTAAAGATTATCAGAACTTAAACGAACCCAGATTGGAGGTATTCATTATGGCATTAACAATGTACATGAAAGTCACAGGCAAGAACCAGGGCGAAATCAAGGGCTCATGCGATCAGGGCGGTGACAAGAAAGACAAGATTCTGGTATACGGAATGGATCATGAGGTTGAAATCCCAAGAGATGTGCATACCGGTCTGCCTACCGGACAGAGGATCCACCATCCGCTTACAGCACTGAAAGCAAAAGATGTTGCATCACCTAAACTGTTTGCAGCCTGCTGCAAGGGAGAGGGAGTAACAGTGGAGCTCACCTTCTACCGCATCAAGGACATCGGAGAGGAAGAAATGTACTACAAGATCACTCTTGAGGATGCAATTATCGTCTCCATGAAAGAGAATACACCGACTACATTCCTGCCGGAGAACAAACCTTACCACGATATGGAATCAGTAAGTTTCACCTACTCCAAGATCACATGGTCCTACACTGACGGCAACATCGAGTTTACCGACGACTGGAAGGCTTAATACTGAACTTTTTAACAGTGATGTCACAAAAAACAAAATACCGAATCCGCGGAAAAGGTGAAAGAGGATCCGGTATTTACATTTCTGCAGACTGATTCAGACTGCTTTTGTTAGAGAACAGGTGCTTCAGGCACTGACTTCATCATCAGATTCCTCATCATCATCATCATCATCATCCTCGTCCTCGTCTTCATCTGATCCGGAAAGAGAATCCTTATACTCATCAAGAAAATCACTGAAGGTCTGCACTTCCATATTACCTTCATCGTTAATCTCGGCAACAACCATTTCAGATGAAGCTTCATTACCGTATGAATCCTTGAATACAAAATAATACACAAGCTTTGATTCTCCAAGTTCCACATCCTCTATGGTCATGTCACTCTTGTATTTAAATGTTTCAAGATCCAGCGGAGCTTTCTCGTCATCATCAAGCAGTGTTTCAGCATAGAACACGGTAGTTATTTCATCTCCGTTCTTAAGTGCTCGACCGGTACGATCCGGAACTCCGTTACTGTTGATTCTCTGTATACCGGTAATCGAATATTTGCCTGTTTCATTGTTGTATACAATACTCATGTTATGCGGGATACCATTCACTTTAACATCACAGTCATAAGTAATGTAGTCGTCAGAATTACCGGTAATACGGATTGGAAGCTCATGACCGTCAAGAGCCGGCCACTCACCCTTGACCGTATCTGTAAATTTACCCTTGTCCCAGTCTGCAGTCCAGAGAGCATCAGTACCAAGATCAACAATCAGTCCTTTTTCAAAATCCTTTCCAGGCAGAAAAACAAGGGAAAACTCCATTTCAACAGAACTTATTGTATCAATAAGATTCTCTGGAACAACAACGAAAGAATCTCCGTTTTTGGCTACTGTTATCTTCAAATCTTCCAGTTTCTTAATGTCGCTCTGCTGCTCATTCGCATTAGTCTGGTTAGCCTGAGCCATAGCGATAAGGCCGCCGTCTCCTATGTTGCTTGCAATCAGATGATGACTCTGGAAGGAACCTGGTTCGCTGCCTCCCGATGGCTGAGTGGATGTAGGCTTGCCGTAATTATCAAGGTAACCAGGAAATTTACTGAATCCCCTGACCCATTCCATGTAGTCGTTAACCTTATCTACAGTAGCAGCAAAACTCCTAAGCCGCTTCTCATCCAGAGCTCTCGTCTGAAAACCGTACAGTATGCCAAAAGGAGTAGGCAGTGCGTACTGATAAGCAGCGTTATATTTTTCAACAAGCTTTCCGACAGGATAATTAACTGAAACACCGTTACCCTTTATATACTTGCCCACTCCGTTATAAATTACATATCTGCCTAACGCATCATTGACCTTTTTAACCTCGTTTGGTGCAAGATGAGACAAAGCATTAGTATACAACTTCAAATCTATGACATCAGAAAATCTGCGATTCTTACGATCAACAGAACCGTAAGTCTGACTCTTTTTAGAGGCTCGATCCAGCTCAGTAAGAATTTTAGTATTTGACGAAAAAGATTTAAGCAGCTTCATTCCCAGTTCGTTATAGGCAAGCACCATATTTGCTGCTTCGTCAAGAGATACCATGGAAAGAGTAACACCCTCTCTGTCGCATGACTCAAGATAGGTATCAACTATAAGTTTTCCAAGCTCTTTTATGCTCATGTTCGGCTTTTTTTCCAGAGCTTTCATCCATGGAGTATAATCCCAGCCCGTAGCCGGCTCTGTCTCCTCCGATGCGATCATGGCATGTGCCCACTTGGTCATAAAATAGCCACTGCTCAGCGAAGCCATCAGACACGCATCAAATCCGATAATTTCAAAAGGCTTGTAATTTTTTCCGAATACTCTTCCAAAAGCATGATCTATCTCCGACAGAGAAAGAAAATCATCATCGAAATTTTCATCATAAGCCACGCCTCCGGTAGGACCTGCACCATGATCCCAGAAAATCATCATACGATGCTGCGGAGCATAATTATTTTCTCCGTAACTGATAAACTTCTCCAGAGTTTTTGGATCACCCATGCTGGCATTGTCCCAGCGCTGCAGACGGTTAACATCACCATTAAACACCTCATAAACTTCAAGATGCTTACTGGATACGATCTCATTCTGCCACTCTTCCGAACCCCCTGTCAGGATCAGAAAACGAACATTCTTGCCGACACTTCCCTCGATTATTTCCTGAAAATCTGATGTTGCACTTCCCCCACTGTCAGGTTCGCCGTCTCCAGACTCCAGATCTGAACCGGTCAGGTACAGATAAACCAGCCACGGCACCGATTCCTTTGCCTGAGCTGTGGCCGGCAGCAAAAGCATAACAAACAAGATAGAAAAAAATTTATTTACAAAACTTCTAAACATACCAGTTCTCACTGAATTGAACAGAAAAAATACTGAATGCAGTCAGCAGACACAGAGCAACACGAATTACCTGCCTGATGAATGTAAACAGCTGAAAATTACGGCAAAGGATAGCATGATTTTAATTTCATTGCTTCTGCATTCATCAAAAAAGCCTTACTTATCTGTGCTTCAATAATTGAGGAAATATCACAATCCTATGTCCGTCGTCACTCACCGAATTCAGACGGAAATTTGATCTCCGCCATAATTAAAAAATCTTGAATTAAAGTATAATCGAAGCATTGCTTAATATATGGTGGGAGAGTGTTTATATGAAGGGATCATCACTGTTTTTTCTGCTGACGGCCGCCTTATTCTCGGGAACAGCCTTCGGTGACATTCACCAGTGGACAGACGCGAACGGTACGATACATTTTTCAGACACAGCACCCGAGGGTGTATCAAATGTAAAGAAAATAGATGTCCGGGAAACAAATATTGCAATTCAGAGCGAAATGAACACTAACACCGGCGGCAGCGGAATGGGAAGTTCAGGCGGCAACTACACTGCAGGTTCTCCTGTGCTTTCTGTCACTTCGCCATCTAACGGTGAGGTAATAAGAAACAATGAGGGCGTTGTTACGGTGTCAGGTTCTGCAACAAACGTCATGCCCGGTTCGAGGGTGGAGTTGCTTATGGACGGCAATCCGATAGCGACAGGTGTCAACAATCTTTCTGCCACGCTGACAAACGTTGATCGCGGTGATCATACGGTTGTGGTAAGAGTCACCACCAGTTCAGGACAGACAATAAGTTCAAATCCTGTTACCTTCACACTGCAGAGATACCACAGGAAAGGAAAATAGAAAATCATGTATCCAGACAGTTTCCATGTCTGAGCTGAATTCAGCAGAATTTTTAGAACAAAGGCTGCATTTCCGTGTGTTGCCTTTGTTTTAGTAACTTTGGGAATCTAACCCGTCAGACAACGAGATCAACATGTCCAGAAATATCCGCAGGATTTTCTTCGGTGACAGATGGTTCACGACTGTCGTGGTGAGCTGATACGTATCCTTCCTCGTTGGTTTCATCGTGTTCGTCTATATTTCTGGACCAGTCTGCCTTAAAGACCTTTTTAACACCTTTTTTGAATTTCAGTACTCCGGCCCTGATCGGCATCAGGTTTGATACTACAGACAGTAAAGCTTCCTGCGTCATAGCCACCTCCCCGTATCAAAATCTAACTCCCTCCTGCTTAATATATCGGCAATTTTGCTTAAAATTTGAAAGTTTAGAGCATTTAAAATCTTAACTTTTAAACTTTTTTCAAAGAAAACATAAAAAACACAAAATAACAGACTTCAAAATCACCGAATCCAGGTCCATTGCCGATGCCAAAAAAATGCGTCTCATTTGGTTCACATCACACCCCGGTTTGAACTAATATGGAAAAATTGTTGAGATAGTTTCATCCAGAGTTCTGATCTGTTATGCAGCATTTACAGTTCAGGTTCAGACAAGAAAAAAGGAATTTTTAATTATGCTGAAATCCATCATAAAAACAGCTGTACTCACTATCTGCTTTTTTGGGTTTATTGAAACCTCAGGTGCAGCCCGTTTAAAAAGCGGAATAACCCGTGACGGAACACCCTGCATAACAATATCCGGAGAAATCGGAAAAAACGATGATCGCCAGTTTCTGAGTCTGGCAGGGCGAATGAACCAATCCGGAAATCCTGTCAGTGTTGTTCTTCTCAACAGCAACGGCGGAAATCTTGATGAGGCCGCCACAATAGCTGACTATGTATACAGACATAAAGTAGACACCAGGGTTGAAGGTACAAAACAGTGCAGCAGTGCCTGCTTTCTGATTTTTGCAGCAGGCTACAACCGTCATGCCGATACTTCCGCTTCAATGAGTGTACACAGGGCCATGGAAAGACACAGAGACACCAACCGTGCCCGCAGCATAAGTCTCGATCTGAACGATCTGTACAGGCAGTACGGAGTTCCGCAGAACATCCGCCTTGCCATGCTTGAAACACCGCCGAACAGGGCGTACAGACTGACCCCTTCCGACATCAGACAGATGAACCGGGGCAGCCGATATACGGAATCCTCAGGAACCGGCACCCGTGGTCACTCTCAGGAAAGACATATGCAGAGTTCGGACAGATGTCAGTACGGTATTGACAGCGTAAGAAACGGCAGGCTGGATGAAGGGATCAAAATACTCGAAAGCTGCAAATCAAAGCATCCAAAGAATGCGGAGCTCTACTACAGTCTCGGGTATGCATATGCCAAACTCGGCAAAAATGACAAGGCCAAAAAGAATCTCCGAAAGTCTGTTGAAATCAACCCCGACAGGCCGGTTGCATGGAAAAATCTTGCCGAAATACTGGCCATTGAAGGAGATGTGGACAACGCCGCTGACTGTTTTGTCTATTACTGGGAGTACTCCAGCGACAAAAATGCAGCTAAAGACAAGCTCTACTCCATAGTCAAGGAAAACAGAGGAACCAAAAGAGCACAGGCTGCCGCTGTAGCCATAGGAACACTCAATCTCTGAGCGAATAGCGAACTCAAATCAGTGGCACAATTGTGCTTTGCAGAGGAATTTGCGGAACGGCAGTACTGCAGATCTGAAATATCAGAAACACACCGAAAAAAAACTATTTTCTGTTGATTTTTAAGTGCATTCGGATATATTACACGATTTGAGACGAGGGACTCGGTTGTTTCAATTTTAGACCATCGGTAGGTTGATATGGAAGAGAAAAACAGTAACGAAAACCTTTCTGCTGCGGAAAACAGAGATTCCGCCGGCACTTCAGCACAGCCCAAGGATGTGCGAAAGCAGCAGAACCCGAACAAACCGTCAGTTGAGGATATTCAGAAAAGAAAGCCTCTGGTACAGATAAGAAAGCTTACCAAGATTTTTGACGGAGGCGTCAAGGCTGTCGATGATGTGGATCTGACCATATATCAGGGTGAAATCTTTGCACTTCTCGGCTCATCCGGATGCGGAAAATCAACACTTCTGCGAATGCTCGACGGACTTGAAACTCCTACCAGCGGCGAGATTATTATCGACGGACAGGATCTCTCCAAGGTGCCGACATACAAGCGCCCGGTAAACATGATGTTTCAATCCTATGCTCTTTTCCCTCATATGACCGTAGAGCAGAACATAGCATTCGGTCTCAAGCAGGACAAACTGCCGAAAAAGGAAATCAGCGAAAGAGTTGATCAGATGCTGGAGCTCGTTCATATGACCGACTACCGCAACCGCAAGCCGTATCAGCTGTCAGGCGGTCAGAGACAGCGTGTTGCCCTGGCCAGATCCCTTGCCAAAAGACCGAAACTGCTTCTGCTTGATGAACCTATGGGAGCTCTTGATAAAAAACTCAGAGTAAAGATGCAGCTGGAACTGGTTGATATCATCGAAAAGGTGGGAGTTACCTGCGTGATGGTTACCCACGATCAGGAAGAAGCCATGACCATGGCCGGCCGCATTGCCATCATGGACAAGGGCGAGCTGATCCAGGTGGGAGATCCTGAGGAAATATACGAAAACCCTAACTGTGTTTTCACAGCTGAGTTCATTGGTTCTGTCAATCTTTTCGAAGGTGAGCTCGGTGAAAACGACAGTGCCCACACCGTTATCGAAACAAATGAGCTTCTGCACCCGATTTACATCAATTCAGGTACAAACATTGCCGACGGAATGAAGGTTACCGTTGCGTTAAGACCGGAAAAAATCTGGATTGAGCGAGATGAACCGAAGGATCGCCGCTACAATTACGCAGAAGGCACTGTACAGAACATTGCATACATGGGTGATATATCCATATACCACGTCAAAATAGCCAGCGGCAAAATCATGACTGTTACAATACCTAATGTGGATCGTTTCCGCAATAATCAGCCTTCCTGGGATGACAAGGTTTATCTCCACTGGGAGCCTGATTCAGCTGTCGTTCTCACTATCTAGCCACCTACCGGAAGCATCAAATGGCCATTGTAAACAACCGAAGTGCGAAGCTTAAGGGTATATTCAAAAGCAGAATTTCAAAAATAAAGTTCAAGGGCAGCAGCCTGGTGCTGGCGGTTCCTTACCTGTGGATGATTCTGTTCTTTATTATTCCGTTTCTGATCATTTTCAAAATCAGTTTCTCGGAAATGGTAGACGGGCAGATGCCGCCATATTCACCGATTGCCAACTATGAAGACGGCAAGCTGGACATCAAGCTGAACTTCAACAACTACAAATTTGTTCTGAGCGGTGATGATCTTGGTCTCGACGAGTTTGAAACAGATGAAGGATCTGAAGCTGGAGGCGAAATCCAGAAGGATGAGCCGTGCTGGTTTACGAAAATACTGCACGAGCTTGACAACAACCTCTATCTGCTCGGTTACTGGCAGTCTCTCAAGGTAGCCTTCATATCAACGCTTTGCTGTCTGGTGATAGGATATCCCCTGGCCTGGTCCATCGTTCATGCCACACCGACCATGAGAAGTATTCTTCTCATGCTGGTTATTCTTCCAAGTTGGACATCCTTTCTTATCAGAGTATACGCATGGATGGGACTGCTAAGCGATACCGGTTTTATAAACCAGGTACTGCTGTTTTTTCACATCATTGACGAACCGATTACCATGCTTCACACCCAGTTCGCCGTCTATGTTGGTATCGTATACGCGTATCTGCCGTTTATGATCATGCCGCTGTACAACGCCATTTCCAGAGTTGATTACAGCTACATCGAGGCTTCCCTGGATCTCGGAGCCCGCCCTATAACAACATTTTTCAGAGTTCTGCTTCCTTTAACCAAAAACGGAGTGATAGCAGGCTCGATGCTTGTATTCATACCTGCAATCGGTGAATTCGTCATTCCGGAGCTCCTCGGAGGTCCTGATGCCGTACTTATCGGTCAGTTGCTATGGCAGGACTTCTTCAACAACAGAGACTGGCCACTGGCTTCAACTATAGCAGTAATCATGCTGGGACTGGTAATAGCTCCAATTATGTGGTTTTTCAAGGTTCAGCGGGCTAACGAGGTAAAATCATAATGAGTTCTCAGACACCTCATATTCGTTCCAAGTGGCGGTATCTCTTTCTCTTTATTGGACTGGTGTTTCTTTATGCACCAATAATCATACTTATCGCATACTCATTCAATTCATCCAAACTTGTAACCGTATGGAAGAGTTTTTCGTTTGAGTGGTACTCTGCCCTTTTTCATGATGAAGAGTTTCTTCATGCAATCTATCTTACTCTGTCCATAGGATTCTGTGCGGCGACAATGTCCGTGATAATAGGAACTCTGGCTGCGTTTGTTCTGGCCCGCTTCGGACGTTTCAGAGGTCAGGGCATATTCTCCTTCAGCATCACCGCACCGATGGTTATGCCTGAAGTGATCACAGGTCTGTCGCTGCTGCTCATGTTCATAGCCACGGCAAACGGTTCTCACGCCCTTGCAGGATGGATTACGGAAAATTTCGGAATCACAGAAGGATCTTTCCTGTATCCGGTTCTGAGACAGATGGACGGTTTTCCGGATCGCGGAGTTTTCACCATCTGGATAGCAATGGTCACCTTTACCTCGGCGTATGTAACTGTTATCGTGCGTGCCCGTCTCAAGGAGACAGATCTGTCGATAGAAGAAGCAGCACTGGATCTCGGTGCCACACCATTCAAGGTTTTTGTATTCATTACCCTGCCTTCTCTGACACCGGCAATCATATCCGGATGGCTGCTGGCCTTCACTCTGACTCTGGATGACATTGTAATCTCCCAGTTTGTAGCCGGTCCGAAATCAACCACACTGCCGATGCTGGTATTTTCCAGTGTCCGCCGGGGCGTAAATCCTAAAATCAATGCTCTTGCCACGATCATAGTCGCCATCGTGTCAGTCTGCGTAACTCTGACCTGGTACTTTATGCGACGCAGGGAAAAGCGTATTCTGAAGGAAATGGCACAGATTAAGTCAAAATAAGCTGTAGAAGCAATCAGATTGAGAGAGTGTGTAACATAAGATGCACTCTCTTACATTTTTAAACAACATCCTGGCAGCCAAAGTTCAGCAAATCCCATCTGATACGGAATCCACTCAAAAACATCAAAATCAAAAGATTTCAAGTTGTTCAGGGCGAACGCATCAGAATTTTCTGAAATTTTAGATATTACTATTATAATCAATAATTTGCATTTACTTTGTATTACTTATATGTTATAATACTCCATATTAGTAATATGGAGTAAAAATGAAACCCAACTTATCAGACTACCCGGAAATACCAGGCGGTTGCCTCATCAATGAGAACAAAACTTATAAACTGTTCCAGGTTTACCGGAATGTCAGGGTTACAGATCCATTAACCGGGGAAGTCAGATATACGCGGGAAACTGTTGGCTCCATTAAGAACAATGTTTTTACCTTCAGTAAAACGTACCTGTTAAATCAGAAAAAGCTGGAATTAGAAAATAAAATCAGTTCGCTACAAAATTGTTCGGCGGCAGATAACGGACATTCTGTCTGCAGTGACAACAGTACAGCCATATCAACAGAAGACTGGACAGAACCATCCAAAGAGGAAAAGGTATGCGGGCGAATAACTGATGCATTGAATAAAACGACGTTTAATAAAAGAAATCCGTCGAAGATAGAAGTGCCGATGCTGACGATAGTGTTAGGTTCAATAATGAGTGCTCTTACAGGGAATACAGGGTGCACGGAGATAAGTGATGCAATAAACAACCGTCTGATGAACTATTTCAGGGAAAAGAATTTATCCCGGCTGATAATATCAGGCTGTTCCCATGATACTGTTAGAAAAGCTCTGTTACTGGTTGATTCAGAATCATTGAGTTCTCTGTACACCGAGATGATATCCTGCCTAATAAAAAATGATTTCAGAGTTATAGCCGCAGACGAACAGGCTATAAGGGCAGCAGGCAGAACAAAACCGGATTCAGAAGGTAAACACGTAGCATTCATGCTGATGAATTTTTATGATGCGACCAACCGGGTTTGTCTCTATCATAAGCTCATCAGGAAGAAAGAAAACGAGATTTCAGTAGGTCCGGATGCACTCAAAAAATTAAATCTTGATAACGCTGTTGTGACAGCAGATGCAATGAGCTGTCAAATTGATTTTGTCAGTACAGTTATAGGCAAAGGAGCTCATTACTGTTTATCCTTAAAGGGAAACCAGAACAAATCATTTGAAGAGGTCAGATGCCTGTTTAACACAGCTCATCAGGATCAGATTATTACTTATCATCCAGAGCTGGAAAAAGATCATGGACGAATTGATGACTACAGAGTTTCTATCATTCGTGGCTCACTCCTGTCAGACATTATTCTGGACAAATGGCTGGGGCTGAAGGACGGCAGTATCGTTAAGGTTGAAAGAACAAGTATCCAGCAGTCAACTAAAAAAGAAACCTGGGAGGAAAGATTTTACATCTCGTCTTTTTCACCTCTTAAGGA